>Ga0082212_10010692_pt1 | contig 11721 bp, 12 predicted proteins | sample TergutNt197P3_FD_71548 | JGI IMG/M metagenome (GOLD analysis project Ga0082212, IMG submission 71548) | Neocapritermes taracua P3 segment gut microbial communities from Petit-Saut dam, French Guiana - Nt197 P3 | ecosystem: Host-associated > Arthropoda: Insects > Digestive system > Gut ... | reverse complement strand
CAATAATATTTTCATAAAACACCTCGAAGCAACTTATCAGTCTACTTTTCAATTATTAGCTATAATATTATATATTTAACATAGCCTTTCAAAAAAATATAACTGTTCTTTCAGTCCGTCTGCATTGTTTGGAATCTTGTTTTTATATCTCCTGTAATCGTATTCAAATAATCTAAAAGTATCAGATTTTGCGTATTTTTTAAATATCTCGGTTAATTCACCAGTAGATAATAAGCCTTCGTTATTATAGCTGACTAAAATATATTTTGCATTAATATTTTTTATTAAATCCTCAAAGGTAATTTTGGCTTCATTTTTACGGCAATATTTTGATTTTTGTTCGGAATAGTCACGCATACCTGTTACGCCTGTGATGTCAGGATAATCATATTTGGCGATAGTTTCAAGCACATGATAATTGGGCAGGTATTGGCGTTCATTATACGGTGGGTCTATATAAACTAAGTCTGCAGAGATGGTTTTTATCAATTCATTAGCGTCCATCTAAGCACCTCTCTCCGGCAATAAAATACGTAAGCAACATGGGGTTGAAAGCCGGAAAATCGGAGTCGGAAAACACGTGTATTTCCGAGGTGTTTCCGCCGTTCCGTAAAGCCCTTGCACTCTCTACCGCAGCGCCCCCGTTTCCAACAATGATCGTTCTCAAATTTACTCCCTCCAAAATAAAGGCAGGATAATTCAGCTATGATTACGTAAATACTAATCTTCGTCTTGATATGCGATGCGGCTGAACTCATATATCGCGTCCAGTAATTTCTGATGATGATTGTATGGTCCGATACCTTCAACATTCGGGCGCATAATAATCGTAGACACCCGGCAGTCTTTGTATTCCTCAACCCATGCGCGCGCAGCGCTTATGATCTCGTCGTCGTTGGCATCCGGACCAAGTATTGGGATCGGTACGCCAAATATCATCTGGCTGTCCTTATACTTTTTTGCCAGTCCTCCAAGATCATTTGCATCCGACTGCCCGTTCCAGATATCGGCGCCTGTTTCAATAAATACCGGCATAAGAAGTTCACTTGCTCCGCAACAATGAATTTCATAAGACAGGCCTCGGCTGTGGCAGTAGTCAACTATCCTTTGTATATATGGGAGCAGCATCTCTCTGGCTGTTTCAGGAGAGAAAAAAGGCCCACGCTTGTGTGCCCAGTCCTCATGTAGCATTACACTGTGAATATTGCATATATCAGCCATACGTCTGATATAGTCTATAAGGACGTCGGTGTATTGGTCAAAGAATCTGTGTACGGCAGGTTTCTGATCTTCCTCGTATAAAGCCATACATGCCTCGACGACGTCCAGTAATGCCATGAGCCGTTCCCATAATCCGCATGTTATTCCGAGTTGGTTCATTTTATCGACGTCGAGGTATTTTACATTCTGACTTGCGCATGTATCCCAATCCATATTGTCAAGATTCGGAAAGGAAATAAATTCTTCCCATCTTGTCATATCCTTAATCTTTGGATTGCCGTGTGAATAAGTAGAGCCGCCTTCGGCCTCACCCCATATCCAAACCGTGTCAAACCAATCGCTTTTAATGACTTTCCCATAATCCTCATATGGTATTTTCGGTCCCCCGTCGTATACCTGCCGATTACCCAAGTTATCCAAGTTCATCCGCGGCCGGAATTGGTTTGAATCGGAAAAAAACCAGCCCGATGTTGGTATCCAATATGGCTTTCTGCCTTCAAACATGAGCTGCAGGTTCTCCCGCGGGCTTATCGGTCTGTTGAGTACCGGCGTCTCAGGAATAGGCGGGAAAGTCAATCCCGGATACATTTTGCCGGTAGGGTTCAATTCGTCGCGGCTGAATATTGGTCTCGGCATATTGCGTAACCTTCAAACTTTCTGTTTAAATTTTTTTGGCACAGACGCCAAATTAGCAGTAGGCATATGCTGGCTGAATCATTGTAATTATATACTAGCATTTCGTCAAATACAACATTTTAAGTGATTATTTCAATCATTATTTTAGTTATTATACTTAATTACTTTAAACACCACGCAAACGCTAAGACGGTTTTAGCTCACCCCTTCAAATCCGTCCCACACCGGGATTCCTGTATATGTTTTCAGTTCTTCCTCGCCGCGCATGACTCGCACGGCGCCCGCAGCCAGCGCTTCAAGCTCGAATTCACCCGGCATGATAACGATCTCGGCTATCCAGCCCGCGTATTCCTTCATTTTGTCGGTGAAATACTTGCCTCTTGAAATGCCGCCTGTCAGTATAATTGCGTCGACCTTGCCTTTCAGAGCAACGGCCATCGCGCCGACATACTTCGCGTTTTGGTAAATCATTCCGTCAAATATGACCTTCGGGTATTTTTCACCGGCTATAGCCCTTTTCTCAATATCCAAGAGATCCGCCGTGCCAAAATGATCGGCGACGCCTCCGTTTATGTTGAGCTTGTCGGTCAGCTCGCTTTTTGTATATTCGCCGCTGTATGCGAGGTCAAGTACTTTTATATACGGCAAATCGCCCGCTCTCGTCGGGGTCATAGGACCGGAGCCTTTAATAATGTCGTTGGAGTCTATCATCTTGCCTTTTTCGTGGGCGGTGATCGAAATGCCGCCTCCCAGATGACAGATGACAAGGTTCACATCGTCATATCTCAGCCCGCGCGACGCGCAGAAACGCAGCGCAACTTCTTTTTGGTTCAATGCGTGAATATGACTTTGGCGATAAACACCCTTTACACCGGTGACGCGCGCCACATCGCAGAATTCATCGACGGACGGCGGATTGACGACGACAGCGCGCTTGCCGAATCTGTCCGCAAACTGCCTTGCGATCAGCGGCGCCAATTGAGCCGGATGCTGTCCGGCTGTGCCTATTCTCGCATGTTGGGCAAGCAGTTCGGAAACATCGTATGTCCCGCCTGTTAGAGATAGCAATCCGCCTCCCCGCCCGACGAAAACATCGACGTCTTCCATGGAGTAACCCTTTTCATCCATCGCCTTTCCGACTGTTTCGGTTCGGTAGTCGAGCTGGTTTATAATCTCGCCGTATGTATTCAGCTCATCTTGGCTGTGGTTTATTGATTTGCTGAACAACTCGTCGTAATCGTCGAAAAGAGCTATTTTTGTGGAAGTAGATCCCGGGTTTATAGCCAAAACCCTTATTTTTACAGCCATTGTCATGACCATACCTTTCCGCGGCCCAAAACCACATGAATAGTATCTTATTTTTCCGCCCCGTAACCTTCGTCTCCTAACCCCTATCCCCTCGCACCTATTTGACCTATACATGCCGCAAGCGCTATGGAGTAATATTTGTCCGACGCTTCGGCGCTGCGCGAAGTGAAAACGACGGGAACCTTTGCTCCTAATACCGTGCCAGCTGTCAGAGAACCGCCCATCCCCGTCAAGCTCTTTGCCAGCAAGTTTCCGGATGTGATGTCGGGAACCACAAGAAGATCGGCGTCACCGGCGACAGGGCTGTCGTAACCCTTTATTTTTGCTGATTCCAAACTTGTGGCAAGATCGAACGATATCGGTCCCTCGACGACGCAGTTTTTGATCTCGCCGTCTTCGTTCATCTTTTTCAGCGCGTCGGCGTCGACTGTCTCCGGCATTTTAGGATTCAATTTCTCGACTGACGCCATCACGGCTATCTTTGGCGTCTCAAAGCCGAGCGTGTTGAACATATTCACCGCGTTTTCGATAATTGCCTTTTTCCCCTCTAAATCGGGATACATGTTCAGGCCCATATCGCTTATAGCAATAAGCTTATGGTATTTTGACGGGTTGAAAAAACCTATGAGCGATAGTTTTCCGCCTGTAACCAGCTTGTTTTCCTTATTGACTATCGCTTTCATAAAATCGCCGGACTCAAGTTTGCCTTTCATTATCGCCGTCGCTTTGCCGGCGTTTATTAGCTCCACCGCGATACTCAGTGATTCGTCCATACCAACAGACGGTAAAACGTCATACTTCGCGGGGTCGCCTCCGAATTTCGCGATCAGTTCTTTGATTTTTTGTTCATTCCCTATGAGTTTTGGGACCATTATCCCATCATTCGTCGCGCTGACTATGGATTCAAGCGTATGTTCGTCCTGGGCCTCGACCACGGCGATGATGGTTTTTTCTTCCATTTTTTTTGCCTCGTTTGCGAGGTCGTCAAAACATGTTATTTTCAACTTTTTCTCCCTGTTATTTTTTATTTCCCGCCCATGCCTTTTTCTATCGTATACGGCGTGCCGAGCTCATTCAGCTTTTCTTTTTCGGCTTTGATGTATTCGATCGTTATACCGTCGAGGGCTTTACAGACCGCTTCGTGGTCAAGCGGCGGGATAGTGAGCATTTGACGGGCTTCCTCCGCGGTGGCGACGTCGTTGCCGTATGCCTTGACAGCGTTTACGGCGCGCTCGACAAGCATCATGTTTGTCGCCATGATCTTTTTGCCGTCTTTATCCGTCCCGTATACGACATTGTCTTCCATGCCTACTCTGATGTGCCCTTCGTTGGCAAGCGTCGCGAACATAACGGGCAGATGCCCCCTGCCTGTCCCAAAAGCGCTCCACGTGCAGTTTGGCGGCAGTTTACCCGCTGCCTGAAGGTCGCGCATCTCATCTATGAGTATCGACAGGCATTTTGTCGTCGCGTCCATGGCGCCCATGACGCCGAGGCAGAACTGAAAGTGCAACGGCGCGGCGACATACCCCTGCTTGAGGTATTCTGCGGAGGCCCGGAGCATCCCGTAATCAAATATTTCAAACTCCGGTTTGATCCCTCTTTCCTGGTAAAGTTTTCCGAGCGTCATCAGCATATTCGGGCTGTTGTGGAACACACCGCCCGGTATCCCCCAGTTGAACGACCCTGCGTCAAACGTACCCATCTCGACGCCCGGTATTATCCTGTGGTGGATCATGCGGCAGGCGTTTCCGTAGGGGCTGTCGTCCGATACGCGGTTGTCGCCGGACGATGTGCAGTTAATAATTATATCGCAGTCTTTATATGCGCGGATCGCTTTTATCGTCTGATAAAACTTGACCGGGTCCATGATGCCGGCGCCGTCGTCGTCGCGCATATGGAGGTGGCATATCGACGCCCCCAGTTTCCAGCACTCATAAACCTGCGCGGCGATATCATCCGGTTTTTCCGGGATGTTATACCCCGCTGGCGTTACCGCGCCTGTCATCGCGGCGGTGATTATCGTTTTAGCCATTTTGTATTCTCCTCACATTTTCTTATGCATTTTTAAAAGCTCTATGATCGTGTTGTCGCGGAAATCCGCAATTTCCGGTTTCGTATGCCCGATGACTTCGGGTAAGCCCTCCATGAGCGGGCCTATCGCGTCGCCGGAGAGGTCGGCCCACTCCTCGGGCACCATTTTCATGTCAGAAATATCTTCAAACACCGCGTTTGTCATCGCGCCGAACTTAATTGCACAGCCGCGAAGGCCGAGGTCTCCGCCGCCGAGTTCATAATTCATGGCGGGGCCGAATGCCGCAAGGCGCAAGCCGGGCCCGAATGTCCATGCGTCGTCGGCGTCCGCCATGGAACACACCCCCTCGCAGACAAGGGCTATTTCCTCGCGCCACAAAGCGTGCATGAGCCTATTGGCTATAAAACCGCGTTTTTCTTTACTCATCACCACCGGCGCTTTATCGTGCATCCTGTAAAACTTACGCGCCGCCTCGACGACTTCCGGTGACGTTTTGTCGCCCCCGCATATCTCGATAAGCGGCAGCAGGTACGCCGGATTGAACGGGTGCCCCACGATTATGCGTTCGGGGTGTTTAGCCCCCTCCGCTATGAGCGTGGCCGGGTTGCCGGATGACGAAGACGCGATTATCCCGTCTGACGGCATGTATTTTTCCATAATAGCTACCATCTCATGCTTTTGGTCAAGCCCCTCGGCGCCGTTTTCCTGCACAAAATAAACGCCGGTAAACGCTTCAGCCGGATCGGTCGTTATATGTATCCTGCTCCACAGGTCGTCTGCGGAAGCGGCGACGCCGTGCGCTATATAGGAATCGATCGGTTCCTGTATTTTCGGTATAGCGCGCGCTTTGGACTCTTCGCTGCGGACATACACGTTCACATAAAGGCCCTTTAGCGAGAAATATGCCGCAAAACCGCCGCCTATTGTTCCGGCGCCGTACATGGCTATTTTCTTGATATCTTCAACATTCATAAACCTCTACCTCACATCAGCCGCACGCGGTCAGGCCGCCATCCGGATAAATCGTCGAGCCGGTAACAAAATCAGACGCGGCGGACGCCAGGAAAATCGCCGGCCCTTTGCAGTCGTCAGGATAGCCAATGCGCTGCGCCGGCATGGACGCCGCGATATTATTGCGGGTGACCTCATCATCGGGAAGCATCCCCACCATCATCGGAGTGTATGTAATAGTCGGCCCTATCGCGTTGACCTGTATCGTCGGCCCCAGATCCGACGCATATGATTTTGTCAGCATCTCGACGGCGCCTTTAGTCGCGCAGTAACCCGCGTTGCCCATCCCGCCGTTGCCGATGGCGCGTATCCCGCGCACGGAGGACAAGTTTATGATCTTGCCGTGGACGCCGTGCCCCAGCATAAATTTGCCAAAGTGCTTGCAGGTAAACATCATGGATTTGACATTAGCGCTGAACATCTCGTCCCATTCTTTTTCCGGGAACTCCGTGCCCGGGAATTTTTTATTGAACCCTTGGGAATTCACAAGGATATCCACAGTACCCATCTCTTTCACAGCAGCGGCAACCAGCGCCTCCACATCCTTTTCCCTGGATGCGTCCCCGGCGAAATAGAGAATATCCAGCCCTGTTTTATCCTTGATTTCCTTCTGCGCGCGTTTTAGCGCTTCTTCCGTACGGCTAGAGATCATTACCTGCGCGCCGGCCTCGGCAAGCCCCTCTGAAATCGCCTGCCCTATGCCCCCGGCGCCGCCGACGACGACAGCTTTTTTACCTGTCAAGTCAAATAATTTAGTCATGTTGCTTCTCCCATCTTTATTATTTATCGATAAGTGTTTATTATTTTCAATAAGTGTAGTACACTGTTTGTGTTATCAAGCTGAAAAAGAGGAGGAAAGCTATGGAACTGCGTCAGTTACGTTATTTCATCGCGGTCGCGGACGCCCTCAATTTCAGCCGGGCGGCTGAAAGCCTTTATATATCTCAACCGTCGCTCAGCCAGGTCATAGCCGATTTGGAAAGGGAACTCGGCGTCGAACTGCTCCGGAGAAGCAAGCGTTCCGTCGAACTGACCGAAGCCGGAAAGACTATGTTACGCCTTTCAAGGAACGCTCTCAATAATATCGAAAAAATGACGCCCGAGGTTCGATACGCCGCCCAAACAGGGATGCTGGACAGGGATATCTACCTTGGTTTTGACTACAGCGCCGGCATTGACGTCAGTTTTCCCGAAAACAATGAGACGTCGCTCAGGCTCATGCTTACAAACGCGATCTACAGTGCAAAAAAAGAAATCCCCGGGCTTTGCCCTGCATTCGAGATGTTTGAGCACGAACAACTGGTGCGCGCTTTGGACATGGGTATTGTCGACCTTGGTTTTTTCCTGCATCACAGCAAAACCGTTACCGGAACCAGCGAATATTTATCGCAAATCCTAAAGCAGGATGAAATGGTGCTCGTTTTCAGAAGCGACAATGATTACGACGACACGCTTGATTCTGTAAAAGATGTGCTGATAAGCCAGGGGTTGATTCTGCTTGAACGCGAAACAAAAGGAATGAGCCAGATAATGCGTATCCTGGATACTATTGGCGTTGAGCCCCGCATCCGGTTCTGTGAGAACAGGTCTGTTATGACTTTAGCGGCGGAGTGCGGGGAATACGCTTCGATTTTCCCTGTTTCGGTCGTAAAAGGTTTTAATGACCCTGATCTGAAGTATCTCCACTTCAGGACTCCGATCGCATACCGCTACCTGCTTGCCGTATGGCGAAAAAACAATCACAACAGCCTGATACAGATGCTCCTGCAAAAGCTGACGGAGGAATAGTGGATCTATTCAGGACCCCCGTTCAGGCGTTGTATTTGCATTCCGTTAGCGGAGCATGGATGCGGAGCGGCGCTCAATGAGCACATGGATGTAAACTTGAGCGAAAAGGAATGTGAATGCAACGCCTGAAGCAAGGGGGTCTGTACATATGCAACTAAATCATCTCAAATATGCACGCGGCGCCCATACCGCCGCCTATGCACATAGACACCAGCGCGTATTTCCCGCCCGTATCACGCAAATAATCAAGCGCTTTCCCGGTCAGGAACGCGCCGGTCGCGCCCATCGGGTGCCCCAGCGCCATGGCGCCGCCGTATGGATTCAGCTTTTCTTTAGGTAACCCGAGCTCATTGACACATGCTATAGCCTGCACAGCAAACGCCTCATTAAGCTCGATTACGTCCATGTCGCTTATGCTAAGCCCGGTTTTCTCCATGACTTTAGGTATGGCGTATATAGGGCCGATACCCATTAGCGTTGGGTCGCACCCGGCGACTTCAAACCTTACGAATTTAGCGATCGGGGTAATCCCCAGTTCCGCCGCTTTGTCTGACGCCATCAATATGGCAAAGGCGGCGGCGTCTGTCGTTTGCGACGAAGTAGCCGCTGTGACAAGGCCGTTCTCGCGGAAAGCCGGTTTCAAATCCTTTAGTTTTTCCAGGCTCGTCCCGGGGCGAATACCGTCGTCTTCTGAAAATGTGAAGCTCTTGCCCTCCTCGTCCACCGCTGTAACCGGAATTATCGAGGGGGCCAGTTTCCCGTTTTTCTGAGCCTCGTGAGCTTTCGCGTGGGATTCGACCGCCATTTCCTCCATGGCTACTCGGGAGATACCGTATTTCTCCGCGACCCGCTCTGCGGTTTCCCCCATTGTCATATACGCACCTTCGTAGTTTTCCACAAGCCATTTATTCATGTACTCCTCAGGGTAAGGTGCAAAAGTACATGTCATGGACTCGACCCCGCCCGCGACGACGACGTCCTGCGCCCCGGCGTTTATCGCGTTGGCTGCGGTCGCAATAGCCTGAAGGCTCGAGGAACAAAACCTGTTTATTGTCTGCGCTGTGACCGAGTCCGGCAGCTCCGCCCTGTTTACGATCAGGCGCGCAGTATTCATATTTAGCTGATTCGTTGGCATGGCGCAGCCGACGATAACGTCGTCGATTTTTTCCGGCTTCAACTGCGGGACTCTACTGAGGACGCCTCTGAGCGCCTGCGCTGAGTAATCCACCGGGTTTGTGAACGCAAGTCCGCCTTTTCTCGCCCTCGCGCTTGGCGTTCTTCCGTATGCTACGATGACTGCTTCTCTTTTCATATTTTAAAGTACCCTTTCATTCGTAGTCGTGCCAGCCGTGCCCGCTCTTGCGGCCCAACCTGCCCGCATCGACAAGTTTTTTTATTGAATCAGGCGCCGACCAATCTGTGACCGGGAGCGCCCCGAGGGTTTCGCACACGTGCGGGAATGTATCTATTCCTGACATGTCCATCATTTCAAACGGCCCCAGCGGGTGATTGAGCCCCAGTTTTATAGCGGTGTCTATGTCTTCTAAAGAGGCGACTCCATCTTCATAACAATGGATCGCTTCAAGCATGAAAGCGAACAGGCAGCGGTTGACAATAAATCCGGGCGTGTCTGTACGGCATATCACCGGCGTTTTTCCGATACCTGTGGTCGTTTCTTTTATTATTTCGACCGTTTCGTCAGACGTATTACCGCCCCTGATTATTTCCACAAGCCGCATAGCCGTCACCGGAAAGAAAAAATGCATTCCGGCGCATCGCTGCGTGTTTGTACATTCTGACATGATTTCAGTGACCGACATGGAAGATGTGTTTGTGCAAAGGATCGCGTCGCCGCGGCAGACTCGCCCCAGCTCGGCGAATGTGGCCTTTTTCAGATCCAGAATCTCGGGAACAGCCTCGATGACCATATCGCAGTCCTTAAGGTCCTGAACGTCGATAGTCAAACTTATATTCCCCATGGTCTTTTCGACGTTTTCCTGCGTTTCCTTGCCTTGCGCCACCCGCTTGTCAAGCCCTTGCTTTATCCTTGTTATCGCGCCGTCGCAAAATTCTTTTTTTATGTCCCTGAGAATGACCGAATAATCATTATATGCGGCTATCTGCGCTATACCGGCGCCCATCTGTCCCGCGCCGATGATCCCTATTTTCTTGATCTCCAAGTGCAACATCCCCCTAATCGTTACTTGCGTTCCCCGCTACACAGCCACCGGCCACTAGCCACTAGTCACTAGCCACTAGTCACTAGCCACTAGCCACTAGCCACTAGCCACTGGCCACTAGGGCCGCCGTCGCGGCCTTTCAACTATTCGTATACTCCGGCGCTCTTTTTTCAACGAACGCCGTCATGCCCTCTTTTTGATCGTGCGTGTCAAAAAGCATACATGCTTCGAAACACTCTGTTTTTTTACCTACGGTGATGGTATCGAGCATCCCGGAGTTAATAGCGCGTTTCGCGGCTGCGAGCGCTCTTCCCGGCATTGCCTTAAGCTCGCCGGCGAGTTTGTACGCCTCGTTTAAAACCTCTGCGTCGTCTGTCAGGCGCGTCAAAAGCCCCAACCTGAACGCTTCCTCGCCTTTTACAGCCCCGCACAGCATGACCAGCTCTTTTGCTTTAGCAGCCCCGGCGAGCGCCAGCAACCTCTGCGTGCCGTTGGCCGCGGGGATTATGCCTAGGGCGACCTCGGGGAATTTTAGCGATGTATTTGCCCCGCCTACGCGGAAATCGCACGCTAGAGCCATCTCGCCCCCGCCGCCCCACGCGAGGCCATTTACTGCGGCTATCGTGGGTATATCCATTGTCTCGAGCCTGTCGTTGATTTTCAGCGCCAACTCGCACGTCTCGCGCGCCCGGCTCGGACCGGCGGTCGACAGTTCGCCGATATCGGCCCCCGCCGCGAACGCTTTTTCATTGCCTGTTAAAACAAGGACCCTTATGCTCTTATCCGCTTCTATTTCATCCAGGGCGGAGAGTATCTCATTGTTGACCGCGTTGTTCAGCGCGTTATACGCTTTCGGGCGGTTTATTTGAATAGTCGCGATGTTATCTTTAACGCTGAGTATAATATTTTCGTATTGCATATAGACGTCCACTCCTGTCCACATAGTAGTATAGAGCGCGGTGGCCGGTTTGCGCCGATGCGTCGTAAGCCGCTAAACAGCCACACACAGTTTATTACGTTAAGATTTCTTTTTGAAATACCAATAAATAATTATTGTTCGATTATTTATCGTATCGTGTTATAAAATATGTTCCCCCGCCCCTATAATGACTTCCCTGACGCCTGCAAGACCGTGGCTGAATATACGTTCGTCCATTGTTTTTAGTTCAGTAGAGATCAAAGGCTTAAACTCCATATTAGCCAAAATGTCGCGCTCGATGTCTATTCCGGGCGCTATTTCCACAAGTTCCAGTCCCTTGCCGCCCAGCTTGAATACGCAGCGTTCAGTAACAAAAATAACATTCTGGCCGGTTTCGTTTGCGTAATCGGAACTGAATGTCACTTGCTCTATACTGTTCAGAAATTTTTTGCTCCTGCCCTCGCTCGTTATCTTCAGCCTGCCGTCCCCTGTCTCCACTTTCAAGCCGCCTGATGTGAACGTAAAACAGAAAACTATATTCTTTGTTGGCTGGGAAATATTGATAAAACCGCCGCACCCTTTCATGCTGCCCCCGAACTTTGAGACGTTTACATCGCCCTTCGGGC
>Ga0082212_10010691_pt1 | contig 11722 bp, 6 predicted proteins | sample TergutNt197P3_FD_71548 | JGI IMG/M metagenome (GOLD analysis project Ga0082212, IMG submission 71548) | Neocapritermes taracua P3 segment gut microbial communities from Petit-Saut dam, French Guiana - Nt197 P3 | ecosystem: Host-associated > Arthropoda: Insects > Digestive system > Gut ... | reverse complement strand
CGATTTGCCGCTGATTGAGTTTGCACTTTCTGAGCTGTACAATTTGCGCAACGAAAATAATATGCTGACATTCAAAGCATACGAAGATATCGGCAAGATAGACGGCGCAGTGATACAATATGTGGACAATTTCTACAATACCCTGACGGAAAATGAGAGGGAACTGTTTAATCAACTGTTGAGCGCATTAATCGCACCGTCGGTGGAAAATAAAAACCTGTATGTACGCAAAACGGCTTTGCTCAAGGACTTACAGCAAACCGAAGCGCACAGGCAATTAATCAACAATCTGATAAACAGTCATATACTTATTTCGGGGAAAGACGAAAATGAGGAAGCGACGGTCAGCATCGTGCACGAAATACTGATTTCATCGTGGAAAGTCATTCAGGACTGGATCGTACAGGAGAAATACTTTATCGACGCCAACAACCATTACGAGAATTTATCGAAATACTGGTTGGAACACAACAAGTTGAAAACTGACCTTTTGCAAGGAACAGCAGCGATGAAGGAATCCGAATATTTCTTGTATGCGTGGGAAAACAACACCTCAACGAATGTGAAGGATTTTCTTTTTGCTTCCGTCAAAAGGAAAAAGAGAACGTTTTTACCATGGGTATTGTTCTTTCTATTAGGTGGAGTTATTACAAGTATCACGTTGTGTTTGACCTACATTTTCAGAAAAGGACATATTGAAAACGGCGTCATTCCGTCTTTTCTCATGGCTACTGTTTTATTAATATATGTTGCATGGAAAAAAATTAAAGCAGTTCCGAAATATAAGACTATCAATGTTTCATTGGTTTTTTGGTCGGTATTTTTTATTCTGTCCATTGTCGTTCATCTGATTTGGGATTGGTGGGATGTATGGATTATCTTCGCGCTGCTATTGCCGAAATTAGTTTTGACCGTTATTCAAAAACGGGAAATCCTGCAATGGAAGCGCCGAATTTTCAAAAGAGGACTTAATATTTTGTCCATATTTATGGATAATTCGTCAATACTATTACGGAAAACGTTGAGGATATTCACTTGGATAGTTTCAGGATTATTGATTATTACAGTCGGAACAGGCAGTTTATTTTTTGTTTCATTTATAAAGAGCATGGATTCTATTGATAAAACGTATAGGAATGTTGATGTTGTATTTAGCAGATTGCACAATATATCTTCATCTTTGCCTTCAAGTGACCGCATATTTTTCAACAGGAAACGTCTGGAATATGTACGGGATATGCTTTCGATAGAAAAAAACATGAATAAAGTTACAGGTTTTTGGAGAAACCAGGCAAATCGATCCGATGAATATGCATTTATTCAGTACCATTTAGGGCATCCCGAAGAGTATTTGAATAGTATTAATGAATCAAAACTCTCAAAAGTCAACCCAAGGACACAAATCATGGCTGCTTTTGAATTGGGTCTGTTTGATGATTGCCGCAAATTACTTGAACAACACAAAAAGTCGTGGGAAAATACCAAAGGACAGATAAGTGAACTTGATGAACACATTATCTGGACTGCTGAAAAAGCAGGATTATTCGAAATGGCTAAGGAAATCATTCTACGTCGATCCTTCCCTGACTCCTCCAAAGGAAGGGAATTGCATACAATTTATCAGGCGCACGCGCTATTGATGACAGGTGAGCGTGAACAGGCATTGCCGCTGTATCGCCAACAGCTACGCGAATACAAAGATGCAATCGAGAAAGATTTTGCCGTATTTCGCTGGCTATGTTTTCCCGATGAAGATATATCACTGATAGAAAAAGAATTGCAACTAAATAGGTTCAACGTATATACCCATCCCAATGATGATACCAATACCGCACTATCCGCACCATTTATCGGAATATGGCAATGCGAAGAAAACGATACCCGTATCAATTGGGAAATAAAAGATAACCATAATTTATGCCACTACCTGTTTCAAACCCGAAATGACGGGAAAAACTGGATTGACGAAGATATCGCCGTCACCCGATACCGGGTTAAACAATTGAATAACAAGACCTTCATGGAAGAACACAACGCAAGGAGTAATGTTTTGTCACTGAAGGAAGTCATACAAATCAACGAAGACGAGTTGCATGTGACAGATAAGGGTAAATTGAAGATTTACAAACGGATAAAGGAAGATACTCATTAATAATAAATATCATGCGCATCATCATTACCGTAACCGTCGTCATTGCAGTCATCATTTCCGTTTTTGTATTGCCTTTTCGTTTTCGAAAAAGGTTACAACGGTTTATAGACCTTGCCATTTCCCAATCGGTTTTCAGGCAAATCACATTTTTGGTTATTACTGCCGGATTAGCGTTTGGATCGCTCTTACTGCTGATATGTATCGAACGCGGCAGTTTGAAAATCAACATACTGGAATGGATATACGCATACATCAATCCGGGCAGTTTCTTTACTTCCGAAGGGGTAGAAAATGCAGACAGGACTTGGGCGCTCATTTTAGGTATCGTTGGCATGATTTTCCTGAACGGGTTGCTCATTTCGGTCATCAGCAATATTATAGAACGGCGGGTTGATAAGCTGAAAAATGGAAAAATTCATTATTACTTTAACAATCACATTGTTATCATCGGATACGACCGGATGTGCATTGGTCTGATGTGCCAGTTTGCCAAAGAAAAAAGATACCGTAACTGCCGGATTGTTTTGCAGACTGCGCAGGAAGTTCCAAAAGTGCGTCACGAACTGTTTTCAGGATTGGATTCGAAAATCGAAAGAAAGATAAACCTTATTAGTGGAAACCGAACATTGTTTGAAGATTTGGAACTGCTTCAAATCGATCGGTGTATGGAAGTGTTTATTCTGGGTGAAAAAGACGAGTACGACAACGATTCGCTCAACGTGGAATGTCTCGAAAAAATTCATCATATCCTTTCAGAAAACGCAGTGGAAAGAGTTATTCGCTGCAACGTATTGTTCGAGTACCAGTCCACATTTGCTCTTTTCCAGCGTCAGGATATTGACAGGCTTAAAGACCGGATTGACTTTGTTCCCTTCAACTATTACGAGATGTGGGCGCAAAAAGTTTTTGTAGCAGGCAAGTATGATAGTCCTGAAAAAAGCGAACTGTCAGGCACGCTTGCATATACTCCGTTAGATCGCGAAGGCGTTACAGCCGGTTCGGATAAAAAAGTACAGCTTGTGATAGTCGGCATGTCGAGCATGGGTGTTGCCATGGGCATTCAGGCAACCCAATTGTGCCATTTTCCGAATTTTATCACCAAAGGCATCAAGTCGCGGATAACTTTTATCGATGAGAATGCCGATGTTGAAATGAACTATTTGAAGGGGCGGTATCGGCATCTGTTCGACGAAATAGATGTTTATTACCGCGAAGCAACCTGCAACAACAGGTTGAACGGTAGCATGACGAACGGCAAGGCTGTCAGGACTTGCAAACGCAAAGCAAATGAAATATTTACAGACATCGAATTTGAATTTATACGGGCAAGGGTGGAATATCCGGAAGTTCAGGACTATTTAGCCGACTTGAGTTGTAACCGTAATATCTGCCTTACCGTTGCCATATGTTTCTCTTATCCGCCTAAGGCAATTGCTTGCGGATTATATCTGCCCGATGAAGTGTATGATAATGATATCCCAATACTTGTTCGGCAGGAAATTTCGTACTGTACCCTCGAAATGCTTGCGAAAGATGGAAAATTCAGAAATGTCAAACCTTTCGGTATGCTGGAAAACTGTTACGATCTGGGAAAAGCAGACGACAGGATTCCCATGATGGTGAATTATGTGTACAGTAAGGGCATACCGGAAAAATTTCCGGAAGAAGAAATTGAAACGATGTGGCGTTGTTTACCGACAGCTCACAAATGGTCGAACCGGTACAATGCCGATTCCATTAAATTCAAAACAAGGTCGTTCAACAACCTTGTTTCCGGTAATAAACCGGATGATGTACAGATTGATTTGATGGCAAGAGTGGAACATAATCGCTGGAACATAGAGAAGCTATTAATGGGATACAGGGCTACAACGCCACATGAAAAAGAAGAAATCGCAAAAGATTTGTCTCTGAAAAACAAACTCAAAATCAGTAAATTTGCTCATAATGACATTTGTGTTTATGATGACTTGCAGGACGACGAAACAGGAACCAATGCGCATGAATACGACCGTCGTATATCGGCAGCTCTCCCATTAATCATTAATCATAAATCATTATAAGTATGTCTTATACTCCACATCCATTAGACACCCGAGGAATAGTACTATCGACCGAATTGCAGGAACTCACAGAACAAATCGCCTTCCATGTGCATGAGATATGGGCAAGCACGCGCATAGCTGAAGGTTGGAATTACGGCAAAAAACGCAACGATGAAATGAAAGAACATCCCTGCCTTGTACCCTACGACGAATTACCCGAAAATGAAAAGGATTACGATCGTAAAACAGCAATGGAAACTTTGAAAGCAATCGCTTTGTTAGGATTTAAAATAATAAGATAATTCCAAGTATTTATTTGGAATTATCTGGATTTTGTATTATTTTTGTATTCATTTGTGAGTGTTTTTTATTTAGAATAATTTTTAAAAATATTTATTATGAGAAAATTAAGTTTCATTTTAGTACTGGTGGCACTGTTTATGGTTTCAACGGCAGCAAGTGCACAATTTCGATTTGGTGTGAAGGCGGGCATTAATGTTGCAAATGCAAAGTTTGAAAAAAGTGTCTTAGATGCGGATAATATTACAGGTTTTCAATTTGGACCTTCTGTCGAAGGTATGTTCGGGCAAGGCGGTATTGGATTTGATTTAGCTGTATTGTATTCACAAAAAGGCTTTAAAGTAGATAGAGAAAAAGTGAGAAATGATTTTCTGGAAGTTCCACTCAATTTGAAGTTTAAATTGGGAATGCCGCTTTTTAATCCTTTTGTATCTTTCGGCCCTTATGCTTCTTTTCGGGTGAATGGAGAAGAAAAATGGGATCTTAAGGATAAGGTAAATGGAATAGTCGATCAGGTCAAAACGCAAAGTTTTGGCGCCGGTATGAATTTTATGTTAGGCGCCGAAATTTTTCAACACTTGCAGTTAGGGATTACATACGGCTGGGGACTTACCGACGATTATAAATCATTTGCCCTGAACAACCTGAACAGTTATATAGGGAAAGCACATACATGGCAAATAACAGCAGCATATTTCTTTTAGATGTAACATGAAAAAGTCGGGCGTATGCCATGCGCCTCAACAGATATGAAATACGCGGAAGTATTACTCCCGGTACCTTTGGCAAATACATTCACTTATCGTATTCCGGAGGCAATGGCAGATTTATCCGGTTTGTATTGTCGCGTGATAGTACCATTCGGAAAAAAACATTTCTATACAGGTATTATCATCGAAATTCACGATCGATGTCCGGAGCAGCATTTTGAAATCAAAGAACTTGTTGAAATAATAGACAATAAACCGATAATAACAGCCCGTCAACTTTCCTTTTGGCGATGGATTTCATCGTATTATTTATGTACTTTGGGCGAAGTCTGCAAGGCAGCTTTACCGGCAGGATTGAAAATTGAAAGTACTTCACTGAAGACCGGGTTCAAACCGAAAACAGAGACTTTTCTGCGATTAGCCGATCATATACGAACGGAAGCCGATATTCAAAATACAATGGAACGCATCAAGCGGGCTAAGCTGCAAGCGAAATTATTCCTGGCGTTTTTGAAAATTGGCGGTATAGTTTCAAATGACACGCAAAACAAAACTGTTTCCAAGAAATTATTACTGGAACATTCGGGTGTAAACGCTTCGGTATTAAACGGATTAAGGCAACGGGGTATTCTTGTTGCAGAAGAGAAGGTTATAAGCCGCATTGATTTTCAGGCGACGACTGTCCGGAAGACAAACCTGTTATCCATAGCGCAGCAGCAGGCTTTCAATGAAATTAAAAAAACATTTGAAACAAATGATATCACATTGTTGCATGGTGACCAGTCGGACGGTAAATCAGCTATATGTATCCGTTTGATACAGGACGCGATGTCCAAGGGTTCACAGGTTTTGTATCTGTTGCCTGAGATAGCCCTAACGGTACAAATCACAGAGCGATTGAAAAAGGTGTTCGGCGTTAAACTATTTATTTATAATTCTGCTATTTCCGATCATGAACGCATCGAGATATGGAATCAATTACTGGATTCAGATGAACCTCTCGTGGTATTGGGTGTCCGTTCGTCCATATTTTTGCCGTTTAACCATCTGGGATTGGTCATTGTTGACGAGGAACACGAAGGTTCCTATAAACAGCAGGACCCCGCACCCCGTTATCATGCCCGTAATGCAGCCATGATGCTGGCTCTTCAGCATAAAGCAAAGACTTTACTTGGAACGTCTACGCCTTCGCTTGAATCCTGGTTATGGGCTAAAAAAGGAAAATACGGATATGTAAAAGTGGATAACCGGTTGGAGGGCAGTTTGAAACCAAGGATAGAGATTGTGAATATAAGCGAACTGCGTCGTAAGAAATTGATGAAGGATTCTTTGTTCTCTCCATTATTAAAGACCAAGATCGACGAAGCACTGTCGGAAGGAGAACAGGTGATCATCTTTCAAAACCGGCGGGGATTTGCACCTTTTGTCGCATGTCCGCATTGTGGCGATATCCCGCACTGCGTTAATTGTGACGTCAGTCTGACCTATCACAAGCAGTCGCACCGTTTAACATGTCATTATTGCGGCTATTCCATTCCTTTTCCGTTACGGTGTGCGTCATGTGGTAGCGATGGTTTGAAGTTACAGGGTTTCGGTACGGAGTCGATAGAAGCAGCAGTGGCAGCATTATTTCCTTCGGCAAAGGTTGCCCGGTTAGATATCGACACGGCACGTACAGAAAGTGCATATTGGCGTATTTTAAAGGATTTTGAAGAGGAGAAGACGCAAATATTGATTGGAACTCAAATGGTTTCAAAAGGACTTAACTTAGCCAATGTCAGTGTGGTCGGGTTTATGAATATCGATGCCATGATGAATATTCCGGATTTTCGGGCATATGAACGCGCTTTTCAACTGATGGTTCAGATATGCGGATATGCTGTCAGGAGCGACAGACAGGGGTGGGTTGTTATCCAGACAATGCAAACTGAAAATGAACTCTTGCACATGGTTCGGCAGTTTGATTATTCCGGCATGGCGCAAACACAATTAAAAGAACGTCACCAATTTCGCTATCCACCCTATACGCGTTTGATCATATTGATATTACGTAGTCGAAACGAACAGATACTGGACGAAATGGCGGATTTGTATGTGCAACTGCTAAGGATAAAACTTGGCGCTGGCGTTTCAGGACCTGTTTTTCCTCCGGTAACACGTGTTCAGACCTTATATGTCCGTAAAATAATGATCAAGATCGAACTCTCGTTATTCGTTTCCAATACGCGTAAAATCTTGGAAGAGGTACAGTTGACAATGCAACAAAATCCTGGTTTCAGGCAGATTATTCTGCACTATGACGTCGATCCGCAATGACGAGGGGTATTCTTTGCCGGTATTAGTCACAAACCTGCACCGGCAGTAACTAATTCCGGGTAACTGATGCGCGTGTGATACATCGATATCAGTTTTTTAATGAAGACATCTTTTACTATTTCAATGTCTTTAAACGTTACAGGTGCGTTTTTCAACAATCCATCTGCAATCTGGCTGTCAATTAGTTTATTAACTAATACCTTGATGTTTTCGTCAGTATAGTCTTTCAGGCTGCGCGACGCCGCTTCGACGGTATCTGCCATCATTAACAATGCGGTTTCTTTCGTGAACGGATTGGGACCGGGATAGGTGAACGATTCTTCACTGACAGGCTTGTCGGGGTACGTGTTTTTAAATGAATTATAGAAGAATTTGGTTTTACCCTGTCCGTGGTGAGTTTTGATAAAATTTATAATAGCTTTGGGAAGGCCTGCTTTTTCTGCCATTTTAATCCCGTCTGTCACGTGCATGATAATAATCTGCGCGCTTTGCTCGAAGGATAATTTTTCATGCGGATTAATTCCTTTCTGGTTTTCCGTAAAGAATGCCGGATTATTCATCTTGCCGACATCGTGATATAAAGCGCCGGTACGTATTAATTGCGTATCTGCCGCAATCTTCTCACCGGCTTCGGTAGCAAGAATAGATACCTGCATAGCGTGTTGGAAAGTACCGGGCGCTGTCTCGGAGAGTTTTTTCAGTAAAGGGTTGTTGATATTAGAAAGTTCAACCAGCGTAATCGGTGAGATGTATCCGAACATTTTTTCCAGCATGTAAATAAGAATATACGAGAACATGAGCAGGAAAAACTGAATGCTGAAATAAATCAACATTTCCCAGTTCAACTTGCTGACGCTTCCTTCCTGATAAATCACAAGGCTTGTGTACCCGACGATATAAGTCAGTATTATAAATAATGAACATTTAAACAGTTGCGAGCGTTGCGACAGCTCGCTCAGACTGAATATGACAACGATACCGGCAAGAATTTGCAATAACAGAAATTCGTAAGGAAAAAGCGCTGTCAATGAACAGATTAACATAGCGATGATATAGGTAAACAAAGCAGTGTGCGAATCGAAAAATGTACGGATAACAATTGGGATAATTGCAAAAGGAAGAATATATATATTAATTAGATCGTATTTCACACATATTTCTGACGACAAACAGGCAACGAGGATACATAATAATAAAAATGTCAGGTTTTTACGTTTAAAAAATATCTTGGGGTTAAAAGTGACTAAATACAATCCAAAACAAACGAATATGCCAATAATGAGCACGATTTGACCGATAAGAATGATGTTTTCACGCTGTGCGCCGCCAGATTTCGTTTCATGTATGGTTTTTAATGAACGCAGCACACTGTAAATATGACCGTCGACGATCTCGCCCATGTCAACGATACGTTCGCCGGCTTGAACAATACCGCTTGATAACGGAATACTTTGAAGTTCGTTTTCGAGAATAATACCGGATGTCTCTGCATCATAAAAAAGGTTTTCCGTCAGAAATTCGTTGATATTACAGTTTATGAGCAGATTCCTGTCTATATCTTCAGGTGCATTGTCAATGATAGATTGATACGCAGTTTTAACTGAATAGATGTCGGATAAGTTCATGGTCTCTGCCATGCTGTTTGTAAGGATGTTAATGCGTATCCGGTTATCTCTGCGCATCAATTCGAGGTTGGTCGCCGAGACAATCCCTTTATGATAGACGTTTGTCAGGCTGTTATTCACGTAACCGAGTACAGAGTTTGGAATACCGGCATCTTTCAACGATGTCATTTGATTTCGCCAACTGTCTTTTTTCTGCATTTCGTCTTCCGGATTGTAACGGAAATAGGGTTCGAACTTTTTTTGAATGCTGTCTTTGGCGGCATCAATTATGCTTTGCTCCTTGTAAATGGGAAAATCCGAAGGAGCAGTCAGTAATCCGTACTTCCATGGTTTTCCTTCATTGAACTGATAACGGAATTTACCTTCGCGCGGAAACAACAGTATGATAATACTTGCCGTAATCAGAATATAAAATGCTGATAATATTGTCGATTTCCTGGTATTCATATTTCTTAATTATGCTGCAAATGTAAATAAATTTTTGTTTTATCAAACTATTTTGATGCAAAATCTCAAAAAAATTTAGTATAAGAAAAAAAAGCATTATTTTTGCGACCTGCTTAATGAAATGTTTTATGTCAGAACAAAAAGTAAGAGTACGCTTTGCACCAAGTCCAACGGGGCCCCTTCATATCGGGGGTGTACGTACCGCTTTATATAATTATCTGTTTGCCAGGCAGCATGGCGGAGATTTGATTCTTCGTATCGAGGATACAGATTCTCAACGATTCGTGCCGGGCGCTGAAGAGTATATTATCGAATCGTTCAAATGGCTTGGTATCCGATTTGACGAAGGGGTAGGTTATGGCGGTGATTATGGCCCCTACCGTCAGAGCGAAAGGAAAGAAATCTATCAAAAGTATGTCGACCGGTTGCTGGATGCGGGATTAGCCTATCTTGCTTTCGATACACCCGAAGAACTTGAAGTAAAAAGGAAAGAGATACCGAATTTTCAATACGATGCTTCCACGCGCATGATGATGCGCAATTCGCTTACCTTATCGCCTGCTGAAATTGAAACATTGATCGCAGAAGGAAACCGTTATGTCGCAAGGATAAAAGTTGAACCGGACGAAGAAATTCATATTCAGGATATAATACGCGGAGAAGTGGTTTTTAACTCATCGATTGTCGATGATAAGGTATTGTTCAAATCGGCTGATGGACTGCCAACCTATCATCTGGCAAATATCGTCGACGACCACTTGATGGAGATTACCCATGTGATACGCGGAGAAGAATGGCTATCAAGCGCACCATTGCATGTTGTGCTATACCGTTATTTAGGATGGCAGGATACGATGCCGGCTTTTGCGCATTTGCCACTTTTACTGAAACCTGATGGAGGCGGCAAGTTGAGTAAACGTGACGGCGACCGTCTCGGCTTCCCGGTTTTTCCGCTCGAATGGCGCGATCCGAAAAATGGAGAGATTTCGACAGGTTATCGTGAAAGCGGTTATCTGCCGGAAGCGGTGGTTAATTTTTTGGCTTTGCTTGGATGGAATCCCGGCACGGAACAGGAACTGATGGACATGCATGAACTGATTGAACTTTTCGACCTGAACCATTGCAGTAAAAGCGGTGCCAAGTTCGATTATGAAAAGGGTAAATGGTTTAATCATCAGTATATTCAGAAACGAAGTGACAAAGAAATTGCATCCATGTTTGTTCCCGTACTTGTAAGTAAAGGGGTAATGAATATAGATGTAGGTTATGTGGAGAAAATTGTCGGGTTGATGAAGGAACGGGTAAAATTTGTCGCTGAGTTGTGGGGTCAGACCTGTTACTTTTTCATGGCGCCAACCGAATATGATGAAAAGACACGCAAAAAACGCTGGAAAGATGATAGCGCCGCACAATTGACGGAACTCATCGAAGTGTTGCAGGCACGTGAGCCATTTGACGTTGAGGGAACGGAAACGGAAGTAAAAGCATGGATTGAGCGGAAAGGCTACAATCTCGGCAATATCATGAATGTTGTCCGTTTGGCGCTTGTGGGGCAGGGGATAGGTCCGCAGATATTCCATATTACCGAAGCCATCGGTAAAGAAGAAACGATCCGTAGAATCAAAAGATTAATCAATAATTCATAATTCATATTTTTATAACCGTGCGTTTAATCTATACTTTGGCATTGCATTTATACTCGTTATCGGTCGAGATATCCTCTTTTTTTAACCGGAAGGCTCGCATGACACGTGTCGGACAATGGTACACCAATGGGATTTTACGAAAAAAAATCGACCGTAATGCTTGCTATATCTGGTTTCATGCAGCATCATTGGGCGAGTTTGAACAGGGGCGTCCGATGATTGAAGCTATCCGGAAACAATACACGGGATATAAGATTCTGCTGACTTTTTTTTCACCTTCGGGCTATGAAGTCCGAAAAAACTATGATAAAGCCGATGTGATATGTTATTTGCCTTTCGATACGCCGTATAAGGTACGTAAATTTATTAATCTTGCCAATCCCTCTGTTGCTGTATTTATCAAATATGAGTTTTGGATGAATTATCTGACCGAATTAAAGAAACGAAACATCAAAATATATCTCATATCTGCTGTATTTCG
>Ga0082212_10010690_pt1 | contig 11722 bp, 11 predicted proteins | sample TergutNt197P3_FD_71548 | JGI IMG/M metagenome (GOLD analysis project Ga0082212, IMG submission 71548) | Neocapritermes taracua P3 segment gut microbial communities from Petit-Saut dam, French Guiana - Nt197 P3 | ecosystem: Host-associated > Arthropoda: Insects > Digestive system > Gut ... | reverse complement strand
GACAAGTCAACATCATAAATAATATACCATGTGGTGTTTCTATTGCGCACGAATTTATGCACCTTGTTTCCATATCGTTTATGTGTTTCATAAACAGTATTGAAATGGGAAGTTTTTGCATTAAGATTGTCACAAACATCAATAAGGTCGGAAATGTAACTCAAGTAAAATTCACGTGTAAGCGTATGCTTTTGCCACGTGATCAATCCCTCCAATATATCGTCCAAATCATTGTCTGCCTGTATGCTATAAAATACCATGTTTATCGCAGAATTTATTGACTTTTTCTATAGCTTGTTTTCTGAATTCTACGCTTGATATATATCTTCCTGACTCAACATTCTCGCCGTGACGGTTTATAAAATTCACCTTTTCACGACTTGTTTCTTTCGACAATTCTTTGATGTCACATTCGTTGTTTAAATATTCTGTACGTACCATGATAAATACTTTATTAATATTTTCACGAGGCAAAGATACTCGATTTTTGTTTCACAACAAATATTTCTTCATTTTATTAAAATTTAATTAATAGAATTATTTGATTCTGCAAATATAATTAATTACCTTTGTAACCTGATTAACGAATTTATAATAAATTTTTACCTATGAAAAAACATGATGTAACAGTTTGTCTTTTGATTTTATTCGCTTCCATACTGGCTGGATGTCAGAAACAGAATGACATTAATGATGATTTTTGTGCTATAGAATCGAGTTTTGCAGACCCTCCATCGGCGTATCGCAGTATGCCGCTGTGGGTGTGGAACGGTAAAGTGACTGAAAAAGAATTGGACCGTATGCTTGGCGAGTTGAAAGATGCAGGCTTTGGCGGGCTTTTTGTACATCCCCGACCCGGGATGATTACGGAATATCTTTCCGACGACTGGTTTAAAATGTATGAATATACGGTCAGGAAAGGGAAAGAAATGGACCTGGAAGTCTGGATTTACGATGAAAATTCATATCCGAGCGGTTTTGCAGGGGGACATGTACCGCAGGAAATGCCCGAATCCTATAACCAGGGACAAGGCCTTCGATTGGAGAAAAAAGAACTCCTTCCCGACGATGTGGGTGATTATTTTATCTGCCTTGTCAAAATCGGCGATGCATGGAAAGACATTACTGCTTCTGTGAATGAATACAAAGGCGTACCGGGCGAGTTTTTCCTTTACAAAAAAACATATTACCGCAAATCGGACTGGCATGGAGGCTATTCCTATGTGGATTTGTTAGTCCCGGGCGTGACGGAAAAATTCATCGAACTGACAATGAAAGGGTATGAAAAATCGTTCAAAAATGAATTTGGCAAAGCGATTCCGGGTATTTTCACCGATGAACCCAACATCGTTACTTCAGGCGGTTTTCGCTGGACACCCGATCTGTTTGAGGTATTCCAAAAACAGTGGGGATATGATCTGAAGCCTTTAATCCCGTTATTAAGTGAAGAAACAGGCGCATGGAAAAAAGTACGCCATAACTATATGGAAACGTTGCTGCAACTGTTTATCGACCGCTGGTCCAAACCATGGTTTGCCTATACCGAAGCGAATAACCTGCAATGGACCGGTCATTACTGGGAGCATGGATGGCCGCAGATGAATGACGGGCCGGATAACATGGCCATGTATGCATGGCATCAGACGCCCTCTATTGATATGCTGTTTAACCAGTTTGATGAAATTTCTCCGACAGCGCAGTTCGGGAATGTGCGTTCTGTCAAAGAGCTACGTAGCGTGGCGAACCAGATGGGATATACGCGTACCCTCAGCGAAACATATGGCGGCGCCGGATGGGAAACGACATTCAAGGATTTCAAACGCCTTGGCGACTGGGAATATGTGCTGGGCGTTAATTTCATGAACCAGCATCTTTCGCACCAGACCCTGACCGGAGCACGCAAGTATGACTACCCGCCGGTTTTTACAAATCATTCGCCGTGGTATGGCAATTACAGGGTGATGAATGATTATTTTGGCCGTTTATCGCTGGTGATGAGCAAAGGTTCACAGCAAAACGACATACTGGTTCTTGAACCGAATGCAACCTTGTGGAGCTATTATTCACATACGCGAAGTAATCCGGCGCTGATGCAGATTGGAAGAAATTTTCAGAATTTTGTAACTGCGCTGGAAAAGAATCAGGTTGAATATGATTTAGGTTCGGAAAATATTATAAAAGACCAGGGGCGCGTGGAAAAGGGCAAGTTTATGATAGGTAAGGCCGCTTATTCTACAGTTGTAGTTCCGCCGATGAGTGAAACTTTTAACAGACCTACTTTTGATTTGCTTCGCAAGTTCGTAGAACAGGGCGGACGATTAATCTGTTTCTCGGAACCAAACATGATTGATGGCGATCCGGATTACGAGCTGGTTTCGTTTATGAAAAAAGAAGCCATCATCAGGGAAACGGAATTAAACAAAGAAAAAACAGATAAATATTTCTCTGCCAAAGATTTTAAAATTAATTTTAACGGCGGAAACATCTATCATCATCGCCGCATGTATGCAGATGGAGAACTTATCCTTATCGTCAATTCGTCAATGGATGAGGCATCTACCGGCAATCTTGCCATAAAGGGAAAGACTTTATTAGCGATGGATGCGATGAGCGGCGAGATTAATACCTATCCTTCCAAAAAGGAAAAAGGTCTGTTATCGGCGGATTTCAGATTGGAGCCTGCAGGCAGCCTGTTGCTGTTCAGTTCATCCAGATCTACGAATAAGTATCCCGTAAAAACCGAAGTGAAGGCCGAAAAAATAATTGAAGCCGTCGGCGAAATAACGGTTACGCGGATGAAAGAAAATGCATTGACCGTTGATTTTTGCGATTTAACCGTTAATGGTCGAACCTACAATAACGTACATTTTTCAAAAGCTGCAGATATTGCATTTAGAGAACATGGTTTCGCAAATGGAAATCCATGGAACACATCGGTGCAATATAAACGGAACATCCTCGACCGGGATAATTTTACAGATGGCGGCTTTACAGCCAGGTACTACTTCACGGTAAATGATGATTTTTATTTTTCAGGTATGCAATTAGTGGCGGAACGTCCCGAGTTGTTTACAGTGAAAGTAAATGGATTTGAGGTAAAACCTATTCCCGGGAAATGGTGGCTGGATCAATCGTTTGGAGTATATGCAATCGGAAGCAGTGTCAGGAAAGGAATTAATACAGTAGAGCTTAGTATAGCGCCCATGCGTGTTTTTGCAGAGATTGAGCCTGTATACATTATCGGTGATTTTGCGGTTGTTCCGGAGGATAAAGGCTGGAGTATCAGCGCTCCGGTAAGCGTTTTCACGACGGGAAGCTGGAAAGAGCAGAAACAGCCGTTTTATTCGTATGACTTTAAATATAGCAAATCGTATGATATCCCGGAAATTTCCGGCGCTTACTTTGTGGTGTTGGGGAAATGGACAGGTACGGTTGCCGAAGTATATGTGAATGGTTCGAAAGCCGGGATTATCGGTTTTGATCCGTACAGATTAGACGTTACTTCGTTTCTTAAAGAAGGCAAAAACCGGATAGATGTAAATATCGTTGGGAGTCACAAAAACCTGCTGGGGCCTCATTACAAAAATCCGGCGCCGGGTCTGGCGTCACCCGGACACTGGAAAAACATCAATGAACAAATACCCGGCACAGCCTATCAGATGATTGATTATGGGTTGATGGAAGAGTTTCTTTTAATTACTAATTATTAATTACTAATTACGAAATAATAAAACATTGTTTATGAAAGCAGGATTGTTTGGTATTGGACTTGATACTTATTGGCCACAATTTGACGGATTATTGTCGCGTCTGGAAGGATATCTTCATCAGATAAAGACACGAATGGAAGGTATGCAGGCGACTGTGGCTGATGCAGGCATGGTTGACAGTCCCGAAAAGGCACGCCAAGCCGCCGGGTATTTGAAAAGTGAGCAGGTGGATATTGTATTTCTTTATATTTCGACTTATGCCTTGTCATCGACTGTATTGCCTGTCGCGCAACAGTTGAAAGTACCAGTGATACTTCTGAACATACAGCCGGTTGCTGCCATTGATTACGAAAAGCTTAACAGCATGAGCGATCGGGGAGACATGACCGGCGAATGGCTGGCGCATTGTCAGGCCTGTTCGATTCCGGAGATTGCCTGTGTGTTTAACCGTGCCGATATTCAGTATGAAATCATCACCGGCCACCTTGCGGACGAAGAAGTATGGCGTGAAATAGGCGAGTGGATAGAGGCTGCCACTGTGAAGTGGAAATTAAATCAAAGCCGTATGGGAATTTTGGGACATTATTACGGCGGTATGCTTGATGTGTATACTGATTTGACAGGTTTTGCCGCTACATTCGGAACGCATATCGAAATGATGGAAATGTGTGAACTGAAAGCGTTACGCGATGCTGTCTCTGAAACAGAAGTAGCGCAAAAGATAGATGAGTTCAGACAGTCCTTTGATGTTATTTCCGAATGTGAAGAGGCTGAAATTACACGCGCCGCCCGGACGTCGGTGGCGTTGGACAGGCTGGCTGATACCCGGAAGATTGATGCCATGGCATATTATTACGAAGGAACGAACGGTAATGATTATGAAAATATTGTCACTTCGATCATCGCCGGTAATACCTTGCTGACAGGCAAAGGGATACCGGTTGCGGGCGAATGTGAGGTGAAAAACCTGCAGGCGATGAAAATCATGTCACTGTTTGGCGCCGGCGGTTCATTCTCGGAATTTTACGCCATGGATTTCAATGATGATGTAATCTTATTGGGGCATGACGGACCTGCACACTTCAACATGGCGGAAGATCGCGTAAAACTTGTACCGCTACCTGTATATCACGGAAAGCCGGGTAAAGGATTATCCATCCAGATGTCGGTTAAGCATGGGCCGGTAACGATACTCTCCGTGGTAGAGGGAAAAGAAGGCTTTTCACTGCTCGTAGCCGAAGGTGAATCGGTAGCCGGCCCGACCATGCAGATAGGGAACACCAACAGCCGATATAAATTTGCCGTTTCCGCCAGGCAATACATCGAGCAATGGTCAAAAGCCGGCCCATCTCATCACTGCGCTATCGGAATAGGTCACTTTGCCGGAAAAATCAGGAAACTCGGATTCTTATTAGGCATATCTGTAAAACAAATTTAGCGGAAACAAGACAATAGGTCAAAAGTTATTATCTCCGATAAAACGAATAATATCTTTCAGGAGGATAACATCAACCGGTTGTGTTTCGGTCAATTGCAGCAGTCTGCGGTTGATTTCCAACGAGGAGAAAGATATGCCTTTAAGGGCATCGCCCATGGATCTGATGAAGTTTGTTTCCATACCGTCCGAATAGGCGATGGCATCCCGGATAATGCCTCCCTCCACACAAAATTGCAAGGTCAGGTCGCCCCAGTCAAAGCGATTGCTGTATTCTGCAGTAAAAGGCAGTTTGCGTCCCAGTCGCCATTCCCATGAAGCATATTTTTCCTGAAGCTGTTTAATTTCCTGATGATTCAATCTTTCAGCCGGAAAGGGCTGTGGCGCTCCGCTGTAAACTTCGCCGAACGCCTCTATCAACGCATGTCGCATTGATTCGATTGTTATTTCCGGCGCAAGTTCTTTCAGGTTGATCACACGCGAACGAACGGAACTTACGCCTTTTGCCTGTAATTTGTCGTGCGATACGTTCAGATAGCGCGAGAGGTTCGTCATATCTACATCAATTAAGATTGTTCCATGATGATAACAATGTCCGGCAGAATGATAAAAAGCATTTCCCGAAAACTTCTTCCCGTCGACAAGTATATCGTTTCGCCCCGACTTTTCCGCCTGAACGCCAAACTTTCTCACGGCACGTACAATCACGTCCAACTGCCTGCCCGCATCATAATTAGCTTCACACGCTAAAAACGTAAAGTTTAGGTTACCGAGGTCATGAAAGACGGTTCCCCCGCCCGACATCCGCCGCGCAAGGAAACCGCCATCCTGTTCAAGCTCTTTGACATGACATTCTTTCCAGGGATTCTGATTAACGCCTATCACCACCGTCTGACGGTTTTGCCACAGGTATAGAATACATTCGTCAATCTTTACATTCCACAACAGGTATTCTTCCAGTGCAAGGTTACGAAAAGGAGACGTATTATCGGAAGAAACACATAATAAATTTAACAAGGGGGCATGCTCCCTTGCCGGCATGGATAATTGAGAATTTATTTTGTCCATCATTTCGGCTATAAATTACAAAAGCGTGGCATCATTCCCTGTATCCTGTCTGACTTTTTTGTTTAGCATCCGAAAATCCCATTTATATTTCCACGCAAAAAAGGCCACTACAATAATACACATTACCAGCGTCTCAAGATTATCCTTACAAACATCAACTATTGTCTGGTAAAAAACGGCGTCAGTCTGCAAAACGCCATGTTTTTGGGTAATAAAAAGGGAAATGAAAACATTATTGGCTGCATGCATGCCTACGGCAAGTTCAATACCGTCATCTAAAACAGCAACCAGACCGTACAGGATGCCAATCATCAGGTATTGAGGTATCATAGCCCAAAAGCCAAATTCTTTAATTTCGGGATTAAACGAGTGCAGCAAGGCAAATAATATACCCGGAATCATTATTGACAGCAGGCGATTGTGCGTCCATCCTGCCATACCCTGCGTTAAATACCCGCGAAATAAAAGTTCTTCCCCGGTTGTTTGCAACGGTATCATAATCAATGATACAATCATCAAAGGAATAAATTTTGCCAAATTAAACTGCAACTCAAAAGCATCGCTATTGAAAATCAGACCGATCCCAAGAGAAACCGCTGCCGCCAAAGCCCAAAATGCTGCTCCTGCGCCGACTCGTTTCCAGCGGATTTTTGCAGTACCGTTTACCGTTTGAGCAAAGCTGCGCTTATGCAGCGCCTTTATCAGAAAGATGGCAAAAAATAATACGACTACCATGGATAGCATCATCAAAAACAGCGCAACGTTTTTTGAGATTCCAAATCCTGTAAAATCCATTATGTTTTCCGGATTTTGTTGAATACCTTCGCCTTTTGTCCTGTTTCCCTGAACAATAGTTACGATTATTAACGGGATGCCTCCAATTATCTGGCCACCGAATAATGCTCCGAAAAATACAACAAGGTATTTCCACAACTGGTTTTGTTTGTCGAATGACTGTTCTAAAAATTTCATGTTTTTATGTGTTTTAAATTATTTAATATTATTCCATCAATTTCCGTTGCTGCTAAATTCCAGAATATCTCCCGGTTGGCAGTTGAGTATGTTACATATCGCTTCGAGCGTACTGAAACGTACCGCTTTTGCCTTGCCTGTTTTCAGAATCGACAGGTTGGCAGGTGTTATATCTACTTTTTCGGACAGTTCATTAAGCGAAATTTTTCGTTTCGCCATCATTACGTCCAGGTTTACGATTATTGACATTTTTTCAGTTTTTATATAGTTAATTCATTTTCCTTTTTGATTTGTGTCGAAATTTTCAGGATTTCGGCAAAAAGCAGCGTGCCGAAGCCCAAAAAGAGATACGAATAGCCGTTGAACTTATATACAACGTCGTAAGTTTCAAAACCTGCCTGATTCTTTATCGTCCAGTAATCATTCAATGTACCAAGCAATTGGGACGTCAAGAATATCAATACAATATAGCCGATCCATTGAAAACGTTTAATGTTTTTGTGGTCGAAAACCTCGTCTTTGATGACTGAAAACAGAATTTTGAACAGCAAAAAAGGAATTGCCAATAACAACGCCATAACAAGAAAAACAATGGTAAAATTTAAAGTCAGCAAGATCGTACCCCACCAGGCGGTATTTTTAATATCCGTTCTCAGTTTCACTTTTATTACCTTCATTACCTTCATATCCCTCGCGATAACCCGCCATAAAGGAATCCCCTTCATTAATAACAGTACTAATTACTGTAAAGCAATAAACTGCGCCCAATAAAATCACAATTACTTTTAATCTTTTGTTCATAATAAATAAATTTTAATTGTAAAACATTAATATTTTATCGTAAATCGATGTGCAAAGATAAACAGTATTTTTTTATCCACCAAATATTTTTTATTGTTTTTCGATAATTTTTTATCGAAAATTTTTATTTCATTGATACTCAATACCCCACATTCTTTGCAAAAGGGCATAATTTATGTTATCTTTGCGTGAATTTTTGCACCAATGAAGAAAATTATTGAACAAAATACGCAGGGAATAATCTACGCGATTCTGGCATATGTGAGTTGGGGGATTTTGCCTCTTTTTTGGAAGCATTTAGATGCTGTTCCTGCTGTGGATATTCTGGCTCACAGGGTAATTTGGTCATCTTTTTTTACAATTCTGTTTTGTTTGCCGACAAAGAGAGACTATCTGAAAAAGTATTTTACCAACCCGAAAGCGATTGTAATATTGACCGTTACAGGGATACTTGTATCGGGAAACTGGGGTGTTTATATCTATGCCATCAATTCAGGACAGGTTATTGAGGCTTCTCTGGGATATTTTATCAATCCTTTGGTCAGCATTATGCTGGGGATGATTTTTTTTGGAGAAAGGTTGAACAGGACGCAGTTTGCAGCTTTATTATTTGCAATGGCCGGCGTATGCTACCTTACTTTCAATTACGGTCATTTTCCCTGGATAGCCTTTGCCTTGGCGTTGACATTCGGGATATACGGACTGTTGAAAAAGAAGATGAATTATGATTCCATGAGCGCCCTGGCGGTTGAAACGACCCTCATTGCGCCCATTGCATTGGGCTATCTTATCTTTGGCGTATCGGGTGGAGGCGCATTTTTTATAGATCAGTCTGTTTCGACATCCATGCTGCTTGTCCTGACCGGAGTGATAACAACTTTGCCCCTTTACTGGTTTGGAACTGCAGCCGTCAGGATACCTTTAAATTCCATCGGCTTTTTCCAGTACATCTCCCCCACCATCAATCTCATTATCGGGATATTCATTTTCCACGAAACATTCTCCACTACACATGCCATCTCTTTTTCACTTATCTGGATAGGTTTGGGTTTATATATTGGAGATATGGCAGTGAAGCTGAAACGAAAAAACAACGCCTGATAAATACAGCGTTTACCGGATTTTTCGTCGCGAGGAAGCATATACGCCAATGGCGCAGAGGACGGCAAAAATAATAAAGGTTATTTGAAGACTATCCATGAAGGCCTTAAATACGGCGGGGTGGATTTTTTGACTGCCGAGTTTCAATGCAATGGCCATGCCGGCAATACCCATGCTGAATGCCTGTCCTGTGAGGCGCATCGTACCTGTGGTAGCCGATGCCTGCCCGTAATATTTTTTATCAACGGAACTCATAATCACATTGGTATTGGGAGAAGAGAAGATTCCGAATCCGACGCCCAATAAAAGCAGCAGTACAATCAATAAGGGGACGGGCGTAGTTGCCGTGATGAAAGCCATACCCGTCAAACCGGTCACAATGACTCCCATACCCAGGGTAGCTAAGCGTGACGGTGGTATTTTATCGGATAATCGTCCCGACAGCACGGCAAATACCGCCTGAATACAGGCTTGTGAAATTAAAATCAATCCTGCATGACGCGCATCCAGGCCGCGAACATATTGTAAATACAGGCTAAGCATAAAAGTGACAGCCGAAGTAGCGGCATAATTAATCAGCGCCGACAAAGAAGAAAAGGCAAATACACGGTTACCACTGAATATACGGATATTAAACACAGGATTGGGGCATCGCCGTTCGTAGAAGACAAAGCCGGTAAGCGCTAATATACCGCCCGCCAGCCAGCAAAAGCCGGTAAAATGGGGGATGCGGGTAAATCCGTAAATCAAACCGAACAGCCCAAGACCATATATGCAACTGCCTGTCCAGTCAAACTTTTCACCCTTAGCTTCCACCCATTCCCCATTCATGAAAATACGCGACAGTACAATCACCGACAAACCAACCGTACCGGATACGATAAAAAGGCTTTGCCAACCAAGATAATGAGTTAGCAGTCCGCCAAGCAAGGGCCCGGCCGCTAACGCCACATATACTACTGCGGTGTTGATACCCATGGCTTTTCCGCGCTTTTCGGGTGGAAATACGGCTGTAAGAATAGCCATGCCTGTACCAAATTGCATGGCGCTACCCAATCCTGCCAGAAAACGCAACCCGATAAGGATAGCGCCCGAAGGCGCAAAGCCGCACAGAATACTTGACAGTGAAAAACACAATACGCCCGCTTCAAACACTTTTCTTCGGCCTGCCATATCGGCCAAGCGTGCAAAAGGGACTTGAAAAATGGCGGTTGACAGTAAATAAGCCGTACTTAGCCAGGTGAGCGTAACGGCATTCATTGAGAAAGTTTCGCCTATCCGTGGTAAGGCAAGGTTAAGGGACGAGCCCATGAAAGGCACTAAAAAAGAGGCCACACACAATACAAACAAAACATGTTGCGGATGAATCTGTTTTTTAGTATCCATACCTTAATCGAGGGTTGCGGGCAGCGGTAACCTCGTCGGGGCGGCGGATAGGGGTTGAGAGCGGCATGTCGTGCAGGCGTTCGGGATTCGTTTGGATTGCGTCGTATACTTTTTTAAATACTTCGATGGATTCGTCTAACGTTTCCTTTGATTCGGTTTCGGTCGGCTCGACCATGAGGGCTTCGGGAACAATCAGGGGGAAATACATGGTCGGGGGGTGCATTCCGTATTCAAGTAAAGTTTTGGCCACGTCTAATGCGCTCACGCCGGTCTGTTCCTTAATTTTTTGCAACGTCAGGACAAATTCGTGCATACACAGTCCTTTATATGCCACGTCGAAGTATTCCGACAGTTTTGTCTGCATGTAATTGGCGTTCAGTACGGCGTGTATGGCTACGTCGCGAAGTCCTTCTGCACCAAGCGTCCATATATAAGTTAAGGCCCTAACAACGACTAAAAAATTGCCGTAAAACGCTTTCACGCTACCGATTGATTTTTCCGGATGATCGAAGGCGTAAACGCCATTTTTTTCAACGGGTTGAAAAAGAGGCATAAATGGAAGTAACTGTTCTTTGCATCCTACCGGACCGGAGCCTGGTCCTCCACCGCCGTGAGGCGTTGAGAAAGTCTTGTGGATATTGAGGTGTACAATGTCGAAACCCATATCGCCGGGACGGGCGACGCCAATGATGGCATTCAGGTTTGCGCCGTCGTAATAGTTCAGGCCGCCTGCTTCGTGTACAATCCCTGTTATTTCAAGTATGTTTTTATCGAACAGCCCCAGTGTGTTCGGATTGGTGAGCATCAGACCGGCGGTATCTTCGCCGACGGCTGCACGTAGTTTTTCCACATCGACGCATCCCTCGCTATTTGACGGAATATTCACAACTGTATAGCCTGCCATGTTGGCGGAAGCCGGATTGGTACCGTGCGCCGCGTCGGGGACAATTATCTTTGTACGTTTCGTATCTCTGCGTGATTCATGGTAGGCTTTTATCAGCAGTATGCCGACGAGTTCGCCATGCGCGCCTGCGGCAGGCTGGAAAGTAACGGCATCCATTCCTGTCAGTTCGCAAAGCGCTTTTTCGGTCTCTGCGATCACTTCCAGACAACCCTGTACCGTATGTTCGGGTTGCAGTGGATGGACGTCCGTAAAGCCCGGCAGCGCCGCCATGTCTTCGTTGATACGCGGATTGTATTTCATCGTACATGAGCCAAGCGGATAAAAGCCGCTGTTCACGCCAAATGT
>Ga0082212_10010689_pt1 | contig 11724 bp, 11 predicted proteins | sample TergutNt197P3_FD_71548 | JGI IMG/M metagenome (GOLD analysis project Ga0082212, IMG submission 71548) | Neocapritermes taracua P3 segment gut microbial communities from Petit-Saut dam, French Guiana - Nt197 P3 | ecosystem: Host-associated > Arthropoda: Insects > Digestive system > Gut ... | reverse complement strand
GTGTTCTCCGCGTAACTCTGCGTCATTATTACACGGAGCTACGCGGAGAACACGCAGAGGTTCGCGGAGTTTTTTGAAATATTTATTCTTCGACAGTTCCTTACTTTGCTCCAAAAACTATTGTGGTAGCAGAAGTGACTCTGCTATCACAATAATCATAATATAAAAATATAAATCGGCGATTTTTTATTTTTGTCGGTTGATAGTGATATTTTTTATACTTTTGATGCGAAAAATTTTAACCAAATTTAAAAACACTTTTTATGTTCAAAAATCATCCAAAAGGACTATTTGTCGCTTTTTTCACCAATATGGGTGAACGTTTCGGTTTTTATACCATGATGGCTATCCTGGTATTATTTTTACAGGCTAAATACGGACTGACGGAAGAACAGGCCGGCGGCTATTACAGCTGGTTCTATTTTGCGATTTATGCTTTGGCGCTCATCGGCGGAATGCTTGCCGACCAGACGAAAAAGTACAAGTTGGTTATTCTGATCGGCCAGTTGATCATGTTTGCCGGTTATGTGATGATTGCCTTGCCGGGAATGTCGCTGACGGCGTCATTCATCAGTTTGCTGATTATCGCGCTCGGAAACGGTTTCTTTAAAGGGAACCTGCAGGCGGTAGTCGGCCAGTTGTACGACAACGAGAAATACAAGCACATGCGCGACAATGCTTTTATGGTGTTTTACATGGGGATTAACGTGGGCGCATTTTTTGCTCCGTTTGTGGCAACCGGAGTCAGAAACTGGTGGCTTGAATCACATGGATTTCTTCACGACGGAAGTTTACCGGCGTTGTGTCATCAAATGATGGGCGGCACGCTGGAAAATACGGCGCAATTGCAGCATCTGGCGAATGCTGCTGTGATGAACGGGCAGCCGGTAAACGATTTAATGAGTTTTTCACAATCATATATCGAAGTATTCTCAAGGGGATATAATTGGGCTTTTGCAGTAGCTGCGGGGGCAATGATTGTATCTTTACTGATTTACGTGATATTTAACAAAATGTTGCCTGCGAAAAATCAGGAAGTTGTTGAAATAAAGGCCGCGCCTAAAAACAGTCTTGCCGCAGACGCCGGCAAATTTGTACTTCCCGCGTTGTTGTTGGGATTTACTACCGCTTTATTCCATTTCTTAGGCATATGGACAGGAATAACCCAGTTAGACTATGCTTTCGGGTTAGCAATAGGTCTGTTTGTAGCCTTTGTAACCTATATGTTCCAAATTTCCACTAAAGACGAAAAACCGAAGATTGCATCGTTGTGTCTGGTGTTTGTGGTGGTGATCTTCTTCTGGATGTCGTTCCATCAGAACGGATTGACGCTGACCTATTTTGCACGCGATTATACGGTAAAAGAAGTAGGGCCTGTTACGAACTTATTTTTTAATCTGCCGTCTATCTTAGCAGTAATCGTAACGATTGGCGGAGCAGTATTGGCATTGCGCAAAACGAACATCCGGAACCGTTTGACCGGAGCGGCCATGTTCGTAATAGGAGGTGCGTTCTGCGCATATTATACATTGAATATCTCGCAGTCCGCTAATGCTATTTCGCCGGAAGTATTTCAATCATTCAATCCTTTATTTATTGTCGCATTGACGCCGTTGGTCATGGGCATATTTGCCTACCTGAACAGGAAAGGCAAAGAACCTTCCACTCCGCGAAAAATCGGATTTGGGATGATCATCGCCTCATTAGGATTTGTGATTGTTTTGATTGCCTCGCTGAAACTTATTTCCCCGTATTTGTTAGGCGGCGCGGCTACGCCCGATTCGTCGAGAGTTACTCCTTACTGGTTGATGAGCAGTTATTTGGTACTCACTATTGCCGAGTTATTCCTCAGTCCGATGGGATTATCGTTTGTTTCGAAAGTAGCGCCTTCGCGTTTTCAGGGGTTAATGCAGGGCGGTTGGCTGTTGGCTACTGCTGTGGGCAACAAATTCCTGTTTGTAGGAAGTCTGATGTGGAAACGTGTTGATTTATACATGCTGTGGGGTATCTTTATTATATGTTGCATCCTTTCGGCTATCTTCATTTTCTCCATCATGAAACGTTTGGAAAAAGCAACGAACGGATAAGTATGAAAAGTTTAAAATGATGTCAGGTAAGTTCCCAGTATTTCTTTGTATTTCTTTAGTTTTTATATTGGCTTGTATTCCGTTACCGGAAAAGAGCGATCTTCCGCAACGGGGACTTTGCGCTCACAGGGGCGTTAATTCCACATTTCCTGAAAATACGCTCCCCGCATTTGCCGAAGCGGTCAGATTGGGCGCACAGCAAGTCGAATTTGACGTATGCCGCACCAAAGACGGACAGTTAGTCATCATGCACGATGCTACGGTAGACCGCACTACCGACGGCGAAGGCGCAGTTTCAGAATTGACGTTTGAACAAATCCGGAATTTGGACGCCGGAATCAAAAAAGACGCGAAGTTTGCAGGCACAAAAGTTCCGACATTTGATGAGGTCATTGATATGCTTCCCCAAAACGTTTGGCTCAATGTGCACATGAAGGCTGATGAAATAGCAGCAGTGATGGTCGCCAAACTCATTGTTGAAAAGAACAGAACGCACCATGCATTCATCGCCTGCAACCGATCCTGTGCTGATGCTGTACGTAAAGTTTATCCGCAAGTGATGATTTGCAACATGGAACGACATGGCGATGATGTTTCGCGATATGTGCGGGAAACCATCGAACAAAAATGTCAATTCCTCCAATTGACAGCGCTTTGCTCGCCGGAAGAGATGCAACTGTTAAAATCGGCAGGCGTCAAAGTAAACTTTTTTGGCGTTCAATCACCTGAACATTGCAGGCAATTGATAGAGGTCGGCGTTGATTTCCCTTTAGTCGACGATCTTGAACAGTATCTTCCGTTATTGAATTGAACAACATTTCATCATTGATCCGTATTTCCGCCATATCCTACCTCAATTCCCTGCCGTTTGCCTGGTGTCTGGAGCATTCGGCTATCATGGATGAGATTGAATTATCGTATGACATCCCTTCGCAATGCGCCGACAAACTGATAGCCGGTGAAGCCGATATCGGGTTGATACCGATTGTGGAAATTTTGCGGATGCCGGAGCATTACATTGTGTCCGATTTGTGTATCGGAGCCGATAATGAAGTACGGACGGTGATTTTAGCAAGCGAAACGCCGTTAACAGACATTTCAACGGTGTATTTAGACCATCATTCGCGTACATCGGTAGTGTTGGCAAAGATTTTGGCAAAGCATTACTGGAAAATCGAGCCGGAATGGAAACATTTTTCAGGCGACATCACCAGTTATCCACGTAACGGAAACTCAGCCGCGGTGGTTATTGGCGATAAGACATTCGGGTTGCGGTTGCCGCATATTTACGATCTGGCTGTAGAGTGGCGTAAGTTCACCGGACTGCCGTTTGTATTTGCCTGCTGGGTGGCCAACAAACCGCTTGATGAAAATTTTATCAACCGGTTCAATACGGCATTGTCAGTCCTGCCTGACAAAATGAACGCTATTGTGGAACATTACAAAGGACAGGCTCCCACAGGGGTTGATCTGTTTGACTACTGGACAAACAACATCAGCTACCCGCTGACGACGGATAAACGAAAGGGATTGGAGTTGTTTCTGCAATATGCAGGAGAAATTTTAAAAAAATGAATCATTTAGAAAGTAAAAACAATATTTCAAGAAACGAGTGGTACATATGTGATGCAAAACACAAATAAAAAACGCAATCTTTGATTAACAAACGATTGCGTTTTTTTCTGTGCCCAGGACGAGACTCGAACTCACACGGGCTAACGCCCACTACCCCCTCAAAGTAGCGTGTCTACCAATTCCACCACCTGGGCAAATAATAAACTTCTTGTACCCAGAACAGGACTCGAACCTGCACATCCTTGCGGACACTAGTCCCTGAAACTAGCGCGTCTACCAATTCCGCCATCTGGGCATGTATTTTTTAAGGCTGCAAAAGTAGCCTTTTTTTATCATACGGCAAGTTTTCGGAAAAAAACTTTCGAAAAATCATCAAAAATAAAACTTTTTTGTAGCAAAATCGTAAATTATAATTACTTTTGCCGTTTCGAGTTAAGCAACATAATGTCTCATCTCATTAATTTTAAATAACAATTTTTAATGACAACACAATCAAAAGAGAAGGAGTTCGAAATAGAATCCGACGAAGTAATTGAAATAGATGCCGATGAAACGGCTATAGAGGAAGTAGCAGACACTGATGTGGATGCGGAAGAGGAAGAAGAGGAATCGTTCGAAGACGAAGGAAATGAAGAAGTAGTCAACGAGATCAAGAAAATCAAGAAAGAAGATGTATCTCTGGAAAATTTTGACTGGGATACCTATTCGAATGCCCCTAATGCGTATGAAGTCAGCGAACGGGCAGAAATGGAAGCGATGTACGATAAAACCTTATCGTCGATAACTGAAAACGAAATCATCGACGGAAAGGTAATTGCCATGAACAAACGCGAAGTGGTGATCAACATCGGGTATAAATCGGAAGGTATTGTAAGCATGAACGAGTTCCGCTACAATCCCGACCTGAAAGTAGGCGACACCGTAGAGGTGTATGTCGAAAGTTCTGAAGACAAAAAAGGGCAGTTGATCCTTTCGCACAAAATAGCGCGCTCCATGCGTTCGTGGGACAGGGTAAACCAGGCGCTCGAAAACGACGAAATCATAACCGGATACATCAAATGTCGTACCAAGGGCGGTATGATTGTGGATGTATTTGGTATCGAAGCCTTCCTGCCCGGTTCGCAAATCGACGTTAAACCTATCCGCGATTACGATATCTTTGTGGGAAAAACCACCGAGTTTAAGATTGTCAAAATCAATCATGATTTTAAAAATGTGGTGGTTTCGCATAAAGCGCTTATCGAAGCTGAATTGGAGCAACAAAAAGCCGAAATTATTTCGAAACTCGAAAAAGGACAGGTGCTCGAAGGTACCGTCAAGAATATCACCACTTATGGCGTGTTTATCGATTTGGGCGGCGTAGATGGTTTGATTCACATCACCGACCTCTCATGGGGGCGCGTAACCCATCCCGAAGAAGTGGTTCAGTTGGATGAGAAATTGAACGTGGTCATCCTTGATTTCGATGACTCCAAGAAACGTATCGCTCTGGGATTGAAGCAGCTGACGCCGCATCCATGGGATGCGCTGGATGACGGATTGAAAGTTGGCGACAACATTACCGGAAAAGTGGTGGTCATTGCCGATTATGGCGCATTTGTGGAAATTTCACCGGGTGTGGAAGGTTTGATTCACGTATCGGAAATGTCGTGGTCGCAGCATTTGCGTAGCGCGCAGGATTTCCTGAAAGTGGGCGACAATGTGGATGCACAAATCCTGACCCTGGATCGCGACGATCGCAAAATGTCATTGGGTATCAAGCAACTGAAACCCGATCCATGGGAAAAGATCGATGATAAATATGCCGTCGGTTCACAGCACATGGCAAATGTACGAAATTTCACTAACTTTGGCGTATTTGTGGAAATTGAAGAGGGCGTAGATGGTTTGATTCATATTTCCGACCTTTCGTGGACCAAAAAGGTAAAACATCCTTCAGAATTTACCCAGATCGGCGAAGAAATAGACGTCATGGTACTCGAAATAGACAAGGATAACCGTCGTTTGAGCCTTGGTCACAAACAGTTGGAAGAAAATCCGTGGGATGTGTTCGAAAATATTTTCAGCGTTGATTCCATCCACGAAGGAACCATTATTGATATCTTTGACAAAGGCGCTATTGTTGCGTTGCCATACGGTGTGGAAGGTTTTGTAACTCCGAAACACATGGTGAAAGCAGATGGCAAATTGGCAAAAATGGATGAAAAATTAAATTTCAAAGTGCTTGAATTTAATAAAATATCCAAACGCATCATTCTTTCGCACAGCCGCACATTCGAAGATGTACGGAAAGATGATCATCAGGCAAAACCCCGTTCGGAAAGCGAAGAAGTCAAGTTGGTTGCCAAAAAATTGAAAGCTTCTCTTGAAAAGACGACATTGGGTGATATTTCCGGATTAGCAGCTCTAAAGGAAGAGATGGAAGCCACCGAAAAGAAAAGCGCCAAGAAAAAAGCAAAAAAGGTAAAGGACGAAGTTTTCGCTGAACCTGTTGTAGCCGAAGTTGCTGAAGAAAAAAATGAGACCGAACCTGCCAATACCGAAGTAGATGAACCCATTGTTGAAACGGAACCGGATGCTGAGATCGAAGTAGCCGAAACTACAGTTGAAACTGAACCTGCTGAGGCGGAAGTTGTTGAAATCGTAGTTGAGGCAGAACCTGCTGAAGTTGAGGTCGCTGAAACTATAGTTGAGGCTATAGTTGCCGAAACCGTAGTTGAAGCGGAAACTGCTGAACTTGAGGTAGCCAAAACCATAGTAGAGGCCGAGACTATCGAAGCCGAAGTTGCCGAACCCACAGTTGAAGCCGCTGAAACGGCAGTTGCTGAAACCATAGTTGAGGCCGAACCTGAAAAGAAAGAAAAGAAAGCCAGAAAAGGAAAGAAAGCAGATAAAGAATAATTGTCATCATAATAATACTAATCAGTTATGGATTTTAAAGTTGAACAACAGCCCAATTACACGCTTATCAAAGTGTTACATGAAAAATTGGATACCCATGTTGCGCCAAGCCTTAAATCGGAATTAGTGCTGATATCGGGAAATGGTGAAAAAAATATCATTCTCGACCTGGGTAAATGTCGTTATTGCGACTCTTCGGGGTTAAGTTCCATCCTTGTTGCCAATCGGTTGTGCAAAAATGCCGGCGGTATGTTTGTTTTGACCGGATTGAACGATGCGGTGGAGCGCCTGATCACGATCTCGCAACTCGACACGGTGTTGAACATCACCATGAGCGTGGAAGAAGCAATAGCTATGATTGAAAAAGCCTGATTCAAAGGCTAACATCATTTCTGAAAATATGAATCGGTAGCCGGTTATTACGCCGGCGCCGATTTATTCTCATTGGTGTTGCCTCTGCTAAACATTTGCAGGTTTTCAGATCATGACATTTTCGATTACAATTTTAGGAAGTGGCGCTGCAACACCTACATCACAGCGTTATCCAACAGCGCAGGCGTTACAAATTGACGAACGCGTCTTCATGATTGATTGCGCTGAAGGCGCTCAAATGCAATTGCGAAGATATAAGATAAAAATTCAGCAGATAAGGGCTATCTTTATTTCTCATCTGCATGGCGATCACGTATTTGGGCTTCCGGGACTGCTCTCGTCATTGAGCATGCTGGATCGCACAGAACCATTGGATTTATTCGGGCCGCCATATATGGAAGACTGGCTGTTGGGTCAGTTGAAATATTTTACCCCTCTTGGATTCCCGTTGATTTTTCACACTTTAACAAACAAGGAAGCGGAAGTTATTTTTGAGGATAAGCGAATGACTGTTACCTGCTTTCCATTGAATCATCGTATCCCGACCTGGGGTTATCTGTTCAGGGAAAAAGCAAAATTGCTGAACATTCGTAAAGACATGATTGATTTTTATCAAATTCCGTTGCGCGATATTCCGACCATCAAGGCAGGTGCGGATTTCCTGACGGATGAGGGGGCAGTCATCCCTAACGAAAGGATCACCCTCCCGCCTCAAAAGCCGGCTTCGTATGCTTACTGCGCCGATACCATGTACATGGAGCATTTGCCGCAGATCATCAAGGATGTTGACCTGTTGTTTCACGAAGCGACCTATGGAAACGACGGAAGGTCGCGGGCAAAAGAAACTTTTCATTCCACCGCCGAAGAAGCTGCCGGAATAGCGCTTGCCGCTAACGCAGGGAAATTAGTCATCGGACATTTTTCATCACGATATAAGGATGTCACTCCGCTTTTGGAAGAAGCCAGAAGTGTTTTTCCAAATACGGATGCAGCCGAAGACGGGGTGAGGTTTGAAGTTTAAAGATTCATGTTTGCTTATGCAAGCCCTCTAAAAAGAATGTAATCACCTATATATGCAAATAATTATTTTTAGCGCTGTTGCCGGAATTTGCGGAACGGGTTTTGGCGGTTTGATTTCTGCAATTCTGTTCAAGCGATCGTCGGAAACGATGACTTGTTGGATGCTGTCGTTTGCCGGAGGTGTTATGACGAGTATCGTGTGTTTCGGACTTGTTCCCGAAGCGTTAGAGCTCACAAATATAGTGGTCGGTATATCGGGCTTGATTATCGGTATTGTAATTATTATGACATTAAGCAGAGTAGTTGATAACATAACCGAAATAAAAGGAGATAAACTCAAGATACATGAAACGCACGAAGAACTGTACCATGAGAGCCAGATGATACGTAACAAATCAAAAATGTTTCGTTCGGGAATGTTGATGCTAATGGCTATTGGCTTGCACAATATCCCCGAAGGATTGGCAATTGGCGCGGGAGGTAGTCATGACTTACGTTTAGGCGCGCTTTTGGCGCTTATGATAGCGATGCACAATATCCCGGAAGGAATGGCAATTGCTTCGCCCCTGTTGGCAGGCGGAATAGCCCGTTGGAAGGTGGTCATTCTTACAATGTTGTCCGGTTCGCTAACATTATTAGGAGGAGTTATTGGAAAATTCATAGGAAATATTTCGGATCTTGCTGTTGCTCTGTCGCTATCAGCTGCAGGCGGAGCGATGCTATACATCGTTTTTTGTGAGATAATGCCGCAATCTATCGTTATGACAAAAGACCGTAAAGCGTCGTTAGTAACATTGATTGGAATAATTGTTGGAATAATTGTATCCAAAATATAGAATTGTAAATTTATAACCTCCACAACAGCGGAAGTACCACCACCATTACAATTCCGAAAAATATTTGCAGCGGTAATCCCACTTTCACATAATCCATGAACGTATATCGCCCAGCCGACATGACCAGCGCGTTGGGCGGCGTGGAAAACGGACTGGCAAAACACATGCTTGCCGCTACCGTTACCGCAAACAGAAACGGATAGGGGCTGACGCCGATGGCAATAGCCGATTGCAGCGCTATGGGAGCGAAAAGCACTGCCGTTGCCGTATTGCTGATGAAAAGCGTGAGCAGCGAAGTAGCAAAATAGATGCCCGCCATCAACGCCATGGGACCAAAACTTCCCAGACCTGCCACCAATCCTTGTGATATGGATGCAGCGGCGCCGGTTTTTTCGAGCGCTAACGACATTGGTAACATGGCGCCGATCAATACAATACTTTCCCAGTTAATGGTTTTGTACGCTTCTTCGGCATTGCGGAAACAACCGGTAAGCACCATTCCCACAGCAGCCATCAATACCGCTGCAACAGCCGGAACCACGTCAAAAACCATCAATACCACCATACCGATCATCATTGACGCAGCCAGCGGGGCTTTATGGTCGAGCGTTATCTTTGAGGCTTCGGAAAGCGGTTGCCCGATAACTACCCATTCGGAGGATTCCTCGGTGAGCCGCGCGATGTCGCTCCATTCGCCCTGCACCAGCAATACGTCGCCCGACTGTATCTTCTCATCTTTCAGGTCTTGCAGGATGTGTTGCTTCTGACGCTGGATACCCAGAATATTGACTTTGTACTTTTCGCGGAAACCGGATTTCTTGATCGGCTGGTTGACCAACCGCGAGTTGGAAAGCACTACAATTTCGGCAATCCCAATCTCATCGAAACGGATTGTACCCCCAAATTCGGGCGCTTCTTCTTCCGATTCACACATGTCAATCATTTCGGCTCTGTGTTCGAGGACAAACAGCCGTACATGATCGAACGAACCGGAAAGATACAGCACATCGTTTTTCTCGATGATCGTATCGGGGCCGGCTAATTTCTGATTGATGGTTTTCAGAAACGGATTCTGGCTATGGGCGCGGCGCCGTATTTCCAGAACATTGATGTGATACTGCGCGGGTATATCGAGTTCCAGCAATGTCTTACCCGCCAGCGATGATTTGGAAGTAGCCCTCACGCGAAACAGATTTTGCGACAGTTGGTATTCGTTGGCTAAGTCTTTCAGCGATTTTGATTTCCGAGTGTCGCCGGAATCCTTGTCTTTTGTGAGGAAAATTTTGCTGAGCACGCCAAGCGCTACAATACCTATTGCAATACAAATCAAACCGACTGGCAGAAACGAAAAGAACGAAAGCCCTTCAAATCCTGCCTCCCTGAGCGTACTGTCGATGATCAGGTTGGGCGGCGTTCCGATTAAAGTCATCATCCCGCCCATGCTGCTGGCAAAGGCTAACGGCATCAGGATACGCCCCGGATTAATATTGGCTGCCATGGCAAGGCTCACCACAATCGGGAGCATCAGGGCGACGGTGCCGGTATTGCTCACAAAACCGCCAATAGCCGCAGTAACCAGCATCACCAGCACAAACAACCGTGTCTGGCTGTTGCCTGCCAAGGTTAATATTTTTCTGCTGATGACGTTGGCTAATCCTGTGCGGAAAACTCCGCCGCCCACAACAAACAGTCCTATCATCATAATAATGATAGAACTTGAAAACCCCGAAAGCGCTTCAGCAGGCGTCAATATCTCAAACAACATCAGAAGGATGAGCGCACACAGGGCAACCAAATCTGAACGGATTTTGCCGTTGACGAAAAAGATGGTGGCGATAAGTAGGATGGATAAGGTGGTGAGCATGGAATGTGAATTAGTAAGCATATTCCAAATTTCTTTCAATTGCATTTTTTACAAAAGCATTAAGCGTACTGCCTTGTGCCTTTGCTGCGATAGCCACTCTGCGATGCAAATCGGGAGTAAGTCTCAAATTAAAACTTCCCTTATAGCTTTTTTCTACCGGAATATTTTCACGTTCACAATCACTGATATGCTCGTCAATAACATAGTGAAAAGCGTTTCGAAGCTCCTTGACACTATCGCCTTCAAAAGTAATCAGGTCATTGATTCCCTCTACTTTGCCAAAAAAAACATCATCTCCGGACGAAAAATGAACGGAACCAATAAAACCCTTATAAGTTAATACATCATTCGCTTTCATATTTTTTATTGTTTTGATATTAAACCTTTTGCCATCAATGCTTCAATAACCAAATCCACTTGATAAACCTTTAATATATTCCCGGGATGAGGTCTATGCAATTTTATTTTGTGATTGTCTTTTGAAAAACAAACCCTTGATCCAGCCCCCTGAACTTCTCTGTATCCCAATGATAATAACAACGTTTTTAATTCGCTGTATGTGAAATCTTTCGGACACGAAAGCAATCGTATTACCAATTTATCAATCTTTGACATCTTTTTACCGGCAAAGATAGTTTACATGTTCCAAATCTGCAACTAAAATTCAGTTGCATTTTCATATTTATTCTGTTATTCCATTTCAATGCTTTCCATTTCCCCCACAATCTTCATCGTTTCCACACTCACGGTGCAAACCCGCCGCAACAAATCTATCACCTGTTCCCTGTAATCTGCAAAACGATAAGTGTCGAACTGTTCGGCAATCGTGGGGTCAGTCGGTTTCCTTTCCTGATATTGGTCGAGAATCCATTCCAATGCGCTGCGGTTGCCGAGTTTGTAATCCCATGCTTCGGCAGGAATATCGTGCAATTCGGTTTGTTCATCTAAAATAATAACGCCTGCATTTTTGTCGGCTTTCAATTTCGGTTTGGGTTTAACAATGGGGCATGCCCCATTGTTAATCACGTGCAACGGATACGGTTCTGCGGTTTCGTAATGGATGTGCAAA
>Ga0082212_10010688_pt1 | contig 11724 bp, 10 predicted proteins | sample TergutNt197P3_FD_71548 | JGI IMG/M metagenome (GOLD analysis project Ga0082212, IMG submission 71548) | Neocapritermes taracua P3 segment gut microbial communities from Petit-Saut dam, French Guiana - Nt197 P3 | ecosystem: Host-associated > Arthropoda: Insects > Digestive system > Gut ... | reverse complement strand
ATAGATATAGACAATCCTGTCGGGTGTAACTCTGACAAGTTCGTTGTTGTTTGATATGACAAGGTATTGCGGCATACTGAATGATTTTTCGATACAAAATTACCGATTTTTTTCGGGATTATATGCCCAAGCATCATTCTTATATATCTTTTTATAATATGAATAGAAGTTATCACATTCCGACATCAGTTGTTTAACCGCCGGTGTTTCCGCGTGATTTTTTATCAAATGAAGATAAGTATCTCCGTTAAATCCATTATCATAATACAAATAATTTTTCGCCAAATAACATTCTGCTTTCGTTTCGGAATTTTTACTTATTGTTTCCGCCTGTTCTAAATATTTATCGGCTTCTTTCAGTAAATTCTTTTCCCATTCATTTTTGATTACTTTTCGCAAGAAATTATAATCATACGAGTAAGATACCCCCAAATAGTAATCCGTCAATGCCCACGCCTCGCTCTTGGAAGTCGAACGTTTCAAAGCAAGGGCATATTGCAACATAGCATTCGCCTTTTTTTCCGTATCTCGTGTATTTTTTATTTCTGCCTGCAAAGCAAGCATTCGTTTGGCATAATTCAGTTTGTAGGTCGGATAGGGTTTTTCATATATCCTGTCCCCGCGTTTTTGACATATCTCTTTCTGAAAAGGATTTGTATCGAAATATTCGTAAAGGTTCATATTTTTGATGTAATTGTGCGAAACTTTTGACAAATACGGAATTGCCTTATCAAATTTTTCCACACGCAGATATTTTGTGCCTATCAGTTCGTTCAAAAAGTCGTTGCCGTCTTTGCCCATACGGAAGCGGGCAAGCAGGAAGCGCTCAAATTCGTTTCTGCCGCCCGACGTAAGCAGTTGTTGAAATTCAATCACATTTTCTACGGGAACCACATCTAACCATTCATAGACATCTGTGCTGTAAATCGAATAATTATACTTCATCGAATCGGTTATCGTCCACGTATTTGCTGCCATAGCAAGCAACAATACTTTGGTATAATCTTTCAGTTTCAGATATTTGGGAATTAAATAAGCGGGCGTTATTTTCGTCATCTCGTTGGTTTTGAAACTGTTTTCGGGCGACTGACCCGGATACCACCACAACGAAGGTTCTCGGTATATTTCTTCCCATAAGTTGTCGGTATATTTTTCAAACGGCTCGCTTTCCACTTTTTCCAATGCTTTCAGTTCGGGAAGCAACGATTCAAACAGGGAATTGCATTGTGCAGTCGTATGGGCATCTGCCAATATCCTGAAATTAGAGATGCTGTTTTTGACGTAAGGCGTTCCTCTCATCTCTGCGGCTCGTTCCAAATACTGAGTCGCCAAAGGCGCATCACCGTCAAGAAAAGTGAGAAAAGCGGCGGTAAATTGCCACATCGCAGCATTGTTGTTGTGTCTTTGTTCTCTTGCTGCTTTCAAGGCAAAATCGCGTAAGTCGATATACCGTTGTTCGCGATTTGCGAGATATTCTTGCTGGTATTCTTTATAATCTTTCTTGTTGGCGGCTATTTCCGCTTCACGACAAATATCCTGTACCATTTTAACTAATTTTGGCGACGAAGGTTTATCCCTGTATAGTATTTTTATATACCCAATATCCGTATTTTCTTTTGCCATATTACTTACGCACCAAAAATAAGACTCATAATCGTCTGTAAGTGCGTAATACTTCATTGCTTCGTAATAGTTCCCTTGCTGAAACAGTATTCTGCCAATGTATCCCGCACACATTTTTTTAATTTCAGAATTGGGTAATGGGACTATATTCTTTTTCCACAGGCTAAAGCAAAGGTCGTAGTTTCCCTTTGTGAAAGCGGCTCGCAGGGCTTGCAATAAATACCTGTTTTTCAATCGTTTTCCTTTGTATGCAAGCGACTCGTCAATGATAGACTGCAAATCATTGCCCACTTTTATATCCTGCTTGCTTGGATACCACCATTTGTCGGAAGGCTCAAACCATTTCGGGCGAGCAAGTTCGCAACGTCTTGCCAACAGTAGATAATCCACAATTTCTTTATCGTTATTTTCCCGCAAATACATAGCGAAAGGATTTTCAAAAATACGAATTGATGCCTCTTTCTGTAGTATTTTTTCCAATTCAATCAGCGTAAAATCGTAAACTACTTCTCCGATATGCCATAGTTCAACATTTTTACCAACCATTTTTTGCCATTCTAAAATATTTTTATCATCACTGTCTATATATTTATAATACTTATCATTATTATATTCGAAAGAATAAGAATAATCAATATCTATGATATGAAAAGCGGAACTGTATATCCACTCATAGTAAGCCCAAGGACCGCAAGCAAACGATTTCAGACAGGCGGCAAACAGGATTGTAAGGCTAATGAGAATAAATTTGCTTGATTTCATCGCTCGTATATTTCGATAAATTGTTATTGTCTAAATGATAAAGTATAATGGAATAGTTGGATAATTGATTTTCCAGCATTTTTTTGACTTTTAGTATTTCTTCCATATCCGAATCCTCGAAGCGGATTTCATCGCCTATGGCTAAATATTTCCCCTCTTGATAGAAGCCGTTTTTCACAGTATAAACATTGTCTTTTTTGAGGGACAGGTTTTCGTTATCGCGGGTAAGTCCCCGCAACAGGGCTTGAAACTGTCCGTTCTGAAACCAAACCGCCCACGAAAAAGTGGGATAGGCAACATCGAGCGGCAAAGCGTAGCGTCCTGTGTTTTTGCAGTACAATGCCACATCGTCTGCCGATAGAATCGAATTATTGGTCTGCGGATTGCGAATGCCGCCTGTGTTGTAGCACATCAGGACTCCACTGTGCACAGGCGGCTCCGACATATTCAACTGATGCAGACGTATGGTTGCCGACAACTTGGTTGAAGTTTTCAAAGGTATTTTCTTTTTATTTTCCAAGCGTCTGCCGACTTGCTGCAAAAATTTGAAATAGGCAGTTTCGGTCGTTTTTGTCCAGTCGCAATCTATCTGAATTTCATTGATATTGTGAATGTCGTTTGTTTCCGACATTTTGAAAATCCGTTCGACCAACAGGGAGTCCAAATTTTTCAAATTGCCGGTCTTAAACAATTCGTTGTCGATGAAAACCGTTGGGATAATTTCGAGATTGGACGGAATGGAATCTAAAAATCGCAAGGTAGCTATCGGCACAGGCTCGGTTCTTTCTTGGAAATCGGCATCGCGACCTACGTCGAAATAACGCAGATACAGACGCTTGATTTGATTGTCGGTAAGAAATTTACGTTCTTCGTCCGACAATTTGAGCGTCGTCTTCCAATAATAAACTGCGTTAGAGGTATCACGGACAACGGCTGCCTCCTCCTTTGTTTCCGTTTCCGCAGGCGGCGTTTTTCTATCTTGACAGGAAATCAATATTGCCAAAACAATGATAAATGTTTGTTTCATACTATTTTTTCCATTCATTGAGTTTTTTGTTACAATAGTTTACACTTTCCGTATCTTTATGCTGTTCAAAAATTTGTTTTGCTTTCTGCATCAGACCAATTGCCTCTTCTGTCTTTTCTATATCGTAATACATTCCAGACAGAAATTGAAGGGACACTGCGTAATATTTACTATTAGCCCCGCCTTGCTCTTTTATAAATTCAACTTGTTTATTCCTTAACTCAATTGCTTTATTCAGATTATTCTGAAATAAGTGCGCTATAGAAAACTCGCCCAACAAGTCTTCATAATGTATGGGAATATTGTTTCCATCACTGAGAGATATTACCAATTCCGTCATAGCCAAATCAAGTTCTAAAATGTTGATATATTCGTCTCTGGCATCTTCTGTTTTCATTGTTTTATAAAGCAAAGGTTTGACTATATCCCTGTGAAATTCATAATTATTGGTTGTTGTTTCTAAATAAATCATAATATCACCCTTGTTTAGATTATACAGTTCCAAAGCATCAACATACTTTTCTTCGTCGATGAACGCCATAATACTGTCTATTACAGATGGTATTCTTTGGTTTACTTTTTCCCTGTTTCCACATGAAAGGGAGAGCAGAATGATAAAGGCTGATAGGAGAATTTTTGTGTTCATAACTTTTTTTTCTGCAAAACTATATGAAAGGAATCGTTTGTGCAAGCGAATTTCCCCCCATTGTATGAAGTAGCGGTTTGGTTGTATGAAATGCAGTCTGAGTGTATGAAATGGAATTATTTCAAACTTTTCGCGTTGCACATCATATAGACATTTATACTAATTTCAGATTAAATTGGTTAGATATTTCTTCAAAATCTCGGTCTTTGTGCAACAAATACAAATCACCCAAAATTGCATAGGCAGCAATTAAACAATCATTTGATTTTCGTATTGTAATACCGGATTTCCGCAATTTCCGATATATCTCTATCGCCAAATTCGTAAGTTCCATTACGTTAAATTTGAGCATATTAAAGTCTTGTAAAATGGTTTTAATATCTTCAAATGTGTTATCGTCCCGTATTCCTTGCAGTATTTCCTAATATATCGTAGGACAGATATAAATAACATCATTGTTTTTAATTGACCTTTGCAAAATTTCCGACTTCGGCGACACCGTCTTTTCATTGAAAAAATCAATCCATACAGAAGTATCTACTAATACGTGTTTCATCTTGTTAATCTCATTTCGTCTAAATTGCCTTCCCAAATATTTTTTCCTTTGTAATCCAAAATTCTTTTACGATTGTTATACGTCCTCACAAATTCTTGCAAAGCCTCGTAAATAACAGCCTCCGGCGTAGGCATTCCGCTGATTGTCATCGCCTCGTTTATTAAACTTGTTTCTAAATTAATGCTTGCAAAATTAACTCCTGTATCCATATCTTAATGTGTTTTTTATATATAATTCCATATTTTTCTAAAAGTGCAAAGATAACATTTTTCCTTTTAACAATTTATATGTTTGATAAGGATATTTTTATCATTTATTATCTTATCAATTTCCGACACATTGTCCTGATATGCGTTTGTGCAAGCGAATTTCCGTCCATTGTATGAAGTAGCGGTTTGGTTGTATGAAATGCAGTCTGAGTGTATGAAATGATGTGTTAATACGCTTTATCCCCCTTAATTTCTATGCGACTTTTGCCATTTATCGATTTAACGACTTGAATTTGCGTGGGTATGCGCTCTGTCATTTCGACGACATGGGAGATAACCCCTATCTTTCTTCCCTGGGTTTGTATGCGTTCGAGAGCATCCATAGCGATACGCAGGGTGTCGGCATCTAATGTGCCAAATCCCTCATCGATGAAGAGCGATTCTACTCTCATTTTATTCGACGATAATGAAGATAATCCCAAAGCCAAAGAAAGGGAGATCAAAAACGATTCGCCCCCTGAGAGCGAATGCACCGATCGTACTTCAGATAACATATCCAAATCTACCACTTGCAGTGACAGGGATTCGGGTGAAACCCTTTCTAACAAATAGCGCTTTGATATATCTTTCAGATGCTTATTTGCATAACCCAACAGCACGTCAAGTGTATATCCTTGAGCCAAAACCTTAAATTTGGCGCCGTCGGCCGATCCGAATAGTTCGTTGAGTTTCCGCCAATTTTCTGTCATGACACCTTTTTCTGCAAGTTCTTTTTCAAACTGTTTGATTCGCTCCTTTCCTTTGTTGTAGTTTGCAATAATAAGTCCTATCTCAGTAAGCTGATTTTTCTTATGGTTGAGTGATTGCGCTTTTTCGTCGTGTATATTTGTCAATAACTCTTTTGTTTCTCTCTCTGACGGTTTTTTTACGGTCTCTTTTTGGTGTTCTTCTGCTACTCGTTGGCGTTCAATTAAAGTAGATTGAGCCGACAATCCCCATTTTTTAAGTTTGTCTAAATCTTCCCTTTCCGCTATCAGCCAAACATTATCTTTTGAAAATAATTGCGCCAATTCTTCCTCTTTCAGTTTGTCTGTTCTTTTTGACAGCCAATTGGCAACAGTCTTTTCAGAACTTCCGATACTGATTTTCAAACCTAAAACAGTATCAGCCATTTGGGCTATTATTCCTGAAATCTTTTCGCCCTCTGCAACAAGATTGCTCTTTGATTCGGTTGTTATTGCAATTTGATTGTCTACTCTTTTTATTTTTTCAAGTAATAATTTCTCAACATTATCCGCTGTCTCTCCATTAAACAGTACTTTTCTCTTGTTGTGTAACGACTCCAATTCAGTAGACACCCTTGTTAGTTTTTCCTGCTTGGTTTTTAGACTTTCGGATAAATCGGCCAACCTTTCGCGGTTGTTTTTTTGTTCTTGATTTTGAATGTTTAATTGTTCTGTCAGCGATATTTGTTTTATCGTATTTTCATTCCATGTGTTAGCAACAATTTCCAGTTCATTTTTGAGTGTTCCGTTTTTATATTTTTCCTGCCAATCGGATAGATGTTTCATTGATTCGGCAAGTTTTGAAAAAGCCAGATCATGTTGCTCTCTGTATCCGGATATGCGTTGTTGCAGGCGGATAATTTCGTCTTTGTTTTTACCAATTTTTTCGGTAATCTGTTCTATTTTACGGGAAGCGTTGTTTTTTGCTTCATTCAATGCTTTTTCTTCGAGGCTTTTTTCTGCACTTATTCCGCTAATCGGATGATGTCTGCTACCACAAACGGGACAAGGTTCATTATTAATTAATTTCGCACGCAAAGCCACAATCTCGGCAGGGAGCAAATCATTCAGTCGTTTGGCTTCAACCTGATAAATTCCAAGATCTTTTTCATTATTTTTCAATATTTCTCCTGCGCTAATCAACAGTTTTTCGTAATTTGAGACCTGTTGAGCAGGCGACATAGCGCCATTGATATAAGAAACAATCAAATCGATTTTTGAAACGACTTCTTTGTATGAATTATTTAAATCAAGCCATTGGGTTATTTCATTTTGAGATTTTCGAAAAGAAGTTATTTTTTCTTCACCGGTTTTGATAGCGTTTTCACATTTGTTTTTCTGATTTGAAGTTTGCGAAACTTCGTTTTCAGCCTCTTTGAAAATTTTTGTAATTTCTTCTATTTGAACATCTAATTTTCGGAATTCTTTTATTTTTGGCGCTGTTTTTTGCCATTCTTCGGCAAGTTGATTTTGATCGTTCTGAAGGGAAAGTAAGGCCGTTTTCTCTTTTTCAAGCGAATCATTGTTTGAGAATTTTAATACTTGTTGTTCTTTTAGCAGTGTTTCTCCGGCAGACAATTGCTTTCTTTCATTTTCAAGTTGTTTGAAAGTATCTCTAATTTCTTGAACACTCTCTATACGAGCCAAATAATCGAAACGAGGTTTTGCTTCTTCGAAAGCAATTTTACTTTTTTCCAACTCATCTTGAGCAGCCGATACATCCTTTATTAACCGCTCATTGGTCTCCGACCATTTTAATTTGTCGTTTAAAATTTTAATTTCTTCATCAAGCGACACTGTGTCTTTCGTTAGATTTGATTTCTCGGTATTCAATTCAATAATTTGCGTATCAGAAAGCAGTTCGACATCTTGTATTCGCTCTGTAATTTTGGATAATTCTCTTTCTGCCTCTTTGGTATTTTCGTAAATTTTAGTTGAGATACGGGAATATACATCCGTCCCTGTCAATTTTTCGAGTATTTCCGCTTTTTCTTTTGGGGCAGCTTTGAGGAAGGTAGCAAAATCACCTTGAGCCAGCAACACTGCTCGTGTAAATTGGTCAAAGGATAAGCCTATTAAATCTTCCACATGTGCCAGCAGTTCCGTTTTTCCTCCTTGAAGTTCACAATTTGTAGAAAGATTAATTACTTTATATGTAGCATTTTGCAATGATCCATCGATTTTGTCGCGAGAGCGTCTGACACTCCATCGTGCACGGTATTTATCACCGTCGAGCGATACGAAATCAACCTCTGCATAACCCTCTGCGGTACCGCGACGCAAAATGTTACGGCTGTCTTTTTGTTTTATGGTAAACGCTTTTATGTCGGCGATATCTGCATTATCAGCTGCCTTGTTGATTCTTGGAGTATCATTAAACAATGCGAGGCAAATAGCATCAAGCAGCGTTGATTTACCTGAACCTGTGCTACCTGTAATGGCGAAAATACCGGCTGATTTTAAGGGCTCAACTGTAAAATCGACCTCAAATTCGCCTTCTAAGGAGGCAAGATTTTTTCCTTTTATTGCCAATATTTTCATGACTCAACCTCCCTGATAACTTCTTGCAAGAGCTTTAACAATCCATCCGGCAGGTCATTTCCCCCGTATTTTCGTTTAAAAATATTGGTAGCCATATCTAATGGATTGATTTTTTGCAATTCATCATAACTGATTACCCGCCCTTTAGTCTCGTCGTGATCTGTTGTAGCCTCAATCCTCGCTAATTTAACAGCTTTCCCCTCTAATGCCTTTTCTATTTGGTTTCTAAGCGATGGTTCGGGTTCGGTGACAAGCACCTTTATTTCCAAAAAAGGAGATGAATTATCTATCTCACCTTTGGGCAGATTTTCAATTTCCGCAAGTACTTCTGTGAGTGGAGATGGTTGCTTGGGAATACTCATTAATTTTACCGGTGCATCAAATTCTAATTTTTCGATTACTGTTTTTTCGTTGATCGTTATCAAAATAACTCCCTGTTTGTTGTTTTTTTCGGCAAACGACATGGGTAGAGGCGCGCCGGCATAGCGAACATTTTCACGACCCGACACTTTTTGGGAGCGATGCAGGTGTCCGAGTGCCGTGTATGTTATGGCATCAACAAATGCATCGGGTGAAATACATTCCAAACCTCCTATTATCGTACGTTCGGCTCGGTCATTTTGCGAGATTTCCGATCCGGTTGCCTGTAAATGCCCCAGTGCAATTATTGGTTTTTCCTTGTCGTTAATCTGTTTGAAAAGCGCATGGTACATGGCTTGTACGCCTTCGGTATATGTGTTTGAGTCGGGATAATCGCCCTGCCTCAAAAAAGGTACGGCAAGACAGTAGCCGCCTTTATTTAAGGGAATAATCAAATTGTCGAAATCAATCTCACCATTTTCCTTGCGTTTCACAATGCCCCGCACCGTTACATTCATGGTTTCTAAAAGCGGATTGGGCGCTTCAAGCCTTGCTGCAGAGTCGTGATTCCCTGCAATAATAATAATCTGTAAATCAGGATTTTCGGCTGTAATGTCCCGAAGAAAATGATAATACAGTTTTTGTGATTCTGCCGATGGGTTAGGGCTATCAAAAATATCTCCTGCGACCAATAAAATATCTACCGATAATGTATTGACTTGTTTTTTTAGCCAATTCAAAAAAACGGTGTGCTCTGCTTTTCGGTCATAATCAAAGAATGTTTGCCCGATATGCCAGTCGGCTGTATGAATGATTTTCATTATTTATGCCCCTAAAAAAAGATATTCAGGGTCTTCTTTGATTTGTGGAATTTTGTTCACGGCGCTGGTCAAGCATTTGCCGGGCAAATTGTTGCTCTGATTGTTGGTAGAGGAAGATTTTCTCGTAGGAGATCACTTTGGCAAATTTTGCAATATATTCTTCATCCAATTTGGCTTCCTTTATTCTGAATTGAGCATATAGATTCACTATCGCTTTATATTCTTCTTCCGTATGCTTTTTGTTGTTTCTGTCATTTTCCGTAAACTCATTCAATGCCCTTCTCAATTGTCGATTCAATTCAAATTTTTTTTCTTGTAGTTCGTTGCACAAAGGCCAGAAAGCCTTAGCTTCTTCTGCATTTAAATGCATATCTTTTGAAATAAACGCAACTCTTTTTTCTTTGAGTTCTTCAAATTCTGTTCTTCTTCTCTCGTTGCGTTGAGCAAAAAGAAACATATTCATATTTACTACCCCAAGCAGAAGAAGGAGTATCCATTTTTTTTTCATGATTAAAATATTAATCGGTTTCTTCCGTAAAATCATCTAAATAGAATGCATCGTCATACACCAAACGCGCCAATTCGTTTTCGTAGTAAGAGTAGAAATCTTCGATATCGGCAGAAGCGTATCTTTTTGCTCCGACCGAATCAGGTGTGCCGACAAACAACCGTATCATTAAGAAAATTCCTGTGAACATGGCAGCCATATATACCCATGGGCGCACACGATGCCACCATGTAGCATTTGCCGAATCTTCCAGAGCAATATCAGGCAATTGCGACATGATATTACCGGTGAGATTTTCAAAGTATCCTTCGGGAACTTTAAAAGGGTCGACCTTGGCAATATCTTTTAACTGTATTCTTTTTTTGTCCATAACATTTATACTTTTATTCTCTTCTCTATAATATTGACTAATCAGGATAAAAAAGGTTTAATCTTGATTTAAAAATTCTTCAATTTTCTTTACCGCATGGTGGTAAGAAGCCTTCAAAGCGCCGACAGAAGTTCCTAAAATATCAGAAATTTCGTCGTATTGCATTTCATCATAATAGCGCAAGTTAAACACAGCTCTTTGCTTATCAGGCAATGATAATACGGCTTTTTGCAATTGCATCTGAATGTCGTCGCCGTCGAAATATTCATCGCTTTCCAATTTTTCAATCAGATAGGAATCTGTTTCGTCGATAGAAACATTGTTTTGAGTATGTAACTTATTTAAAAAAGTGATGGATTCGTTGTGCGCAATTTTAAATAACCATGTCGATAGACTGGCATCTCCTCTGAAAAAGCCAATATTCATCCATGCTTTTATAAAAGTATTTTGCAGTATATCGTTTGCATCGTCGTGCGAGATAACCAATTTCCGGATTTGATAGTATAATTTTTCGCTATAATAAGAAACCACCTTTTCAAAAGCCCTTTTTTGCAGCTCCGCGTCTGTACTTTGCAATTGTTTAAGTGTATCTTCTTCGTTATAGAGTTTCATGTTTTTGAGTTATTCAAGGCGCAAAAGTAACAAAAAAACGGCTTTCTGTCAATAAAAAGCCGTTTTTTAGGATTTATTAAGAAATGAAGGATTGAAATTACATCATTCCACCCATTCCGCCGCCCATAGGAGGCATCGGAGGAGCCGGATTTTCTTCTTTCTTATCGGTGATTACACATTCGGTAGTCAGGAACATACCGGCAATAGATGCGGCATTTTCCAAAGCCACGCGGGTTACTTTCGTCGGGTCGATTACGCCTGTTTTATACAGGTTTTCGTAAACGTCCGTGCGGGCATTGTAACCAAAGTCTGCTTTGCCTTCTTTTACTTTCTGAACGATAACAGCGCCTTCTTTTCCGGCATTTTCAACGATTTGACGAAGCGGTTCTTCAATCGCACGTTTCACGATTTCGATACCGGTTGATTCGTCTTCGTTGTCGCCTTTTAATTGATCCAAAGCGGCAATGGCGCGAACATAGCCTACGCCTCCGCCCGGAACCGTACCTTCTTCGATAGCTGCACGGGTAGCGCTCAATGCATCTGCTACGCGGTCTTTCTTTTCTTTCATTTCTATTTCCGAAGGAGCACCCACGTAAAGTACAGCCACACCGCCTGCCAATTTTGCCAAACGTTCCTGCAATTTTTCGCGGTCGTAGTCGGAAGTTGTCGTTTCGATTTGGGCTTTAATTTGCGATACACGCGAAGAAATAGCGCCTTTATCGCCCGATCCGTTTACGATTACCGTATTGTCTTTGTTTACGGATACTTTCTCGGCAGAACCCAGCATATCTATGGTAGCGCCTTCCAATTTCAAACCTTTTTCTTCGGAGATTACTACTCCACCGGTTAAGATGGCGATGTCTTCCAACATTTCTTTGCGGCGGTCGCCGCAACCGGGGGCTTT
>Ga0082212_10010687_pt1 | contig 11725 bp, 7 predicted proteins | sample TergutNt197P3_FD_71548 | JGI IMG/M metagenome (GOLD analysis project Ga0082212, IMG submission 71548) | Neocapritermes taracua P3 segment gut microbial communities from Petit-Saut dam, French Guiana - Nt197 P3 | ecosystem: Host-associated > Arthropoda: Insects > Digestive system > Gut ... | reverse complement strand
TGCGGGTTTTACAACCACCCCGAAAAGAAATGCGTGTGCGCGCCGGGGTTTGTGCAGAAGTACCTGAGCCGTATTTCGGGTCCGCTGCTCGACCGTATTGACATACACATTGAGGTAGTGCCGGTTCCGTTCGATAAACTTTCCGAACTGCGCGTCTCAGAGCCGAGCAGCGTCATCCGCGAGCGGGTCATGCAGGCGCGAAACGTGCAGAAAGAACGTTTTGCCGAATACGCGGGAATACATTGCAACGCGCAGATGAACTCGAAAATGCTGCGGAAGTATTGCGCGATTGATACCGCCGGGCACAACATCATGAAAACAGCCATGCAAAAACTTGGTCTCTCGGCGCGGGCTTACGACCGCATCCTCAAAGTGTCGCGAACCATAGCCGATATGGAGGCTTCGCCAACCATTCAGGCGCATCATCTTGCCGAAGCGATACAGTACCGCAGCCTCGACCGCGAGGGATGGGGGGCATAATAAATCGCATATCGAACCGTTATTAGAAAAAAAACACGATGAAATCACATATTACTTATCTTTTAATTATTCCCTTCTTTCTGATAACCTCATGCACGGAAGATTATCAACTTCCCGATACAGGCGCTCAAACCACCATAGTCATTACCGGAATGATTACCAATGAACCGGGACCTTATTATGTAAGAATCGTTGAAAATGTATCGAACATCTCAACCGGTAAATCCACGCAGCGAGAAATCAATGATGCGAGGGTAACTATTACCGACAACAGCGGAAACGTGGATGAGTTACGTTCATTCTTCTCGGTGCCGCTTGATTCAGCATTACTTGTTGTGCCATACCAAAGGTATCAATATTTTGTTGATATTCCTGATGTAAATGGCAATTACACAAGGTTTGAATTAGAAAAAAGTACGTGGGAGAATAATAAATTCCATAATGATATTCGTGAGGGCGCTTATTTTACTACCTCTACCAAAGGAAACGCCGGACAGACCTACACGTTGAAAGTTGAGTACGCCGGACGGGAATATACCGCAACCGACTACATGTGTCATGGTACTGTGATAGATTCCATTTCGGTAGAACCTCTTGGCAGGTACATATACGATAAGCCCGACGGCGAAGATGGATTTTTGGTTCCCTGCCTGTATTTTGCAGATCCGCAGGAAGAGGTCAACTATTACATGTTTACGCAAAGTTCTTCAACAATTATTGTTCATTTTAATCATGAATCAGGCTTATATGAATATGAATCGCGTTTAGAGACTGCAAAAAATATGAGTTTGAGGAATTGGTGGGGACAGGGCGATTGGTACCTTTCAGTTGTAAGCGACCGTTTTATGCCTTCGTATGTATATCAATATAAAATGTCTGACGGCGATCATGCACGAAAATACTACAGTGGAACAGATATGGGATTTTATCCGGGTTGGGATAACGGCGGCGCAATAGATATGTACTGCATTTCCGAACCGGTTTACCGGTATTTTTCCGAACTTTCGCGACAGTATTATCAGGATGGCGGCGCATTTTCCCCTTCGCCTGCTTCGCCTCCGACGAATATTCGCGGCGGCGCACAGGGTTGTTTTATAGCGGCTTCGGTTTCGCAATATGTTTTGGATTTAAGAAAGGAAAAATGATGGTATATCATATTTTTAACAATAAATCGCATATCGAACCGTTATTAGAAAAAATACACGATGAAATCACATATTTCTTACTTTTTCATTTTTGCCTTCTTCATGATCACCTCATGCACGGAAGATTATCAACTTCCCGATACAGGCGCTCAAACCACCATTGTCATTACCGGACTGATTACCAATGAACAGGGTCCTTACTATGTAACGATGTGGGAGAATGTATCCGAAATCTCAACCGGTAAAACAACACGGCGAGCGATCAACGACGCACGTTTAACCATTACCGACAGCAACGGAAATGTGGACGAGTTAAGGTCATTTTACTCCGTTGAACTGGATTCAGTCAAATATGAGGGTTTTTCCTATTATCGCCGTTTTTATGGAATACCTGATGGCGATGGGGGAGTTGTTAAGTTTTTTCCTGACTATCCTGAAAGGAAATATGATATTCGAGATGGAAGATACTTTACCACAACCACCAAAGGAAACGCCGGACACACCTACAGTTTAAAGGTAGAATACGCCGGACAGGAATATACTGCCACCGACTACTTATGTTACGGTACTGTGTTAGATTCTATGTCATTAGAGCCAATCGGCAGGTATATTTATGACAAGTCCGACGGTGAGGATGGTTTCCTGGTGCCTTGCGCTTACTTTGAAGAGCCAAAGAATGAAACCAATTTTTATATGTTTTACATCCCATCGTGGTCACCTTATCCCCAAGAAGACAAGGTAGATGCGACAGTCGCATTGAAAAATCTGGCGTTGCAAGGTCAAGATATGATTGATGCAGTTACCGATGCTAATCCGAGTTGGCATTTTTCTGTTATTGGCGATCGGTTTTTACCTTCTTATGTGTACCAGTACAAATTATCTGATGGAGATAGTCATCAAAAATACATGCATGGAACCGATATGGGGTTTTATCATTGGTTTAATCAATTTAGTCTCCTTGAAGGTTTTTATACGAATATGTACTGCATTACAGAACCGGTATATCGGTATTATTACGCGCTATCGCAACAATATTATCAGGACGGCGGCGTATTTTCCCCTTCGCCTTCTTCGCCCCCAACCAATTTTAGTGGAGGCGCACAGGGTTGTTTTTCTGCGGCTTCGGTTTCACAATATTTACTGGATTTAAAGAAATGGAAATGAAAAGTATCACGCGTTTTTTATCCTTTCTTCTGATTTCTTTCATTTTTTTGTTGCCGGTAAACGGTCAGAACTATCGTCTGTATGGCGTGGTACGCGACGTCCGCACCGGCGAAACGCTTGCGGGCGCATCGGTTGCGCTTGCGGGGTCGGCGACGGGAACCGTGAGCAACGCTTACGGATATTATGTGCTGAACCTGCCTGCCGGCGAACATCAGGTGCAGTGGTCATACGTGGGTTACGGCAGCCGGCTGCAAACCGTTTCCTTAACTTCCGACTACATGCTGGATATGGAATTGGAAGCGGAAACCAAAGCGATTGGCGAAGTAGAAATCAGCGCCGACAGAATATCCCGTGCGCCGGTGGTTGCCGGAGCCGACATATCGCGGATGACCATTGACGAAATACGCCGTATGCCCGCCCTTCTCGGCGAACCCGATGCGTTGCGCAGTCTTCACACTCTGCCGGGCGTGCAGGTGTCGCATCAGGGAAGCACCAACATATCGGTGCGCGGCGGTTCGTACAGTCAAAATTTAGTGCTGTTGGACGAAGCGCCGGTGTTTAATCCGTCGCACATACTTGGTTTTGTGTCGTCGTTCAATCCCGACGCCATCAGCACGGTTGATTTGTACAAAGGCGTTCCGGCGCGGTATGGCAGCAAACTGTCGTCGGTGGTGGATATTCGCATGAAGGAAGGAAGCCGCGAACGGTTGGGCGTGTCGGGCAGCGCGGGCTTGATCATGTCGCGTTTGGCGGTTGAAAGCCCTGTTCTGAAAGGACGCGGCTCCGTGATGGCGGCAGGACGCTATTGCTACGCAGGAACGACAGCGTGGGGCATATCCGAATTGGACAATGTTTTAAAAAAAATCAGTTTCGCAGATTATCCGTTTAATAAGAGTACTAAGATGTGGTTCTACGACCTGAACCTGAAAGCCAACTATACCATCAACAGCAAAAACCGCATTTATCTGTCGGGCTACAACGGTTTCGACCGGTTTTTTGTACCGCACTTTTCGGGCGAATATATGCTGGAATGGGGCAACATGAACGGCACTTTCCGCTGGAACCATATCGTCAATCCGTCGCTGTTCATCAACACATCGCTCATCGCAAGCCGTTTCGGATACAGCAACTATATTTTGAACGACGGTATGTTCTATCGCTGGGACGCTTCGCTTCGGCAAACAGAGTTCAAAAGCGACGCCGATCATACGCTGACCAACCGGCTGAAACTTCGTTACGGACTTTCGCTTACCGGCTATGGCATCCGTCCGGGCGACATCAGTCCGCGCCGCGCCAATGCGCCGGTAGAACCGTTCTCGCTCGAAAAGGAACGTTCGTTTGAAACCGGTCTCTATGCCGAAGCCGACTGGGAAGTGTTCCCGCGATTACATTTCGGCGGGGGCATTCGGTTGTCCACATTCAGCAATATCGGACCCGGCACGGAATATACGTTTCATCCCTACACCCGCCTGCCTGTTGATTCGGTGATATACGGTCGCGGAAGCGTCATGCGTACTTTTTCCAATCTCAATCCACGCGCTGCCGTCAGATATTCGTTCGGCGAGGGTCATACCCTGAAAGCATCATATACCAACATGGTGCAATATCTGCACAAGGCGAGCAACTCAACGCTGGGTATGCCCACCGATATATGGTTTCCGGCAAACAACACGGCGCCGCCGCAATTAGCGCACCAATATTCAGCCGGTTACAGTTATGGCTGGGGCAAAGGCTTTACGGCAAGCATTGAGCCGTATTATAAACGCATGTACCGTCAGGTTGATTTCCGCGATAATGCCGATCTGTTTGTCAATCCCTACCTTGCTGCCGAAGTTTGCTCCGGCGAAGGCGAATCGAAAGGTATAGAACTGATGTTGGAAAAGATGCAGGGTATTTTTACCGGTCGCATCTCCTACACGCTGAGCGAAACCACGCAAAAAATTTCCGGCGTAAACGAAAATCGCCGTTACGCAGCGCCTTACGACAGCCGTCATCATCTCGCAGCTTACACTGCGCTAAGGCTAACCGATAAATGGTCGGTTGCCGCCTCATTCCGTTATGCCACCGGACGTCCGGTAACCATTCCCACAGGCAGTTTTAATTTTCTGGGAACCAGTTTTGTAACCTACACCGAGCGCAATGGTTATCGTGTAGAGGATTTTCATGAATTGAACATGAGTTTCACCTGGATACCCAAACCGTATAAATCGCGTTATCGCGGCAGTTGGAACTTTTCTATCATGAATGTATATAACCGGAAAAATGTATTCAGTATATTTTCTGAAAAAGATGGCAGCCATACCGGTTCTACCGGATTGAAAATGACCAAGATGTATTTGTATGGTGTATTGCCGATGGTTAGCTATGAGTTTAAATTTTGAATAACTTCTATTGAAACACCAGCCTCAAGTTGGGCAGGTGGAGCGTTTCGTGCGGTGTAACGGGTTGACTCAGTTTCCAGTATACTGGAAAATATTCGCCTTTTCGGAAGTTAACCGGTTCTAATCTTTTGACATACATCCTTTGTGGAATATCGTTGCCGATGCCCATGCGCACTTCTTTAAAAAAACAATTGAAAACTTTAACCAGCAATTGATTTTTCCCTTTCTTCAAATCAAGCAACACTAAATCCTGCATGGATTCTTTTTTGAAAGGATTGTTGCGCAGCACGATTCTTTCCCCGTTCAGCCATATCGCCACAGCGTCGCCCGAAGTCACTGACACCATGATTTGCCGGTCGGCAGGCGAAGTGATTTCCTGAAGCATATACCATGCTTGGGAGCGGTCAGCAGGTAATGAATAGATTTCATTGTTTTTCCAAATGGTTTGCTCCCAGATTTTGGCAGAGCGTCCTCCCCAGATTTTGTCAGGATCAATGTTGGTACTTTCGCCGTGAATGCCGTCAATACCTGATGAAAGCGGGCCTTGCACATATATAGCGCTCCAAACCAATTCTGTGATATTGTTTTTCAGCTTTACTTCAGCATCGTTATCCAAGGTTATCTTTGCGGTTTGTCCATTCAGATTTAGCTCTATAGCGCGACCTTTTTCTTCATCTGAATAATATAATGCAGGTGTGCGTTTCGAATTTGCGTCGGCTAAAAGCGTCCATTCTTCTTTTATGGTGCTTTGATAGCGCGAGTTGTAGTCAATTCCACTGTTGCTGTAATATTTGAAGGCATTGTGTTGGCTGAGTATCAAGTTTTTAATATAGGGTATGATGTTGATGTGCGGGACAGTGTAACCGCCTTCAAAAGATATTTCAATCACTTGAAATTCCTGATTGGGATGGATTGAAGACGGCAAATTCACGGTCACTCCCTTGCTGTCTTTCTGATAGGTGCATTGTGTTTCGTTAGCTAATACGTTCACTTTCGTGATTTTTCCATTCAAACCGGGGAGCAGAATAATACCGTCTTTAGGTTGTGTCATCACATGCAGATACAATTTGTCAGGTCGTGATGTAATAACGCCCCAGTCGAAAGGTACATGAAACGGATCAGGATTCGTTCCATAAATTGCTTCAGCATTGTTTTCGAGCCAGTTACCGATGTTTAGCAGCACATTCTTTTCAAAATCCACCACTGAGCCATCTCCGCGTGGGCCGATGTTCAACAGGTAGTTTCCTCCGCGACTGCATACGCGAAGCAAGCTGGTTAGTTTTTCACGGGTTTTGTCAGCTTCACTGCTGCGAATTTGCCACGAACGGTATCCCCATGTTTCGTGGAAAAACGAAGCCGGTGACTGCCAGGGAGCGCCAATGATGTAGGTAGGCTCCTGATTATCGCCCATCACCATGAAATCACACATATCATTACCCAGTCGGCTGCCAATCAAGCAATCAGGCTGCAGTGCGTGTACCAGTCGGCGCATTTCGAGGCTCTGTTCAAAACTTTGCGAACCCATATCAAACCAGAGTTCTGAAATAGGGCCATAATTGGTGAGTAGTTCGGCAATCTGTTTTTTGTTAAACTCGAAATGTTCGGGTGTAATAAAATCAGAATTGTGGCTCGATATTGGCGACGCCTGCGGATAATGCCAGTCGATAAGAGAAAAGTAAAGACCAAATTTCAACCCATGCCGGGAGCAAGCTTCCGAAAGTTCCTTGAGAACATCGCGTTTGTAGGGTGTGGCTTCTACTACATTGAAATCGGTATGTTTCGAGTGAAACATGCAGAAACCGTCGTGATGCTTGGAAGTGATGACAATTGAGCGCATTCCTGCCCGCTTGGCCAGCAACACCACCGAATCGGGATTCCATTTCACAGGATTGAACTTTTTTGCCACCTGTGCATACGTGTCGCTATATATTCCCGCGTGAGCCTGAATTTGTTCGCTCAATCCACGCGAAATCTGCTGACCATTCCATACACCGCCCAATTCCGAATAAATACCCCAATGGATAAACATGGAATACTTGCGGCTTTCCCATTCACGCAAGGCTTTCGGAGATATTTGTCCATAAAGTTGACATCCTGTCAACAAGCTAATAAATATTGTGAAAAATCTACGCATCATTACCCTTCTTTTTATTTTTGAGGCAAAGATAAAAAGATAAATTTGGTAGAAACAAAAAAAAAACAGTAAATTTGTGCCGCAATTTTGAAATTGTTTCTGATGAATAAATGTATATGGAGAATTGCCTGTACAGGCATGGTGTTTTTGGGTGTATTATGTAGTTCGTGTAAGAATAATAATTTTGATGTTGGCTGGCCTTTGTTTGACCCTTCCATAACATCAGGAATAATTGATACGATTACGATTAAGGTTTCCAATCTGTTAATTGCCGATTCAGTGGTTACTTCCAATAAGGGTACTGGTTTTTCGGGTATATATTATGACCCGCAAATAGGCAATATCCAAACACAAACTTATATCGAATTTTCACGAACTACCGACAGTGAAAGAGAGATTTATGCCAGCTTCGACTCGGTAATGCTGGTTTTGCGTTCCAATGGCAACTATTTTGGCGACACCGCGAAACATGCAGCATTTAAAATAAACAAAATTGAAAAACAAATTGAAAAACGAGAGGACAACAACTTATATTCTACTTCGACCATACCTCTTGGCGATCAGTTAACAGACACTACTATCAAGGTAAAAATCAATAATTTACAAAAAGAAATTGTCGATGGGATGGACGGGAAAAAGGAAATCATCAAAAACAATAATGAATTTGAGATCAGACTGCCCAATTCATTTGGTCAATGGTTGTTTCAAGGTGTGCTGAGAGATCAGGACGACTTTAAATCGGATAAATTCCTGAAAACATTTCCGGGACTTTCAGTAAGTGCAGGTACAGGCAGTGATTGCGTACACGGTTTTCTGATACATCAGGATACTGCCTGCATGATCCGTATTTATTATCACGTAACCTCATTAGAAAAAGAAAACAGGACCATAGAGTTCAAAGCCAACCCGACCAACTGCTTTTATCATTTGAAGAATGATCGAGCCGGCATCAATGTACCCTACAATTCTCAAAGCCCTCCAGTATCTTCGACCCAAACAGATAATAAAGGCTATGTCATGTCGGGAACACCCATGTACGCACGGCTGGATTTGCCGTATTTGAACAATCTATTGACGCTGGGGCAAATTATAAAGATAAAAAAGGCCACTTTATACGTTCGCCCCATCCAACGTACCTACGACATCATACCGTTGCCTCCTAAACTCAACTTATTCTATATCGATCCAACCAGCCATACGCTGCAAGGTACTGCGAATAAGCCGTCGACATCAGGTGGCCGTCCAAATAACGACCTTCAGGACGGAAATCTCCCCCGCAACTATCAAAATTTGCAAAATCCAGATTTTCCGCAATATACGTTTGACGTTACTGATTTTATCGCTAATCAACTCGATGCTGTCGGATACGCTAAATGGGCATTGAGTATCATTATCCCCGACAGTCAGAATGATGCAAGTTTGCAACGGTTAGTTTTCGGCAATCAGAATTACTGGTACAAAAGCGAAAACCAAAGCAGGGATAACCGAATAAAATTAGAATTAGTTTATGAGGTATACAATGATTAAGCAGTTCATTTTTTTCACAGGGGTAATTTTATTGTTGTTGCCGGATACACAGGCACAGAACAGCACCAGTTCACCGTTAACCATTCTTGGGATTGGAGAAATTGAAACGCGTGATTTCGGTCGGACTACAGGAATGGGTTCTGTGGGTATTGGCCTTCAATCGGAGAATTTTCTGAACCGCATTAATCCGGCAGGCTTGAGCGGAGTAGACACCTTACGCTTCATTCTTGATGTATCGGCCGGGTTAAAGATTTCGAATTTTTTAACTGCTGCACGAGAAGGTAAAACAGTAGATTTTACCTTCAAAAGTTTAGCTGTAGGTGTACGCTTGTCAAAAAGATGGACAAGCAGTGTAGGGTTGGCTCCGTTCAGCAACGTGGGTTATCAACTGAGCAACTCGCAAGAGATACCGGGAACAACAGAAAAAACTCATACCGTTTTTTCGGGCAGCGGAGGTATCAATAGTTTTTATTGGGCGAATGCCTGCGAAATATTTCGCGGTTTTTCACTGGGATTAACATCATCGTATATTTTCGGAAATTGTACCCATAGCGAAGACGGAGATATTTTTACGATTAAGGACAGCTATCAGGTGAATAAATTAAATTTTGATTTTGGCGCACAGTATTCGCATTGGTTTGGTGAACATACCAACATTATTGTGGGCGGCATATACGGGTACGAATCGAAAATGCCCGTTGAACACAGACGATTGGTTACCACCGGCTATTCCATGGAACTCAACCAACGGAAGCCCGACCTGAAAACATATATGCCGGAATCATACGGCGTCGGTTTTTCTTTCCTGCGAAATAAAAAAGCTACTGAATGGATTTTGGCAGCCGACTACAAATATCAGGGATGGTCGGTTAACAATATGCGATACAAAACATTGACTTATTCCGACAGTCATACATATAGTGTTGGCTTACAAATTACACCCAACAATCGTTTCGATGCATCATACATTCAATCTATGCGTTTCCATTTGGGTGCATGTTACAACCAGTCGTACCTGAAAGTAAACGGTTACCAGTTGGAAGATTACTCGTTGTCATTGGGTGTGGGACTTCCCATCTACAATTATCGAAGCAGAACATTATCGTATGTGAACATAGCGATCAATGCAGGCGAATCAGGCACTGGACAACGTGGCGGCATCACCGAAAGGTATGTGCTGTTTTCTGTAAACATGTCGCTGATTGAACGCTGGTTTGCAAAGCGAAGATGGGATTAGCAGATACATCTTTTTTTCGATCAAAACTGTGGAAATGAAACCTTTTTCCTGTTTTTTGCGTATGATATATCAAGTGAAATACGCAATATTAAAATGTAAAGATGGAAAAATGTAAATTTCTTTTGTTCGTCATATTACTGATGGTTTTACCTTGGGTATGCAAAGGCGATAATTTTTTAAAACCCAAACCCAAGGCAAAAAACTCGTGTACCATACCCCGCAGAAAATTTACCGCTACCGATCAGATTGAATACAGATATGGTATTTTAGGCGGCCAAAATATTGCAACCATCAAAAGTAAAAAGGGCGACAGTCAGGATATTATTACCGGATGGTTTGGAGGAGCCGCTTTTCAGGTGGTTTGGCCCAAAGGCTTCGCGATTCAACCCGAAGTTTTGTACTCGCAAAAAGGTTGTACGGATATAGGATACAAATATAACATTGATTATGTGGAAATTCCTGTTCAATTGATGTACCGGTTACACATGGCGGAAATAAAACCGTTTGTTTTTGCTTGTCCGTATGGCGCTTACGCCATAAAAATTGCCCAGAATGGCAATACAAGCGGTGGTTTTTCGAATGAAATTAATAAATGGGATTTTGGCGTTGGCGCAGGCGCAGGTTTCGATGCATGGAAAATACAGTTGTCTTTCAAATATTCATGGGGTTTTGCCCAAGTGGCCAACGAAACGTTTCCCATTCAAAATAGAGTATTTACGGTTTCTGCAGGATTGTTTTTTTGAACTTTTCCAAAATATTTGTACATTTGCAACCCAAAAATAATTCAACCATGAAACAGTTTGTTTTTTCTTTATGTATGGCCTTTGCCGTACTGTCATACGCAGAAGCTCAAGGATACGTCATTTCAGGCGAAATAAAAGGCGCTGATGGAAAAACTGTATCATTGAAACAGTATAACACTCTTCAGGCAGTCGAAGTCGAAGTAGCTACTGCAACTGTACAAGCCGGTAAATTTACTCTGAAAGGAAACGCGCCTCATCCGGAATATTGCATGTTATATGTTGACAATCGAGGTCCTGTACAATTTTTTGTCGAAAATTCAAACATCCGGATAGTCGTGGATATGGAAAACATGGAAAAATCGAAAGTAACCGGATCGAAGGAAAATGAAGTTTTTATGGAATTTATCAATGGATTGGGAAAATATAACCAACAGCAAAAGAAATTGCAGGATTCGTATATTGCCCTGACTAAGTCGAGTGTTGCAGCGCCTGACGCCGTGACGAATATACGTACACAAATGGAACAACTGGAAAAAGAATATACCGCTTATATGATCAGTTTTGTGCAGAAGAACCCAGGAAAGATAACTACCGCTTTTTTATTAAACACCGTAAATGGTCTGATGCAGATGCTAAACATATCGCAGCTTGAACAGACGGTAAACAGTTTCGATACAAAAACAAGTCAATCGCAATGGGTGAAAACACTCAGTGAGCGTGTCGCAATAGACAAAAGAACAGCCATTGGACATACTTTTCCCGACATTACACTGAAAACGCCTGACGACAAACCCATATCCATTTCTGATTATGCCGGAAAAGGCAAATATGTACTGCTCGACTTTTGGGCTGCATGGTGCGGGCCATGCCGTAATGCCAACCCGCGTGTGGTAGAACTGTATAAACGATACAAG
>Ga0082212_10010686_pt1 | contig 11726 bp, 8 predicted proteins | sample TergutNt197P3_FD_71548 | JGI IMG/M metagenome (GOLD analysis project Ga0082212, IMG submission 71548) | Neocapritermes taracua P3 segment gut microbial communities from Petit-Saut dam, French Guiana - Nt197 P3 | ecosystem: Host-associated > Arthropoda: Insects > Digestive system > Gut ... | reverse complement strand
GGGTCTTTCTTGTTCATCACCATCGTGATTGCCGCCGTCAACGTCGTTTTGCCGTGATCTATATGCCCTATAGTACCGATGTTTACATGCGGCTTGCTGCGATCAAATTTTTCTTTAGCCATAACTCACTTCTCCTGGCGCGCGCGCCGGAACATTTTATACCTATCAGTTCAATCTGGAGCCCACGACCAGATTTGAACTGGTGACCTCGTCCTTACCAAGGACGCGCTCTGCCGACTGAGCTACGTGGGCCGACTGGAGCGGGAGACGGGGCTCGAACCCGCGACATGTAGCTTGGAAGGCTACCACTCTACCAACTGAGTTACTCCCGCACAAGGGAAACTCTGAAAACCCCAAACTCTGCGTTACGCTCCCTCGACAAAATGCTCATTTGTTTTAGCAGTGCGCGATAAATCGCGCCCCTACGCTGCTTTTATCTCGGTCGCAGGCCTTGATTTTGGAGTTTTCAGAGCTTCCCTCATTAATATCATAACTGGTGGAGAGGGAAGGATTCGAACCTTCGTAGTGCCAAAGCACGCTGGGTTTACAGCCCAGTGCCATTAACCGCTCGACCACCTCTCCAAAACCCGCAATACAACATCTACCTATCATAACTGGAGCTGGCGAGAGGATTTGAACCCCCGACCCGCTGATTACAAATCAGCTGCTCTACCGGCTGAGCTACGCCAGCACATGACAAAAGTACAAATGTACCATAGCGTTGTTTGCCTTGCAACTATAAACAGCGTATTTATTTAAATTTTTAGCAATCCCATGCCGGCCACAACGGCGCATAGTCCTTGCATCTTCAATATTTACAACATATAAACACACACAGCGTTATTTTAAGCGTCGCTGTTCATTTTTTTTGAGCGCGTATTTTAGCAGGAATAATTTTGCTTTTCCAGAAATTATACAAAAATATTGAAATAAAATATGGTATTATAAATGTTTTTGGCAATACTGCTGGACATCTTTTTGAGGGAGAAATTTATGAAGATTTTTGAGAGCGATTCCATTCGAAACATCTGCCTTGTCGGTCACGGCGCCGCGGGCAAAACTTCTTTGGTTTCCGCAATGTTGTTTAACGCGGGCGCTGTAAATCGTCTGGCAAGGGTCGAGGACGGCAACACGGCCACAGATTGGGAAGACGAAGAAATAGAGCGCAAAATCAGCATAAGCTGCGCGCTGGCGCACTGCGAGTGGAACAAGAAAAAGATCAATATCCTCGATACTCCCGGCTACCGACCCTTTCTGGCCGAGACTCAGCTTGCGGTCAGAGCGGCGGACGCAGCTCTTGTTGTTGTGGACGCGGTTGCCGGAGTTGAAGTACAGACGGAAAAAGTCTGGAATTTCTGCAATGAGTATTCCCTGCCCCGCGCGATCATTATTAACAAGGCCGACCGCGACAACGCGTCAAGCGAACGGACATTCGCCTCGATTGAGGAATCATTTGGACGCGGGGCTGCGCCGTTTCAGATTCCAATGGGTCTTGAAAAGGATTTTACCGGCGTTATCAGCGTTGTCACAGGCAAAGCCTACCGTTATGAAAAGGATGGATCCGGCAAATTTAAAGAAGAACCAGTCCCCGCGGAATTTGAGGATGAACTTACAGAAAAGCGCGAGAAACTGATTGAGCTTGCCGCAGAGGGAAGCGACGAGTTGATGGAAAAGTTTTTCTCGGAAGGCGTTCTTGAACAGGCTGACATGGTCGAAGGGCTCAAAGCAGGAATTTTAGCCGGAAAGATATATCCTGTTTTTTATGCCAGTTCCACGCTGAATATCGGCATTGCTCAAATTATGGATCGAGTTGTCGAACTGTTCCCTTCCCCGGCTGCTATCGGCAAAGTCAAAGGCGTTGATCCAAAATCCGGAGAAGAAACCGAACGCGTTATATCGAGCGCGGAACCCTACGCGGCTTATGTTTTTAAAACTATTGCCGATCCGTTTGCCGGACGCATCAGTCTGGTTAAGCTTTATTCCGGCGTGATGCGCGCGGACACCACGTATAACAACCAGACCAAAGGCAAGAGTGAAAAGCTCGGCCCGCTGCAGGCGATTCTTGGAAAAACCATGACGCCTATCGGCGAGGTTCACGCCGGCGATTTCTTCGCAGTAACCAAGCTCAAGGAAACAACCACTGGCGATACGCTGTGCGATCCTGCAAAACCGGTTATTTTTTCAAGCGTAAAGGTTCCTGAGCCTTCAATTTCTTTCGCCATCGAACCCAAAAGCCGCGGCGATGAAGACAAGATCAGCAATGCCATGTCGCGTATTCTTGAAGAAGACAGCGCTATAAGATACCTCCGCGACGCACAGACAAAACAAATGCTGCTTGCCGGTTCCGACCAGCTTCATGTCGAAGTCACGGTTTCAAAGCTGCGCAAACGCTATGGAGTGGAAGTCCTCCTGAAAACGCCGAAAATTCCATATCGTGAAACCATTCGGGGCAAGGCCGAAGTACAGGGGCGTCACAAAAAACAAACCGGCGGCCACGGCCAGTTCGGCGACTGCTGGATTCGCATGGAGCCGCTTGACCGCGGCGGGAATTTTGAGTTTGTGGATGAAATTGTCGGCGGCGCAATACCTCGCAACTATATTCCGGCGGTGGAAAAAGGAATTGTTGAATCGGCGGCGCGCGGATACCTGGCCGGCTATCCGGTTGTCGATATTAAAGTGAGTCTGTTTGACGGAAGCTTCCACCCTGTTGATTCATCGGAAATGGCGTTTAAAATCGCCGGCAGCCTGGCGTTCAAAAAAGCGATGGAATCGGCAAAGCCTGTTTTGCTGGAACCTATAATGAATGTCGAGGTCTATGCTCCGCAGGAATACGCAGGTGCGTTGACTGGCGATTTGACAAGCCGCCGGGGACGTTTGCAGGGGCTGGACATAAAAGGCGACACGCAGATCATAAAGGCGCAGGCGCCTATGGCTGAAATGGTTTCATATTCGCCTGTGCTGACTTCGGTAACAGGCGGACGCGGAAGTTATCACATGGAATTCTCTCATTACGACGAGGTTCCCGCAAATATCGCGCAGAAACTGATTGAAGAAGCCAACAAAGACAGAAAAGCGGAAGAAGAATAACAATGCATCCAAAGCTATTGGAACTCGGCCCGTTCGTGTTCCATACCTACGGCTTTTTTCTGGCAATCGCTTTCATCGCGGGCATCCTGGTAACAAGCCGGTATGCCCGCAAGGAAGGGATCAACGCCGATTCCGTCTGGAATATGGGGTTGGTCATTCTTTGTGCCACCATAGTCGGTTGCAAGCTGCTTATGCTTATTACCGACTTTTCTTATTACGCCGCGAATCCGCGCGAGATTTTTTCCCTTTCGACGCTCCGCTCAATGGGCGTTTTTTACGGTGGATTGCTGCTGGCGCTTGCGGCCGCCGCCTGGTACCTGCGAAAGCACAGGCTGCCCGCCTGGAAGGTGGCCGACTGCGCGGCGCCGGGCATTGCGCTTGGACAAGCGATCGGACGCCTTGGGTGTTTTATGGCAGGCTGCTGTTACGGCTCGCCTACGGATGTGCCCTGGTCGATTTGTTTTACCGACTCTTACGCCGCAGAAAACATGGGCACGCCTCTTAATATTCATCTGCATCCCACGCAACTCTATGAATCGGCGGGAACGCTCGTACTTTTCGGTTTTTTAATATGGCGGCTTTCCCGGCGTCATATTACCGGGCAGATTATCCTGGAATATCTCGGAGCCTACGCCATTCTCCGCTTTTTCATTGAATTCTTCCGGGCGGACGACCGCGGTGAAGTTTTTAACGGACTCCTTTCCACTTCACAATTCATAGCCGTCATTATGTTAGCGTCGGCTATTGCCGTTTATTTTTATCTGCGCCGGCATTGCAAAACCTAGGCACGGGAGCGCGGGCGTCCCGCCTGCAGAAAGCAACATGTGGATAAATAGCCACTATTGCAAACGGTTTTACGGTTTATAATGAAATATTCTACGAAATTCGCGGCTTTCTGCAGGCGGGACGCCCGCGTTCCCGTGTCTAAGCCGGTCGAAGCTTTTTCCTGGACCATAAATCCGGACGCTGTGGGTATGCGGCTCGATCAATTTATCGCCTCACAATTGACCGAAGAAAGCCGTTCACAAATACAGAACTGGATACGAAAAGGCAGCGCGACTTTAGGCGGCGCAACGGTAAAAACCGGTTTTCGCCTGCGGGCGGGCGATATTGTGTCGCTTGAAATTCCCTGTACGCCGCCGCCTGAGCCGTTCCCTGAAGAGATACCGCTTGATGTCATTTACGAAGACGCCGATATCGCCGTTATTAATAAGTCCGCCGGGATGGCGTGTCACGCCGGCGCGGGTCTTAAATCGGGAACGCTCGTCAACGCGCTGCTTTACCACATGGGGCCGATTGAGGCAGGCGATCCGCAACGGCCGGGCATAGTACACCGCCTGGATAAATTCACCAGCGGAGTTATTATAACGGCAAAGAATAATTTCTCGCATCGCAGACTCGCGCGGCAGTTCAAATCACGCGAAATTAAAAAGGAATATATCGCGCTCGTGTACGGAGTTCCATCGACGCCCGCGGGAACAATCGACCTTGAGATCGGGCGCGATTCTAACAACCGTAAAAAGATGTCGGTACGCGCGCGGCATAGGAGAAACGCCGTAACGCATTACAAGGTTAAGGAAAATTTCGGATTTGCCGCGCTGTTGGACATTAGAATCGAAACCGGGAGGACGCATCAGATTCGCGTACATCTTGCTGCTATGGGACATCCTGTAGTCGGCGATTTTCTTTACGGCGGAAACCGCGTTAAAAATCTTCCCGCGCCGATTGCGAAAATGGTCGAGGAGATGCGCCGCCCTTTTCTGCATTCAGCCGGCGTTGAGTTCACCCACCCTCGTTCAGGCGAAAAATTGGCATTTTACGCGCCTCTTCCTGAAGAGTTGCAAGGTCTAATTGGCGTGCTAAGCGGTTTACCGCTATGAAAAAAGCGCGTAACAAGAAGCGCTCCCAGCAACGGCGTGCCGATAATATCAGCAGCTGTTAACCCCAGTGATGGTTCATGGCAAGCCGCCGTGAGGCGGCTCCCATGTCTGAAACTTTTATGTCGCGCCCCCTTGTTTTGCGCGGAAGTATTCGATTATCAGGGCGGCCGCTTTCGGCCCCACATACGGCGCGAGTTCGTCAAAAGCAGCATGCTTGACACGTTCCAGACTTCCGAAAGCGCGCAGCAGCACTTTCTTTCTGACTTCTCCAACACCGGGAACGTCCATCAATTCTGAATCAAAGTCGCGCAGCTCACGGCGCTTCCTGTGATAACTCACGGCAAAGCGGTGCGCCTCGTCGCGCATCCGCTGAATCAGATGCAAAACTGGCGAGTCCTTCGGCAATTCGACCGGCGCGTCTTCCCTGCCCTTGACAAAAAGCCTTTCTTCTTTTTTTGCGATCGCGGCAACAGCCTGGTTCTCAAGTCCTAAATCGTTTAAAGCCGCGACGGCGGCAGACAACTGTCCAATGCCCCCATCAATAAGAACAAGGTCGGGAAGTTCCCCGCCGTCTTCTTCCAGCACGTTTTCGTAATGACGATGCACAACTTCACGCATTGCGGCGAAATCGTCAGGCATTTTTTCATTTTCTATTTTAAATTTACGGTATCCTTTCCGTTTCATTTCGCCGTTCAGACAGACGACCATGCTCGCTACCGTATCGGTTCCCTGCACATGCGAAATATCGAAAGTTTCGATGCGCCTCGGCAAAGCGTCCAAACACAGCGCTTCTTTCAGGGGCTGAAGCAGAGCCTCTCCCCTGGGCTTTAAAACGCGGAAACGCGTGTCAAAAGCCATTGCAGCGTTGCGCATTACAAGATCCATCATTTCCGATTTCAGGCCGCGGCGCGGTGAACGAATGGACACCTTGCGCCTCTTGCGATCCGTAAACCATGTTTCAAGAGTTTCCGCATCGCCTATGTCCGCCGGTATGTATATCTCTTTCGGTATGAAATTATCCGACAGGTAGTATTGCAAAAGAGCCTCGGAGAAAAACTCTTCCGGGTTGAAGGAAATGATATCTTCCCAATAAAACTCGCGCCGCCCTACTACGCGCCCGCCGCGCATGGAGAAAACCTCAAGCGCAAGCTGCGCGTGTTCCTGATGATATCCAAATATATCGCAGTCGTCCTGCCCTTCAAGCGTCATTTTCTGCCGCTCTGAAATTTCGCGCATCATCGCAATCCAGTCGCGATATACGGCGGCAGCTTCGTAATTCAAAGTTTCGGCAGCAGTCTCCATGCGTTGTTCAAGGAGTCGGACGAGTTCGTCGGTTTTTCCGGAAAGCAGGAGTTTCGCGTCCTCAACCGCGCGTTCGTAATCTCCAGAAGCGCAGAGACCCGCCGCGCAGGGTCCGAGACAGCGATTCATCTGGTAATCGAGGCATGGACGCGGCAGAGAGCCGTCAATTTCAAGATTGCATGTGCGAAGTTTAAAATAGCGGTTCACCAGCTTTATAGTCCGGCGCGCGTAACTCGCCGGCAGAAACGGCCCGAAATAAAGCGCGCCGTCCTTTCTGATACGCCGTGTGATAAAAATGCGCGGATACGGCTCGTTTACCGTGAGTTTGAGATATGGGAAACTTTTGTCGTCCTTTAGTTTGATGTTGTATCGGGGCTGGTTTTTTTTTACCAGGGTTGATTCGAGAATCAGGGCTTCGACTTCGCTGTCGGTGACGATGTACTCCATGTCATCGATTTCGGCGACCATATGTTGTGTTTTCAGGTCGAGGTCGCGGCTTTCCTGAAAATATGACCGGACGCGTGAACGCAGGGAAACTGCCTTGCCCACGTATATGATCGCTCCGCTTGCGTTCCTGTAAATATAAACGCCCGGTGATGCCGGTAAATTATCCAGCTTTTGGCTTAATTTTTCGTTCACCGTATATCCGCGCCATTATGGCACCAAAATCATATCGCCGTTTTTCAGGGAAATATTTTGACGCAGGTTCTTCCCTTTAATCACATCCTTGTAGTTAAACAAAAACTGCGTCGTTCTGCCGTTTTCAGTGCGCACTATTCTTATATTTTTGCTTTTGGCGGTCGCTGTCAGCCCTCTCGCGCGATTGATAATGTCAAGCACGGTTGTTGACGCCCCAATGGTGTATTCACCCGCCACGCCAACATGTCCGGAAATTGAAACCTTGATGCTGTAAATTTCTTCCACTTCGACATAGACAATGGGATCTATTACAAGTTCTTTTATTCTTTCAGCGATTTCATCCTGTAGTTGCTTTGCTGTTTTCCCGATGGCATAAATATCGCCAATGAAAGGGATACTTATAGTACCGTCCGGTCGTACTGAACGCCTTGGTACGGAAAAATCCGGCTCCTTCCATACGTAAACGGATATTACATCGTGTTCCCCAATAATATAATTACTGTCTGCAACCATATCACGATCTATGGTTTCCTGCGCAAACAGCCCGCATGCAAATACGAGAAAAACAACGCAGTTAAAAAAAACTTTCCTCATGATTTCCCTCCATAATTGCACATATACATCGTAAACCGCATACAATCACGATATCACACCATTGTCTGTGTGCCGGTATAGTTCTTTTCGTGCAACCGCAACAAATCATCCTAATTTAAAAACGATTGCTATTTTACGAAATTCGGGCGTAAAATAAAAGGTTGTTAGAACATATATTGTAAGCTGTCATACAGGATGGCGGAAATAAAAACGCAGATTGTCCGCCGCATCCGTTTTTTTAACTATACGGTATGAAACCAAAAGATGCCCGCGGCCGCATATTACGCGGAATATATGAAGATAATCGATCGATACGGGACTTTCATGGCGCTCTTCGGCGGAAAGCGGCGGGAAGGCGATTGTTACGCCTTAAACTATGGCTCGCGCCGGCCGCGCTGCTGATTTTTTTCACCGCTTTTGGCCTGCTCACGTTTATGAATCGGGATCGAAAAATTTCACCCGCCGTCGGCACATATACGATGACAACAACGGCGGCGGCCCACTCTCTTCCTGCATCCGCCGAACCATATGTGGTTGTCAATGCAGGCGAAGTAAAAAATCTGGAGATTAACGGCGATATTCCGCTTGGCCGTATGCTCAACCTGGGCATACGGCGTATCGTAATCGACCCGGGACATGGCGGCGCCGACACGGGAACCGTCGGCCGGGGCAAAACCATGGAAAAGGATATTACGCTTGCCGTAGCGATGAAACTACGTGAGCGGTTAATTCAGAGCGGCGTCGCAGATGTCAGAATGACAAGGACGGACGACAGCACGGTTTCATTACAGGAACGGATAGATTACGCAAATAAAGCGAAAGCGGATATGTTTGTTTCCATACACGTTAATTCGCTGCCCGGATCAAGGGCGAACGTTATTGAAACTTTTTATTTCGGCCCGTCGGACGACCAGGGAACATTGCTGTTGGCAGACCGTGAGAACATGGGGTCTGAATACGGCTTGAGCGATTTCATGGAAATAGTGGAGCGTCTGGGAAAAACCATGAAGATCCAGGAGTCAAAAAAACTGGCTGATACCGTTCATAAGGCTATTTATCTAAACGCAAATGAATTTGATCCGAAGACTTTGGATAACGGAGTGAAAAAAGCGCCATTCGTAGTGCTGATGGGGCTTAATGTCCCGTCAATCCTGGCTGAAATCGCCTGTATGAGCAACGAAAAGGCGGAACGCGATTTGAATTCGGATGAAAACCAATACCGTATCGCAAATGCGCTTACGGCGGGAATTATGAATTATCAAAACATGGGAGTTGTGGAAAATGGAACAAGGCAATGAATCGCAAAACAATACGCTTTATGTCGGCATAGATTTAGGAACGTCTCGCAGCGCGATTTCCGCGGATAATGGTAAAAAGAACTGGATTGAGAGCTATGTGGGCTGGCCAAAAGACTTCATAGCGGAAAAAGTTCTTGGAAAGCCCGTTCTGTTCGGCAAAGAGGCGCTTGAAAACCGCCTTTCGCTTGACATCTGCCGACCGATTGAACGCGGCGTCGTCAGAAAAGGAATCGAGGGCAGCGAGAAAGCCGTGAAAGAGATAATACGTCACCTTATCGAGCAGGTAAGGTCAGGTTCAGACTGTAAGATTAACGCCGTCGTAGGCGTACCGGCCGAGTCACTCAACACAAACAGGCTGGCTATCAAAGAAGCCGTGTCTGAATATGTAAATGCGCTTATGGTTGTATCTGAGCCTTTTTCGATAGCTTACGGCGCCGATCTGCTGAATCACGCCATGGTAATCGATATCGGAGCGGGAACAACGGATTTTTGCATCATGCATGGCACTATTCCCACGGAAGAAGACCAGAAAACCATTTTCACCGCGGGGGATCATATCGATGAACAGCTTTTAAGCAGTCTGTCGCAGAAATTCGCGGGAGCAAAGATTACCACGCATGTGGCGCGACAGCTAAAAGAAGCGCACAGTTTTGTGGGAAGCCTGGAAGATCCGGTTACCGTGAATATTTCCATAGGCGGGAAACTCGCGAAGCATGATATAAAAAATGAAATGCGACGTGCCTGCGAAAGCATAACGCCTCCGATAACCGAAACAATCGTTGAAATGATCGCCAGAATGGATCCAGGGTTTCAGGAAAAAACCAAAAAGAATATCGTCCTGGGCGGAGGAAGCAGTCTTATCCGCGGACTGGCGTCGTATCTTGAGAAACAGTTGAAAGAATTCGGACATTATCATGTGCGCTGTATATCAGATCCGCTGTATGGAGGCGCGGACGGCGCGCTGAAGCTGGCGAAGGACATGCCCGCCCGTTACTGGGAAACGCTGTAAATAAAGTTAAGATATATTTGGCAGCTTTAAAAGATAAATAATTTGGAGGATGTTATGAGCATGTTTTGTTATCAGTGTGAACAGACAGCCGGCGGACGCGGCTGCGAAAAAAATGGGGTCTGCGGAAAAGATGAGGCGACCGCTCTTTTACAGGATCTGCTTATTCACTCGGTTAAAGGCATCGGGCAATATGCCGCTCGCGCACGAGTTCTGGGCGCAAAAACGCCGGAAGCCGACCGTTTTACCGTAGAGGCGCTTTTTACGACTGTCACTAATGTAAACTTCGACGCAGCCGGCGTCGAGCGGATGCTGCGCAAAGCCATCGTAATTCGCGAAGACATAAAAGACATTTATGAAAACGCATGCCGTCAGGCCGGGAAAACGACTGAAACGCTCGCCGGACCGGCCGCGTGGACTCCGGCCGCCGACCGCAGCGGCCTTCTTGAACAGGCATCAGCCGTCGGTATCGCCGCAAGCCGCGCCGCTTTTGGCGATGACATAGCCGGATTAAAGGAACTTCTGATTTATGGACTGAAAGGCACGGCGGCTTATGTCGATCACGCGCGCGTACTGGGAAAAGAAAATGATGACGTTTACGCTTTCTTTTACGAAGCTCTCGATTATCTCGCGGAACCCACGCCAACAATCGACAGGCTTTTTACACTGTCAATGAAATGCGGCGAGATTAACCTAGCGGTTATGGAAATGCTCGACGCTGCCAATACCGGCGCTTACGGACAACCCGTGCCGACGCCAGTGCGCGTTACTCCGATTAAGGGAAGAGCCATTCTTGTGTCGGGTCACGATCTGAAAGATATGGCAGACCTGCTTGAACAGACAAAAGATAAGGGAATCAACGTCTATACTCATTGCGAAATGCTTCCGGCACACGGATATCCGGAACTGAAAAAATATTCTCACCTTGCGGGCAACTACGGCGGTGCATGGCCGGAACAGGCGAAGGAATTTGAAGCCTTCCCGGGCGCGATTCTAATGACCACCAACTGTATCCAGAAGCCGCTTGAAAGTTATAAAGACCGCATCTTTACTTCCGGTCTTGTCGCCTGGCCTGGAGTCACGCATATCGGCGACGGAAATTTCGCGCCGGTTATAGCTGCCGCGCTGGCCGCGCCGGGATTCGCCGACGACGAACCGGAAAAAACGATTCTGACAGGCTTCGGACATAGCGCCGTCCTTGGCGTCGCTGATAAGGTAATCGAAGCGGTAAAAGGCGGTCATTTGCGCCGGTTCTTTTTGATCGGCGGCTGCGACGGCGCAAAGCCCGGACGTAATTACTACACGGAATTCGCCGAAGCCATTCCGCGCGACTGCGCGATTCTTACGCTTGCATGCGGCAAATTCCGCTTCAATAAACTCGAATTCGGAGACATTGGAGGCATCCCGCGTCTGCTCGACTGCGGGCAGTGCAACGACGCGTACTCCGCCATAAAAGTGGCTGTGGCGTTGGCGCAGGCTTTTAACTGCGGTGTTAACGACCTGCCGCTTTCAATGATTCTTTCGTGGTACGAGCAGAAAGCGTGTGCGATTCTGCTTACGCTGCTCCATCTTGGAATTAAGGATATCCGTCTCGGCCCCAGTCTGCCGGCGTTTGTTACTCCGGCGGTACTCGGAGTACTCGTGGAAAAATTCGGCATCAAGCCAATTACAACAGCATCAGAAGATCTGAAAACGATTCTGAAGTAATGATAAGTAAAACCAGCCAGGATTTTTTCAATTTTGTAGGGGCGCGATTTATCGCGCCCCTGGAGTTTGTACATTTCACATAGTTCGAATATGGGATGGCGATAGAAATAAGAAGCGTGCCGAAGGCGCGCGTTCAAACGCCCTGAAAGGGCGTAGCATATCAGCCCAGGGCAGAGGCGCAAAGCGCCGTCGCCCTGGGGATGGGAATAAAAT
>Ga0082212_10010685_pt1 | contig 11727 bp, 8 predicted proteins | sample TergutNt197P3_FD_71548 | JGI IMG/M metagenome (GOLD analysis project Ga0082212, IMG submission 71548) | Neocapritermes taracua P3 segment gut microbial communities from Petit-Saut dam, French Guiana - Nt197 P3 | ecosystem: Host-associated > Arthropoda: Insects > Digestive system > Gut ... | reverse complement strand
TGACCGATAACGACACCATTAGCTTACTTTTTCCTAAATCCGGTATCGCCCATATTCCTGTCGCAGGGATGGATGTCATTGTGATTACGATGCGTTCGTCAAAACAATACACCGTTAATGATAATTACAGTCAGATTTTTATTGTACAAAAAGATAAAATCAAACCGGGCACACTGATGGATGTACCGGCGCTCCTGAGTAAGACGCCGTACAATTCGCTTGCCGAACTGCTTAACGGACGCGTCGCCGGATTGACTGTCCATTCAGATGGAAGCGCATCCATGAGGGGGGTCTCATCCGTTAATTTTAACAGTGAGCCTTTGGTGGTGATGGACGGGATGGCTATTGGAACATTCAGAGAGGCTAATGGAAGAGTGAACGTACACGACATCAAATCTGTTGAAATACAAAAAGACGGGACGGAATGGGGGCTGCTTGGCTCAGGCGGGGTAATTTTAATAAAGTCTTTAAAATAAATTTTATTTTCAATAAAAAAACGCTAATTTTGTATCCTCAAAAAAATGGTTTGGAACATAATTATGCGCGAATTTAATGTTACAGGTATTTGTGTGCCGAATATGCACTTGAATGATTAATTTGTTTATCATTACAATATGGAATTTCTGAAAGAATTTTGGGCATTTTTGCGGCAGCGGAAAAAATACTGGCTGATACCGCTGATCTGTATTCTGCTGTTACTGTCGTTACTGATCGTATTGACGCAGGGATCGGCACTGGCTCCATTTATCTATTCCATCTTCTGACAAACTGAACATGCTGGCGATACTTGGCATATCTGCATTTTATCACGACAGCGCCGCCGCCCTGCTGATAGACGGGCATATCGTTGCCGCTGCACAGGAAGAACGTTTTACCCGTGTGAAACACGATGCCGGCTATCCTGCACATGCTATTGACTATGTCTTGCGGGAAGCCGGCCTGTCGGGCACCGACATCCGTGAAGTGGTGTTCTACGAAAAACCGTTCCTCAAATTTGAACGGTTGCTTGAGACCTATCATGCTTTTGCGCCTGCAGGTTTTGCGAGTTTTGCCAAAGCGATGCCAGTCTGGATAAAGGATAAGCTGTTCCTGAAATCAAACCTGAAAAAATCCCTGTCAAAGCATGATATCAATGCTCCGATTCGTTTTACGGAGCATCATCTGTCGCATGCCGCCTCGGCTTTTTTCGCGTCGCCGTTTGACGAAGCGGCCATCCTGACCATTGACGGCGTTGGCGAATGGGCCACCACAACCATTGGAACCGGAGCAGGTAATACGATAACACGACATCGCGAACTGCCGTTTCCTCATTCTGCGGGTTTGCTGTATTCGGCTTTTACCTACTATTGCGGATTCAGGGTGAACAGCGGTGAATATAAATTGATGGGATTAGCGCCTTACGCATCCGCACATTCTGCACAGGTACAAAGGTTTATTGACCTGATTGAAAATAATATGGCGTGCATCCATGACGACGGATCCATCTGGTTGAATATGGAATATTTCAACTTTGCAACAGGTCTGGAGATGACCCGTAACAAACGATGGCAATGGCTGTTTGGCGTACCGGAACGGAATCCGGAAAGCGTTATCACGCAGGAATATATTGACTTGGCGATGGCTATCCAGCAAGTTACGGAAAAGATCGTATTACGGCTGGCGGCCACAGCCCGGCAGGTTAGCGGCTTGTCCAATCTGGTCATGGCCGGAGGCGTAGCGCTCAACTGCGTGGCCAACGCTAAAATAAAAGCGGCCGGACTGTTCGATCATCTATGGATTCAACCTGCTGCCGGCGATGCCGGAGGCGCCGTTGGCGCGGCCTTGTCGACATGGCATATCTATCATCAAAAGGAAAGAATCCCGCTTGAAGATGACGCCATGTCGGGCGCTTTCCTTGGCCCTGCCTTTTCAAACAGGGATATTGAAAATCTGATCCGTAAAAACAACCTTCATGCTCAGTTCTATCCGAATGAGGAATTGTTTGCCGTCACGGCAAAATTGCTGGATGAAGGCCGGATCGTCGGCTGGTTTCAGGGACGGATGGAATATGGGCCGCGGGCGCTGGGCAACCGGTCGATTATCGCCGACCCCCGAAACGCGGATATGCAGAAAAAACTCAACATGGAAATAAAATTCAGGGAAAGTTTCCGCCCGTTTGCACCGGCTGTACTGGAAGAAGACGCTTACCGGTGTTTCGTCAATACCGGAATGGATTGCCTTGTGATGGAGAATTACCTGTTTACATCAAAATAATTTTTTCATTTATTTTTCGTACTTTTGTACCCGGTTACAAATTAAAAAGTACAAATCATTAATAACAAATCATTAATTATGAAGAAATTACTCTCATCTTTTCTTTTATTATTCCTGTTATGGGGATGTACCGGGCAATTGCCGGAAAAGCGCCGGTTTACATTCAACGAAAACGGAAAGTTCAAAATCGCGCAGTTTACCGATATACACTGGGTACATGGCGCGCCTACCGCTGCAAGGTCGGTAGAAAGTATCAGGGCGGTACTGGCTGCTGAAAAACCCGATATTGCCATATTGACGGGCGACCTTGTATACAGAGTCCCCGACAGGGAGCCGTGGACGGAACTTATCGCTATCTTTGAAGAGACGAAAACGCCGTTTGCCGTAACGCTTGGCAACCATGACGGGGAAGCCAATACGAAAATTACCCGTTCGGAAATCTTTGACATCCTGCTTCGCTCGCCTTATTTTGTGGGTGAAAAAGGGCCGGAAGATATATTCGGGACAGGGAATCATGTGATTCCCGTGTATGACAGGAACAATAAGACGGCGGCAGCGCTCTATTGTTTTGACTCCAACGCTTATTCTACCAATCCGAAAATTAGCGGTTACGATGCGATTCATTTCGATCAAATCGCCTGGTACCGCCGTGAAAGCGACAAGTACGCCAGTGACAACAACGGAAAGCCTTTGCCTTCACTGGCGTTTTTTCATATTCCCCTACCGGAGTATTTTCAGGTGATTGACGTTCCGAGCTTCATCGGTATTCACAGGGAAAACCCGGCTCCGCCAAAATACAATTCCGGACTTTTCTATTCATTCCTCGAACAGCAGGATGTGATGGGCGTCTTCGTCGGCCACGAACATATCAACGACTATATCGGCATATTGGAAAACATAGCGCTTGCCTATGGACGGGTTTCAGGATGGGAAGCGTACGGAAATCTGGAACGCGGCGCACGCATCATCGAACTGTATGAGAACGAATTTGTGTTTGATACCTGGATTTGCACGCCGTTAGGCATAGAACAGATATTCAATTATCCGACAGGTATTTCAAATGTCGATGAAGAAACGATGACCTATCTGCCCGCGTTAGACGTAAACCCGACAGAACAGGGCGTATCGTACAAGTATTATGAAGGCAGATTCCGTTCGGTAGAAAATATTGACACAACAAAAAAAGTTAGCGAAGGTATCATGAAAAATATTTCAATACTCGAAGCGCAGGCGGAAGACTATTTTGCATACGAATTTCGCTGTTTGATACGGATTCCCGAAAGAAATGTATACAGTTTCTATACCATCTCGGACGATGATTCGCAAATATATATCGACAACCGGTTGGTGGTGAATAAAAACTGGTCGCCCATCGGACTTTTAAACGGTAAGGTAGCGCTCGAAGCCGGATTCCACGAGTTGAAAGTACTGTTTTACGAAGATACGGCAGGACAGTTTTTAGAGGTCGGTTATGCGGGCAGGAACATTCGCAGCCGGAAATTACCCGACGAAATCCTGTTTGTTCCCGATGGCAGATACACAAAGTGATATAATGTGGTTTTTTATAATGACAAGCATTTATGAAAAAGAAAATTAACGCGCAACTCTCGATTATTTTTTGTATTTTTCTGTTAGCAGGATGTTCTTCTCCAACGTCTGTACCGGAAAAATATCAATTGAAATTCAATGAAAACGGAAAGTTTAAAATCGCACAGTTTACCGATCTTCACCTGGCGCATGGAGAGCCAACATTAATAAAAACGCTGGAAACAGTGATGACTGTGCTGGTAGCTGAAAAACCCGATCTCGCTGTCATCACCGGCGACGTTGTCTGGAGGTATCCCGACAGAGAACCGTGGACGGCATTAACGAAAGTCTTTGAAGAAGCAAAAACACCGTTTGCCGTTGTCTTTGGCAATCACGACGGCGAAAGCAACACGGAAATTACACGGTCGGAAATCATGGATATCCTGCTTCTTTCACCCTGTTTTGTAGGCGAGAAAGGGCCGGAAGATATTCATGGGGTAGGAAACTACATCGTGCCTGTGTATGGCAGGGACGACAAAATGGTGGCGCTGCTCTACTGTTTCGATTCCAATTCCTATTCCACCAATCCGGATCGAAGCGGTTATGAGCCAATCTATTTCGATCAAATTACCTGGTATCGCCAGCAAAGCGAACGACTAACTGCCAAAAATGGTGGAAATCCATTGCCCGCGCTGGCGTTTTTTCATATTCCGCTACAGGAGTATGGTCAGGTGGCTGAAAGATTGTTTCCTGATGCTGCTCGCCGGGGAACGACAGGCCCGTCGTACAATACGGGTCTTTTCGGTTCGTTTCTCGAAAAAGAGGATGTGATGGGTGTTTTTACCGGTCATTTACACGGGAACGACTATATCGGAATAGAGAAATTCATTGCCCTGGGTTATGGACGGGTCACCGGCTGGGGCGCCGGCGCAAACCTCGAACGCGGTGCGCGCATCATCGAACTGTACGAAGGAGAGTTTGTGTTCGACACCTGGCTCCGCACGGCGCAGGGTATTGAGCAGGGTTTCAATTATCCGACCGGAATCACGTCTGCCGACGAAGAAACCATGACCTACCTGCCGGCCAAAGAGGTGAATCCTGCAAGACAGGGCGTTTCATACACTTATTATGAAGGCAGGTTCGGCTCGGTAAGAAATATTGACGCAAATAATAAAGTAAGCGAAGGCGTAATGAAAAATTTTTCCATACCCGAAGACCCTGCAAAAGATTATTTTGCCTATGAATTTCGTACCCTGATCCGGATTCCGGAACGGGGCGTTTATAACTTCTACACTATTTCGGACGATGATTCGCAAATTTATATCGATGGTCTGCTGGTGGTGAACAAACCTACATCGTCTATCGCACGCGTTGAAGCAAAAGTGGCGCTTGAAGCGGGATTCCACGAAATGAAAGTGTTGTATTACGAAGATACACAGGGACAATTCCTGGAAGTCGGCTATTCAGGTAAAAATATCCGCAGCCGGAAATTGCCCGATGATATTTTATTTTTTCCGGAATAACCAAATCAATAATTATAACATCTGAATAAAAATTAAAAACTAAAACATTATGAAATTATTAACAACGTTTTTGCTTGTTTTTTGTATGCTGTCAATCGAAGAGATAGCGGCGCAAGGGAGATTGAATTATTCGGGCGATACAGAAAGCCTTCTTCAGGATCAGGCTTCCGTCATCTTTGAAGAAGCGTATGGCATACTGGCTGCCTATCCGCCGACGCCGAACCCCGAACCCGAACGCAAAATGGCGCTGTACGCCTTAGACGCCATGTTTCACGATACACGTTTAGACATGGGGCCGACATTCGTGTCATGGGTGGAACGCGTAACCGAAAAGATGTCGGTCGATCTTCAGAAAAACAAACCGACCGGTCGCGATGTGCGTATTTTTCGTTTTTACAATTTTGGTTATATAGTTCAAACATCCGGCGTAACAATAGGGATCGACCTGGTCAGAGGCGGACGACCCGACAAGCCTTATTTCAGCGAAGCGCTGATGCGCGCCATTACCGACCAGTGCGATATACTTTTTATTACGCACCGGCACGGCGATCATGCCGATCAATCCGTCGCAAAATTGTTCTGCGAGCAAGGCAAAAATGTGATTGTCCCCGATGAATTTTGGGAGAACCTGACACCGCAGTTGCGCGTTTTGCGAGGTACGGAAATGATACGCGAAGACATCCGGCTGCCGGGTAAAAACGCTTCGGTTACGGTTCGGGTTTATCCCGGCTATCAGGGCGACCTGCCTAACAACGTGTATGTCATCACCTTACCCGAAGGGCAAACGATCATGCATACCGGCGACCAGACGATTTATGATGATCTGGTTGAAAAAGTCAACAGCGCTCAAATAAAAATCGACATACTTTTAGTGGGATGCGCAGCGCCTATGAATATCATTGCAAACGGCATCATGCCTTCAATAGTGTTTACAGGACACGAAAATGAAATGGAACATTCCATCGACCACCGCGAAGCATACTGGCTGTCTTTTCGTAGAATGTTTGAAGTTAAAGTTCCATATATTGTAACGGCATGGGGAGAGTCTTATCTTGTAAAACATTAAAAATTAAATACATGAAAAGAATAACCCCTAAAATAAACGCTTTGAAAAACCGGAAAATTCGTTCTTCAAGCCAGTTTTTCATTATTATTGTTGCCGTTTTCCTGTTAGCCGGATGTTTTTCGCCATCACTGAAACAGGAAAATAACCGATTGAAATTCAATGAAAGCGGGAAGTTCAAAATCGCACAGTTTACCGATATCCACTGGGTACATGGCGCGCCTACCGTGGCGAGGTCGGTCGAAAGCATCAAGGCGGTTTTGGCTGCCGAAAAGCCTGATCTTGCCATTCTGACGGGCGACCTTGTTACGAAAGTCCCCGACAGGGAACCGTGGACGGAGCTTATGGCTATTTTCGAAGAGGAAAAAACACCGTTTGCCGTTACGCTTGGCAACCACGACGGCGAAGCTGCCACGCAAATCACGCGCTCGGAAATATTCGACATCCTGCTGCGTTCGCCTTATTTTGTGGGTGAAAAAGGGCCGGAAGAGATTCACGGGGTGGGGAATTACGTAATTCCAGTGTACGGCAGGAATAAAAAAACGGCGGCGACGCTCTATTGTTTTGACTCCAACGCTTATTCAACCAATCCGAAAATAGGCGGTTACGAGGCGATTCATCATGATCAAATAGCCTGGTATCGCGATGAAAGCGATAAATACACAAATGGCAATGACGGAAAACCTTTGCCTGCGCTGGCCTTTTTTCATATTCCGCTACCGGAGTATTTTCAGGTGATTGGCGCTCCAACCTTTGTCGGAAACCAGAAAGAAGACCCTGCTCCGCCAAACTCCAATACGGGATTATTCCATTCATTCCTCGATCAGCAGGATGTGATGGGCGTTTTCGTCGGTCACGAGCATGTGAATGACTATATCGGCATGTTGGAGTATATAGCGCTTGCCTATGGAAGGATTTCAGGATGGGAAGCATACGGCGGTCTGGAACGCGGTGCGCGCATCATCGAACTGTATGAGGACGAATTTGTGTTTGATACATGGATTCGCACGCCTTCGGGAGTAGAACAGCGATTCAATTTTCCGACGGGCATTTCATCAGTCGATGAAGATACCATGACCTACCTGCCCGCCAGACAGGAAAACCCGACAGAACAGGGTGTCCTGTACAAGTATTACGAAGGCAAGTTCCGAAACTTGAAAAATCTCGACCCTTATCAATTAGTTAGCGAAGGCGTGATGAAGACTATTTCAATCACCGAAGCGCCGTCGGAAGATTATTTTGCATACGAATTTCGCTGTTTGCTGAATATCCCCGAACGGGGCGTATACAGTTTTTATACGATTTCCGACGACGATTCGCGCGTCTATGTCGATGACCGGCTGATAGTGGACAAACACTGGTCGAACATATCACGCCTCGATGGCAAGGTGGCGCTCGAAGCCGGTTTTCATGAAGTAAAAATAATGTTCTACGAAGATACCTGGGGGCAATTTCTGGAAGTAGGCTATGCGAGCAAAACGATGCGCGACAGGAAACTTACAGACGAAATATTGTATGTTCCGGCGCCGAAACAGCCTCGCTTGACATTCAACGAAAAAGGCAAATTCAAAATTGTGCAGTTCACCGATATTCACTGGATACACGACGCACCGAACGTCGCAAGGACAGTAGAAATCATCAAAACGACGCTTGCCGCCGAAAAGCCCGACTTAGCCGTCATCACCGGCGACATCATTATCAGAACGCCAGACAGGGCGCCATGGACTACCCTGGCAGGCATATTTGAAGAATTAAAAATCCCATTTACCGTAACGCTTGGCAACCATGACGCCGAACCCGGTACCGAAATTACGCGGTCGGAAATATTCGACATATTGCTTCGTTCGCCTTATTTCGTGGGAGAAAAAGGCCCCGAAGAAATACACGGGGTTGGCAATTTTGTGCTACCGGTGTACGGCAGAACAAACCGTGCGGCGGCGCTACTCTACTGTTTTGATTCCAACGCCCATACAAACCATCAGAAGATAGGAGGTTTCGACGAACCGGTCTATTTCGATCAGGTGGCCTGGTATTGTAAACAATCCGACCGGCTTACAGCCGAAAATAACGGGAAACCGTTACCGGCGCTGGCATTTTTTCACAGACCTTTTCCTGAAATATTCCAGGTGGTCGGTAAAGAGAATACAATCGGTTATGTTTTGGAAGAACCCTGTCCTCCGAATTACAATACGGGGCTATTTGCATCGTTCCTTGATAAGCATGATGTGATGGGCGTGATGGTCGGTCATGATCATGGATGCGATTTTATCGGGATATTAAATCAAATAGCGCTGGCGTATGGGCGCGTCACAGGCTCGGAAGGCTGGGATGGCCTGGAGAGCGGCGCCCGCGTCATCGAACTGCATGAAGACGAATTTAAGTTTGATACGTGGATTCGTACGCCTTCCGGCGTAGAACTGCCATACAGTTTTCCGAAACTTAATTAAACAGTGCCCGGAAGCGGGATCGTCCTGTATTTTTCCATTGTCACATACTCCGGCGTCAGTTCGGCGGGCATGCAGTTCATATCGGACTGCGTCATCTCATCCCATGTAATAAACTTCCCGGTGTAGGCCGATTGAAGCGCCATAATACAGGCCATCGTTGATGTTGCCGTCGTTTCGGCCATGTTGATCACCTTGCCGCTACGAAGATGGTTGACTAAGTTGACATGTTCCAGCGTATAGGGATTGTGCTGTTTGAATTGCTCTTTGGCGGCCTTGTCGTCATATTCCCATACGATATTCCCATCGAGGTCAACAATGTTGACGGGTCTCCCGTCTAAGCCGTTCCACGCACCTTTCGTTCCCTGAATGAATACGCCGGAGCGATTGTCGCAATTGTTGATCTGCCGCTCAATACCGTGTGCATGTATGCCGCCTTCATACTGGAAATCGATACTGAAACAGTCATAAATATTTCCTGTATATTTGCGGATACGCGCACCCGTACCGAATACCCATTCCGGCTTCTTATGCGTGAACCAGGTGAAAACATCAATATAATGCACCAGCTGGTCTACTAATATATCGCCGCTCAGCCAGGCCCAGCTGAAATGGTCGCGAATCATATATTCCATTTCTGTCCATTCGGGGCGGCGGGTGATGTAATGAGAGTGCCCCTGCGCACAGTACACATTGCCTGATGTGATGCGTCCGATGTAGCCTTCCTGCACTTTTTTATATGATTCCACATAGGCGCGATTGTGATGCAGATGGGTACCGGTAACAATACACAAGTCCTTGGTTCGCGCCTGGCGCACTGCCGACATGTATTTCCGGTAGCCCGTGGCATCGACGCAGGCCGGCTTTTCGCAGAACGTGTGTTTCCCCTTTTCGATGGCATACAGCAAATGATCGGGATGGAACAATCCGGGCGAAGCGATAAGCACCAAATCGACATCAGGCAGATCGCACACCTTCTTATAGGAGTCGAATCCCACAAAACACCTGTTGTCGGGTATATCTACATTTTTCTTCTCTTTCAGTTCCCTGCGACATCCGTCTAATTTATCCTGAAGAAAATCGGCGCATGCTACGATTGATATGCCGTCGGCAGCCTCTAAAATGTTGAAAGCAGCACCCGTGCCGCGCCCTCCACAACCGATTAGACCTACCCTGATGGGCTTGCCGTCGATTGCCTTGTCGGGAAGTTCAGGTATGTATACTTCGTCGGCGGGGCGTAACGGCGTATACTTTGTCTCGTTACTGCTTCCACCCGAACAGGCGGTCAATAACCCTCCGGCGCCCATTGCGCCTGATGCGCCAATGAGCGCTACATTCGACAGGAACTCACGCCTGTTTACTGTTGATGATTGTTTTTTAGTCATGACTGTTTTTATTTTATAAAAATTAATTGCATTTACAAAGGTAGTGCAAGTTGAGAGAAATGCAAATTTTGTTCGTTTTTTTTTGTATTTTTGCATGATTTTTAAAACATAAAACATTAATTATGAAAAAACTAAAACAGATTAAAATTTTGACAGTGAGTTTGTTAACACTCTGCCTTGCGTGTATTTTGCAGTCCTGTAGCGAAAAACAGGCTTCCAGGAATCTTTTCGAGCATGTAATCGTGATCGGTATCGACGGCCTTTGCAGTGAAGGTTTGAAACAGGCCGCTACGCCTGTAATGGATAACCTGATTGCCAATGGCGCCGTTACTTATCATGCACGCGCCGTATTACCGTCCTCCAGCGCTGCAAATTGGGGCGCAATGCTTCATGGAGCAGGTACGGAAGTAACCGGTATCACTTCCAACAGATGGCGTCCGGATGGTCAGTGGATGCAGCCGGTCATAAAAAATCAGGATGGTAGATTTCCCAATATCTTCAATATCATCCGCGAACAGATTCCCGAAGCCGAACAGGGAGCCATTGTTAACTGGGACGGGATCAGACACCTTTTACAGGAAGAGGTGGTTGACTGTTATGAAACTTACGATTCGGATGGAGAAACGACCCTGCATGTCTGCGACTATATTACGACTAAAAAACCGAAGTTCCTCTTTATTCAATTGGATGAAGTCGATGGCGCCGGCATTTGGATGTCGCCTAAATATTTAGATGTAGTTGCTTATACCGATAGTTTAGTAGGGCGTATCATGGAGAGCATCCGGCAGGCTGGAATGGAAGATAATACGCTGATAATGATTGTTTCCGATCATGGGGGAATCAACGGGGGGCATGGCGGGGAATCTCCGGAAGAAGTCAACGTTCCCGTTATTTTTTACGGAAAGGATGTAAAAAAGAATTATAACATCCGTCAAACGGTTTATGTATACGATTTGGCTGCCAATGTGGCTTTTGCATTGAATCTGAAAATCCCCTACGCCTGGACGGGGCGCCCAACCCTGTCTGCTTTCGAAGGATATTGCGAACCTGAATAAAAACAATTATTATTATGAATCGAAAAACGAAGATCAAAAATTGGCGTTTTCTATTTTATGCGACATGTATTTTGTTGTCATACAGTGGAAATATAAAAGCGCATGCATGGGGCGATCTTTTGACCTCCTACGTACAGGAACAGTATATGCCTGCTTCCGAATATCATTGGGACTGGGCGCAAGCTACTTATCTGCGTTCGGTAGCCAACCGTTACGAAATGGGTATTGAGCAGGAAAAAATGCTGCAATATATCCGCACGGCCATGGATGTGAATTGGGACAATGCTTCGGGTATCCATCCCAATCATGTCGTGTCGGGCTTCGGTATGGCCTTCTTAGCCAGGATAACAGGCGAGGACAAGTACCGCCAGCAAGCGCTGTGCATCTACGACCAGTACCTCCATATCCTCCGTGCCTCGAACGGCGGCGTCTCGCACCGCGACGATGTGATTGAGTTGTGGGACGATACGGTGTACA
>Ga0082212_10010684_pt1 | contig 11728 bp, 10 predicted proteins | sample TergutNt197P3_FD_71548 | JGI IMG/M metagenome (GOLD analysis project Ga0082212, IMG submission 71548) | Neocapritermes taracua P3 segment gut microbial communities from Petit-Saut dam, French Guiana - Nt197 P3 | ecosystem: Host-associated > Arthropoda: Insects > Digestive system > Gut ... | reverse complement strand
AAGAAAATCGTGGACGAGTACATCAGGATGATACGGATCAAAACACCGTTCAACAGCCAGCTTGTGCGCAACCTTTCGGGCGGGAACCAACAAAAGGTGGTACTCTCCAAGTGGTTGGCGGCCAAATCGGATATCATCATCATTGACGAACCTACGCGCGGCATAGACGTAGGCGCTAAAGCGGAGATATATGAACTGATGGACCGGTTGGCCGCGCAAGGCAAAAGCATCATCATGATATCCTCGGAACTGCCGGAACTCATCGGTATGAGCGACAGAGCCATCGTGATGTACAATGGCGAGATCGTGGGAGAACTGACACGGGATAAATTCGAGCAGGGAAGGCTGCTCATCATGTCGTCAACCCCAAAAGGAGAGTTAGCATGAAACACAAAACATCGGTGGGGGAATTCCTTAAGCTATACGGCATCATCATCGTACTGGTCGTGTTGCTCACAGTGTTTTCCTTACTGAACCCCAATTTTTTGACCGTGAATAATCTATTCGAACTGCTCAAGCAGGTGGCGTTCCTGGGCATCATCTCCGTGGGCGTTACGTTCTGTATGCTCACAGCGGGGATAGACCTTTCGGTGGGCTCCAACATGGCGCTGTCGATAGTGATGACGGCTATCGTAATACAGGCCATGCCCTTTGGCGACGCGGCGGGCGCGAATGTGGCACTGGCCTGTATTGTGGGCGTTGGCATGACGACCTGTATCGGGCTGATCAATGGCTTTTTTATCAATGAAATCAAGATACCGCCGCTCATCGTAACGCTGGCTATGTTACAGATCGTGCGCGGGCTGGTGTTTATTGTGACGGGTGCGATACCGGTGTACAAAAACATCCCCAAGGGTTTTCTTTTCTTAGGCCAGGGTTCCATCAGCATTATTCCCTTTCCCGTGATCGTTATGGTGGTTATCTTTATTATCGGCACCGTCGTGCTTGGAAAAACCGTATATGGCAGGCATGTGTATTGTGTGGGCGGTAACGAGGAAGTGGCCCGTTTGTCCGGCATCAATGTTCGAATGCTGAAGTATTCCGTTTACACCATCAGCGGATTCTTGGCAGGTATTGCGGGCATATTGCTGCTTTCCCGCATGAACTCCGGCCAACCGCGCGCGGCGACCGGCTATGAGATAGAGGCCGTTACGGCGTGCGTGTTGGGCGGAGTGTCTATGGCGGGCGGTTTGGGACGTCTGTGGAACGTGTTCTTTGGCGTGGCGATCATGGGAACCCTGTCTTACGGCCTCATTTCCGTAGGCGTCAATGATTTCTGGCAGCAGTTGATCAAGGGCGCGGTCCTGTTGGCCGCGGTGGGCATAGACTCAATGTCGCGCACCAGGCAGATGAACCTGGTGGAGCTGCGCCGAGAAGAGGGTAAGCGGAAAAAAGAGGCGGATATCTGAGGCGGAAAGGGGGCAGGGCTGTGGCGATGCTTAAAGAATTGAGAGAAAGGGTACTGGCGGCGGGTAAGCGATTGCGTGCTTACAACTTGATTGTGATGGCGGGAGGTACGGTGGCCGCCCGTGACCCGGAAACCAACCTGTGCGTGATTACGCCTAGCGGTATGGAATACGAAGACCTTCGCTGGGAGGACATGTGCGTCATCGACATTCATACATACAAGCTGATCGACGGCTTTCGGCGGCCGTCTTGCGCGAGCGATATGTTCACCAAAGTATTGCGCGATCGCCCGGATATACTGTGCGTGACGCATTCGCACTCCCGCTATGCCACGGCATTTTCGGTATGCAACCGAGAAATCCCCGTAACGACGACTACGCAGGGCAACCTGGTGGGCGGTCCGGTGCCCTGTACGCACTGGGTGCATCCGGACCCGCACACCGATGCCTATTTGCAGGACATCGTAGATACCATGGGCGATGGCTATGCGGTTAATATCCGCAACCATGGCCTGGTCGTGGGAGGCCCAACGGTGGAAGAGGCGATCGAGAACCTCATCACGTGCGAGGTCTCGGCGGAGATTGCGTTTATTGCGGAGCTGCTGGGAGACCCATACTACCTTACGGCGGACGAGGCGAAGCGCGCCCACGCATTCGCCAAAGCCGTGGTGGGCCAGCATATCAAATAATCCGTACTCATTACGACAAATTTCTGGAAGGGGGATATATCATGCGGTACAAGAAACTCGGCAACAGCGGGATAGAGGTCTCCGTCATCGCCCAAGGGACCTGGGCCATGGGCAATGATTTTTTCGGCGATGTGGACGAGGGCCTCGCGATGAAAGCCATTCGCCAGTCCTTGGACTGCGGGGTCAACCTGGTGGATACCGCCCGCGCTTACGGCGAGGATTGCGCGTCCGAGCGCGTCGTAGGCCGCGCTATCAAAGGCGTACGGGATAAAGTTGTGCTGGCCACAAAAGTGGGCGTACTGCGCGCTTATGGCGGTAATTATGTCAAGTGCTCCGATCCCAACGTGATGCGATGCGAGTTGGAAGAATCGCTCAGGAATCTGCAAACGGATTTCATTGATCTGTATCAGATTCACTGGCCGGATCACAACAATCCATTGGAACCCGCACTGGAAACAATGCTGCAATTCAAACAGGAAGGCAAGATACGCGCGATCGGCGTGTCCAACTTCTCTATCGAAGAGATGCAAACGGCGGTAAAGGTGGCGGACATCTCAAGCGTACAGCCGCCGCTCAACCTGTTGAACAGAAGCTCGCTTGGGAATGGCGTGCTGGATTTCTGCGCGAAGAATGGCCTGGGCGTACTGACATACGGGTCGCTGGGAGGCGGAATACTCACTGGCAAGATGAAGCAGCCCACGATCGGCGGCAATGAGCTAAGAGGCGCGTTTTACAGTTTTTACGACGACGCGGGCTGGGCGAAGGCGCAAAAGCTGCTGGCCGTATTGAAAGAAATCGCGGATGCGCATAACGCTGCCACAGCAGAGGTTTCCATTAACTGGGTGCTGGCGCAAAAAGGTGTCACCACCGCGCTGCTGGGCGCCACCACGCCGGAAATGGCGATTGAGAACGCCAAGGCTGCCGACTGGGAGCTTTCCGCAGCCGAACTCGCAAAAATTGAATCCGCGTACGCAAGCGTTATCGGGTGAGCGACCGCGTCGTAATACGATTCATCGTTTCTATCGGCAAATCGCATAAGGAGACGGACGATGCAAAACAGGGAGAGATTGCGCAGTCTGGCCGGGCGGTGGATGGAGTGCGCCGTCCGGCCCGTGATGGCGGAGCGGAAGCGGATATGGGCGGCTGTGAACGATCTGAAGCAGATTCGGCCGGCCATATTGGTGGAAACCTGCCTGATGACCGATTATGTAACGGATGAGGATCTCCAATGTGAGGGCCTGTATGAGCGGCAGTTGGAGAAGTTCTTGCTTGAAAACATCCGCCATGCCGATGAAGTGGGCGACGACTTCGTGCTGGAGCCGCACCTGCGCATTCCCTGGGCATTTTCCGCGTCGGATTTCGGCGTGGATATACCGGTGAATCATGCTGTGGATGCCGAGGGCGATTCCGTGGCCACCACGTACGTGCACCCCATTGTGACGCCGGCGGATGTGGAACGCCTCAAGCCGCGCACATTTTCCGTGGACAGGAAAACCACAAATCGACGGGTGGGCGTACTTAACGAGCTGTTTGGCGATATCCTGCCCGTATTCGCAGGCGGCATTGATCAGGTATACGGCGCGGACGGGTACTCGCCCTGGTGCGGCATGCATATCACGGAAATCACCCTGAACCTGTACATGTTGGCGGGCATGAACAACATCTATTTCTGGCTATACGATGAACCAGAGCTGTTCCACAGGCTGATGCGCTTTTTGACCGATGATTTTGTGGCGTATAACCGCTTTCTGGAATCGGAAAACCTGCTGGCATACAATGCGGACAACGCGCTGACCGGGGGAAGGTACGGCTATATCACCGAGACGGAGCCGGCGGGGAATGCCGCGCTGAAAGATCTGTGGCTCTGGTGCCACGCAGAAGAGACGACGACGCTTTCCCCGGAGATGTTCAAAGAATTCATATTGCCCTACCTTTCCGAAGCGGCGGCCCTGTATGGCAAGACTTATTTTGGATGCTGCGAGAACATCGATTTGCGCTGGGAGTTGATACGCAAAGGCATACCCCACCTCAAAGGCGTATCCGTATCTCCGTTCAGCGATTTGGCGTGCATGGGTGAATACCTGGGCAAAGACTACGTGTATTCACGCAAACCGCATTCCGCTCCTATCGCGTATCGGACGCCGGATATGGATGCCGCGCGGCGTGATATCGCGGACACGCTGAAGGCGGCGAAGGGCTGCAACACCGAGATCATACTGCGTGACGTGTACCGTTTGTACGGAAGGCGGCAAACGATTCGCGAATGGACAGACATGGTGAGGTCGATGATTTAGGCGGAGTATGGGAAGAAAAGCGGCGGAAAACCGATGAAATTTGACGAAACCAGAGAAACGTACAGCAAGATCGCCACGCTCTACTATATGGGTGAGCAGTCTCAGGAAGAGATTGCCCGGATGTTCAGTATATCCAGGTTTAAAGTGTCGCGGGTGCTGAAGAGGTGCAGGGAGCTTAATATCGTAGAGTTTCGCATCCATAACAAGCCGCACCACCTCAACGATCTGGAAACCCGGATTGAAGAACTGCTGCCCATTCAAAAGTGCATGGTGGTCAGCCCGGGTTCCACGGTGGGCGAATCCAAAGCCAACGTGGGCAAGGCCGCCGCAAAATACTTGGCGGACGTCCTGAAAGACGATATGCTGGTGGGGTTGGACTGGGGCAGCACATTGCAGACGATGGTGCGCGCGTTTTCGCCCTCGCGCAAATACAGCGGATGCCTGTTTGTACAAATTTCAGGGAGTATCGCCTCCCAGTCCGCGATGGATGCTGGTTATATGGACGGGCACGACATCGTAAAAAGCCTGGCAGCCAAGGCGGGAGCGGACTGGTCGCTTTTTCCCGCGCCGTACATCGTAAAAGAAAAGAAGCTGCGGGATATGCTGCTTAAAGAAATCGCGTTCCAAAGCCACATATCTCATTTCAGCAAGCTCGATCTGGCTTTTTTAGGGGTGGGTTCCTTTGAGCCGGACGTCAATATGCCGTTTTACAGGCAGTACCTTTCATCCGCCGAGTGCGCTCTGCTGAAGAAGGAAGCCAGAACAGGCGAACTGCTCAGCTGCAAGTTGGACATTCATGGAAACGTTTTGCCCTCTCTGTTGACGGGCAGGGTTCTCACGATCGAGCTGGAAACGCTAAGGAACGTTCCCGAAGTTGTAGTGCTTGCCGCAGGGCGGGATAAAACTCAATCGCTGATTGCCGGCGCCCGGGGCGGATATTTTAAAACCATGATCATTACGGAGATTGCCGCGCTCTCCGTGCTGGAGTTTCTGGGGGACGGCGGGCCGTGTTGATAGCCAGTAAGAATCAATGATGCAGGAGAGGTGAAGGTTGTTATGCAGCTAATAAAAGAGCAAAAGCTGACCATCTATGAGACGATGTTGCTCATAAGAGAAACGGAACTCAAAATGGTGGAGCTATACAAAAAAGGGGAAATTGAAGGACATATGCTCCCCTGCCTGGGGCAGGAGGCCATCCCCGCGACACTCGCACAGGTGTACGCATCAAACGATATTCTGATCACCGGGCATCGGGGCGGAGGTCATTATTTTGCCAGGGGATGTGATTACAACGCGTTCTGGGGAGAGATGTACGGCAGGGTGACGGGCGCCACGCGCGGACGCGGCGGGCAGATACACCTGATGGATATCAGCAAAAAGGCGCTTACCGGTAACGCCATCGTGGCCGCACAGTGGGGAATTGCCGCGGGAGCGGGTTTTGTGGCCAAGCGGGACGGTGTGGTATGCGTGTGTGTGGGCGGCGAGGGCTCCACCAACCGCGGGCCGTTCCACGAAAGCCTGAACATGGCGTCTGCGCTCAATTTACCGGTGTTGTATGTGGTGGAGTTTAACGACCGCCAAATGTGGAACCACTGGGAGGAGATCTCGGCGGTGGATAGAGTTGCAAAAAGAGCGGTCGCCTACGGTATGGAGGGCGCAACCGTGGACGGCAACGACCCGGACGCCCTGTTTGAGCAGGCGGCAGCTTTCATGGAGAAAATCCGGGCGGGCGGCAAGCCCTGCCTGTTGGAGTGCATTACCGGCAAATGGACGGACAGCGTAAACAGCGCTCGGAACGATCCGGAAATCATTGAATCGTACAAAAAGCCCGATAAAGACGCCATTCTTCGCTATGAAACAAAGCTGAAAGCGCAGGGGATCCTGACTGATGCGCTGGACGCTGAAATCAAGCAACGCGTGAAAGATAAACTGACCGCAGGTGTGGAGTTTGGCCGCACCAGCGAAAAGCCGGACATCCATGATGGGATCGACCAAGTTTACAGCCAGCCGGTTGTGTAAGAGGGGTAATTGACGATGAAAACGATGCGGTTTATTGAAGCCCTGCGCGAAGGGCTGGCGGAAGAACTGAGGAGAGACCCCGACGTGTTCCTGATCGGAGAATCGCTGGGCAAGCAGCAGGGCGGCATGTTTAAGGTGACGGACGGCCTGGACAAGGAATTCGGATCCAACCGCGTGATTGATTCGCCGCTTTCGGAAGCAGCGCTGGGCGGCGTGGCCGTGGGAGCCGGCATATTCGGCATGCGCCCGGTGGTGGAGATTATGTTTGGCTCGCTGATGCCGTTGGTTTTGGACGAGGTGCATAATCAGGCGGGCACAATGTATTATGTGTCCGGCGGCAAAATCAACGTTCCCATGGTGATTCGCACCTGCAACTGGATGCGCATTGTATCGGGACCGCACCACTGCGGGAATTTTGACATGACGTTCGTCAATTCACCGGGTATTAAGGTTGTGGTCCCTTCCACGCCGTATGACGTAAAAGGGCTTATCAAGGCATCCATCCGCGATAACGACCCGGTGGTGTTTATGGAGTACTCGCCGCTTTATCAGGTGCAAGGCGAAGTACCGGAGGAAGAATACGTACTGCCTATCGGCAAAGCGGATATCAAACGCGAGGGTTCCGACGTTTCGGTGATTACCTACGGCGTGGGCGTACATGACGCGCTGGCTGCCGCCGCCGATCTCGACAATTCCGGAATCAGCGTCGAGGTGTTGGATCTAAGGACTATATTGCCTTACGACAAGGAAGCGATCAAAAAAACCGTGTCGAAAACGGGCCGCGCGATTGTGGCGTACGAGGGCTTCAAAACCGGCGGCGCCGGCGCTGAGTTTGCGGCGTTTATTGCCGAGGAGTGCATTGAGGATCTTACGGCCCCCGTACTGCGCGTGGCGTGCAAGGATGTGCCCAATCCATCCAACTCGCGGCTGATCGCAGGGATCAGCATGGGCAAGGAAGACATTGTGAACGCGGCGCTAAAAACGTTGGAATAGGGGACGAAGCCATGTTACGCTTAAAAGAATTGCCATTTGGATTGTACGAAAAGTCCATCTGCACAACGTGGCCGTGGGAAGACAAGTTTCATTTGGCGAAGGACGCAGGCTACGATTATTTTGAGATTGCCATCGACGCGACTCCGTCCAAACTGGACCGTCTCTATAACAAGGCAGAAATGCTGGCCATTCGCCGCGCGTCTGAGAAAATCGATATGCCGTTGTATACATTCGCCTTTACGGCCAACCGGTTTTTCCCATTGGGCAGCGAAGACAGTGAAATACGCGAAAAAGGCGTCCAATTATTGAAAGACGCCATTGATTTTGCCTCGTACGTCGGCGCGAAGACCGTGCAGATAGCGGGGTATGACGAATATAAAAAACCGCGCAGCCTTGTTACGGAAGGCAACTTCCGGCAGTCCTTGGAACGCTGCGTGGATCACGCGGGCGTACGTGGCGTTATTGTGTCGCTGGAAACCATGGACAGTGACTTTCTGGATACCACACGCAAAGCGATGCGTTATGTGCGCGAATTGGACAGCGCGTTTTTGCAGGTTGGCGTGGATCCCGGCAATATCACCGCCATGGGTAACAACCCGGTTACTGATTTTCCCATAGGCGGAAAGCACATCGTGGAAGTAGAATTTAAAGACGTTCGGCGAGGCGAGGTACGCAACGTGTTTTACGGCGAGGGCATTGTGGATTTTGACGCCTGCTTTAAGGCTCTGCACGAAATCGGCTACCAGGGCTTTATGGCGGCGGAGATGTGGGCGAACGATGACCCCGCAAATCATCCCAACATCGTTAGGGCCATCGAATTCTTGAAAGAAAAGATGGGGGCATACTGAGGCGGCGAAAAATGAACTTCCGCCATCAGGCATAGGTACTGACAGGGCTATGCCCTTGATTTTGATACGTTCATTCAGCGCCACCGGAAAATCGGCGACACTAGCCGGGAAAAATATACCGGATATGTTCTCCGGCTTACCGAAGCTTGACAAGAATACGACGTTTTCATATCATGAAACGTGTTTTTAGCGCGAGTGCGTAAGGAGGAAATACTTGGCCTTTCAATCATTCTCCTACTTTTTATTCCTATTTGGAATCATTGCCGCATATTATCTTCTACCGGTTCGATTGCGTTGGGGACTCCTGCTGGCGGGCAGTTACTTTTTTTATATGTGCTGGAATGCCTGCTATGCGCTTCTGATGCTGCTGTCCGCAGTGATCACCTTTTCATCAGGAGCTCTCATCAGCCGTGCGAATCAAATCCCGGATGAAAAAAGGCGTACATGCCATAAAAAAGGATGGCTGACGGTATGCTTCACTTTGAATTTAGCAATACTGTTTTGCTTCAAATATGTCAATATGCTTTTATCATCCCTTGGCGTCATTACAGACACACTGGGGTTGTTTATGACATGGCCAAAGGCGGAGTGGCTGCTTCCGGTGGGCATTTCATTCTACACCTTTCAGGCTCTCAGCTATACCATGGACGTTTATCGCGGAAAAGTGAGCGCCACCCGTCACTTCGGGAAGTACGCGCTCTTTGTTTCCTTTTTTCCGCAGTTGGTGGCAGGTCCTATTGAGCGCTCATCCACGTTGCTGAACCAGTTTGACGAAATCCACAACCCTGATTTTGCAATGATGCGAAAAGGCGCGTTGATGATTCTGACAGGGCTGATTAAAAAGCTATTGATTGCGGATCGGCTGGCGGTACTGGTGAACTTGGTATATCAAAACGTAGAAGAGTATAGCTCGCCTGCTTATGTGGTAGCCACAGTCTGTTTTGCGTTTCAGATTTATTGCGATTTTTCCGGCTATTCCGACATAGCTGTAGGCAGCGCGGGGCTGTTGGGTTTTCGATTGATGCGTAATTTTGACAGGCCGTATTTTTCCAGGTCCATTGGAGAATTTTGGCGCAAATGGCATATTTCTCTTTCCACATGGTTCCGCGACTATTTGTATATCCCGCTGGGCGGAAGCCGCGTACCGCTCCAGCGCTGGGTATATAACAATATGCTAGTTTTTTTGGTCAGCGGATTATGGCACGGGGCCAATTGGACATTTGCGCTATGGGGTATGCTCAATGGTACGTACATTGTGCTGGGACGATTTTTACGGCCTGTGCGGGAGAAAGCCCTTGCCGCCCTGGGGGTGGAACCTTCCGGAAGGCTGCGCCGCCTGGGCGCAACGCTGCTGACATTCCTGCTGACGTGCTTTGCTTGGGTGTTCTTTCGTGCCAACACCCTTGCGGATTTACAGTTGTTGCTCACACGCCTCGTAACCCATTGGGATTTTTCTTCCCTGGGCAGGCTTGTGTATCTTGTCAATGGCCGCGAATGTCTGCTGATGGCGATCTTGACGCTTGGGCTATGCATTGTGGAATTCCTGGCTCCCAGGCATGGGTGGCATGAATGGCTGTTTGTCAAACCTTTTCCTATACGGTGGATTGTGTACCTTGCGCTGCTGTTTGGGTTGATTTTGTTTGGGAAATACAATGAATCCCCATCTTTTATTTATTTTCAATTCTGACTTCAATCAGGAGGTCAAAGGATGAGCCAGAGAGCAAAGACATTTACTAGGCACAACCTGCTTATGACGATTAGCTTTTACGCTGTTTTTGCCTTTTTGTTTTGGGGGGCGGAACGGCTCTTTTTTTCGGAATCGCTCTATTGTACGACCTGGACGCGCATCCGGGACACGGCCACCGTTCCGGATGTGTTGATCGTGGGCAATTCGCATGCTTTCTGTTCCTTTGTGCCGGATATTTTAAACGGTTCGCTGGATATTGATTCGGCGGTGCTCAGCGCGTCTGGGCAAGATGCCTACGGCGTGACAGACGCTTTTGAGACATCATTACAAACCGGAAAACCAAGCCTTGTGATTTTAGAAATAAACGCTTTCAATTTTGAGTCGGGTATCATGGCCAAAGAACATAAGAGTTCTGCGCTGGATAACATCAATGGAATGCCGGGACTTGCGCGCAGGACGCAGGTCGCCGCGCGGGAACTTGGTGTAGATAACGTTCCTCAGGGAGTTTTTCAGCTTTTACGCGCCGATTTGATGTGGTCCCGTTGGACGGAGTTGTTTTCACCAAAGGACCCAAACCGCTACGCGGCTCAGGATGTACTTGGCTATAAATATTTAAACTGGTTTGCCGGGGGCGATTACGACAGCAGGAATGCTATTGTGGAGAAAAACACTTCGAGTGCCGCGCCTATGAACTTACTGGACCTGGAGGCTCAAACAGAGCTTCGACGTTTCTTTTCGATGGCCCAGGCAAATGGTGTGGAGGTGTGGGTGGTGAAAACCCCCACCGCGATTTCAGGTGTTTCGCATCCGTCGCAGATAGACGAGGCGGCGGAGATCGCTAAGGATTATGGAAAAACCGTGACTTTCTGTCATGATTTTTGCGACAATCTGCCCGCGCTTCAGTTCACCTCTGCGGACTTTTACGACCGTGGTCATCTCAATCGACGCGGCGCGGCCAAATTTACCAACTGGTTCGCAGAAATCCTTGGGGAAAAGCTGGGGTTGATACCGAATTTTCAGCGCGCCTTCGCCTATGCGGACGAACAAATCATCTTTTCCCATAATGCGATGTATCAGTACACCATGAAGGCTACGGGCGAGGACATCCTTTACCGCTTTGAGCTGGAAGAAGAAGGCGGCAATCGTTTGATTCAGGATTGGTCTGAGGTGAATACAACGCTTGCCCTGCTGCCTCCAGACCAGGCGGAACGCATGGTGGTCAGTATGTGCCCGGCGGCGCGCTTTGAGGCGTGTGAGACAGAGGGTCTGACCCTTGCCTTTATGATGCAAAACAGATACGTGATTAACGCTCAATAGCAACGTGTGGACGACGGAGGACTGCCGTGACCACGATGCAGGAATTGAAAATAATTCGAGTCATCGCTAAAGCGGTTATATATCTTTCCATAAAAACCTATTGACGAATTCTCTTCATCATGATAAACTACGAGTAGAACGAATCGGTCTGTACAAAATAAACAAAACGATTCGTTAATAAAATGCACAAGGTGATCATTTGGAGATATTTTTTAGCCTGCGCGCCGAGAAGCAAAAACATATCATAGACGCAGCGCTTACTGTTTTCGGCCGGAATGGATATAAAAAAGCCTCAATCGCAGATATTGCCGAAAAAGCAGGCATCGGAAAAGGAATGGTGATGTATTATTTCGGCAGCAAAAAAAACCTATATCTGTACTTGGCTGAGTTTTGCGGTAAAGTAATGGTTGAAGAAGTAAAAAAGGGATTTGACAACAGGATAACCGATTTCTTCGACAAATTGAAAATGCTAACC
>Ga0082212_10010683_pt1 | contig 11729 bp, 6 predicted proteins | sample TergutNt197P3_FD_71548 | JGI IMG/M metagenome (GOLD analysis project Ga0082212, IMG submission 71548) | Neocapritermes taracua P3 segment gut microbial communities from Petit-Saut dam, French Guiana - Nt197 P3 | ecosystem: Host-associated > Arthropoda: Insects > Digestive system > Gut ... | reverse complement strand
TGAATAAAAATATAATAATGAGAAAAGTTTTTATAGCATTTGCAATGCTAATATTTAGTCAAAATACTATGCTATTATCCGCTATTAGTATAGGTGGAACAATATTAGACAAATCAACAAGTGAACCACTAATCGGTGCAAGCGTAATGCTACAAGGCACAAAATTAGGAGCAAAATCCAACAAATCAGGTTTCTATTCTATACAAAATGTTCCTATCGGCGAATATACATTAATAGTTCGCTATTTGGGTTACAAACAATTTTCACAAAGTATAGCCATAAAATCAAATACAAAAGACCAAAGAGTAAATATTTCGCTTGACCCCGATGTTATATCTATGGTAGGTGTAGAAGTAGTAGCAGAGCGTGAATTAGAACGTAGAGAAATTAGTATATCCAAAGTTAATGTTCCTGTAGCACAGATAAAAGACATTAGAGTAGGAGGTGAAAGTGATTTATTTCGTAGTTTGCAATTTTTACCGGGAGTATTAACAAGTTCGCAAATTTCAAGTGGTTTATATGTTAGAGGGGGTTCACCTGACCAAAATTTAGTATTATTGGATGGTGCAACAATATATAATCCTTCGCATTTATTTGGTTTTTATTCTACTTTCAATACTAATGCTATAAAGTATGTAGAGTTTATAAAGGGTGGTTTTGATGCTGAATATGGAGGGCGTTTGTCGTCAGTTTTAAATGTTACTCAAAAAGATGGTAATAAAAAAGAAGTTTGCGGAAACATAAACATCGGATTAATCTCTACACAAGGTGGTATAGAAGTTCCATTGTGGAATGGTTCTATATTTTTATCAGGAAGACGAACTTATTTAGATTTGATGATGCCTGTTTTTAAGTTATTAACAGATGCTCCTTTGCCCGATTTTTATTTCTATGATATAAATGGCAAAATAACACAGAATTTAGGAGATAATGATAAGATAAGTATCTCAAATTTTTGGAGTAACGATATATTAGATTTTTCAGGATTTAGCACAGGTGTGTTGATGGAAGTCGGAAATAAGTTGCTGTCGGGCAAATGGACACATATTTACAGCAATAATTTGTTTTCCAATTTTGTATTAAATTATAGTAAGTATCGCAATAGTTTTAGTGGTGGTCAGACAGATTATAATTTTATATTAGACAATTCTATAGAAGATATGACAGCAAAAGCACACTTTGAATGGCTTTTAGGCGAAGATGCATCTTTGAAATGGGGGGCGGAAGCAAGTAAGATAAACTTTAATTTTTTGATGAACTTTGCAGGCGATACATCAGAAACAGTTCAGGGAGGTGATGGACAAGTAAATTTATTTATGGCAGATTGGAACTACTCATTATTTGGGCAGACGAAGTTTAATATAATTGATTATTTAAGTTTTCAGGGAGGATTACGAACATATTTCTTTTATTTGAATAATAATTTTAAGTTTGACCCACGTTTAGCATTACGTTATATGCTTACAGGAAATATAGCATTAAAAGCAGCGTGGGGGATATACCATCAAAGTTTACGTATAGCAGGAATTCCTAATTTTAGCATAGTAGATGCATGGTTACCATCGGACACATCTGTAAATGTATCAAAATCTATACATTATATACTAACTCTTGAAACAACCCCGACTGATGGAATAGATATTAATTTTGATTTATATTATAAAAATATGCGTGATGTAGGAGAGTTGAATCAGATGGCAATGGCATTTAATTTAGGCGGAACAGAGAAGGTCACCGATGTTTTGTTTATTGGTAAAGCATATAGTTATGGTGCAGAAATATTTATCCAAAAAACAACGGGACGTTTAACAGGATGGTTGGGATATGGTTTTGGTAAAATATATGCTACTTTTGATAGTATAAATCAGGGCAAGACATTTCATCCTAAATACGACAGAACACACGACTTTAAAGCAGTAATCCAATATAAGATACATCCTAAATGGGAGACAGGTGGCACATTTTCTTTTCAAACAGGACAACCCTATACAGGTGCTATAAGTAGGGGGTCCGTATTATTACCTGGTCATACTATTGGAATATCTAAAACAGTTATGTCTGATTTATATGGTTTGCGATTGCCTAATTCTCATCAATTAAATCTTTATTTAGCATATAATTTTGGTATATTTGGAAAAGAAGCAAGAGCAGTATTAGATGTTTATAATGCATATAATAGACGCGATATATTGATGCGAATATACAATACCCGACAATCAAATACTACCGTAGAAGATGTGCTATTACTACCAATAATTCCGTCATTGTCATTAGAAGTAAATTTTTGATTAAAAAAGGATTTAATATTTACAGCAAAATAAAAATAATTTACACTCATTATATATTTTCAGGAGATTTTGGCTCAACCATAATAGTTGTTTCTTTTTGTAGTATAACAGCCCCTTGTTTTGCCCCTTTGGGTTTGCGAACATATTTTTTTTGTGTATAAACGACAGGAGCATATTTAGATTTTTTTGCATCAGAATAATATGCAGTAATTTCAGCTGCTTTTGTAAGAATTGGTTTGGGTAGTTTCCCGTCTGTTATGTTTCCTTTTACTACACAATGTGACCCCGAAACAGATTTTGCGTGCAACCATATATCATTCGGTTTAGCAAATTTCATTGTTAATTCGTCATTGTTGGAAGCATTCTTTCCCACATAAATAGTGTAGCCGTCACCAAGTTCAAAGTTGCGAAATTTAGTAACGATTGGTCTTTCTTCTGTTTGCATAATTACTATAGATTTTTTAATAAATTCTTTTCTTATTTTTTCTAAATCACTTATATATTCGGCAGAGTTAATTCGTTCAATAGAAGTTTGAATCTGTTCTAATTTTGCTTTTAAAATTGGAAGACGTTTCTCGCGAGAATGTGCTTCTTCAAGTGCTTTACGGGCTTTAGTATAATATTTATTTGCATTTTCTAACAAAGTGAATTTTCCATCTAATGGTATAATTATATCGTTATTGTTCCAATCTTGCAATCCTATTTTCTCTGCAATTCTATGCTTTATATTGGGCTGCGACAATAATAATTCGGCAAAATTTCTGTATTTATCTGCTCTTTCAAGCGATTCATCTATATTACTACAAATATCAATATTTTTTAATATCTTTTTTTTATCTCGTTTTAATTTGGGTAAAAGCTCTTTTAATATCCCTGTTTTGCGTCTTTCAATTATATTTTGAATATATTGATATTTTATTGCTTCACTAATGGTGTCAAAAGTTTTGACGACTTCATAATTGGTCAGTGGTATTAAAGAAAGAGTCAGTTCCCACATATTTACTGTCTGTCGTGCCGTTAGCGATATTTTATTATTGTTTCTTAAAATATAAAATTGCTTTTGTTCTAATAAATAATTGGAAAACGCTGTTGCTTTTTTATATAAATCATCTTTTTCTACTTGAGATAAATCATTAAAAATTTTATTATAACTCTGATTTTCAATTAATCCATTCATATAGCAAAATTGTATTGCATATAGATTTCCAAAAATAAAATCATATTTTGTTAGATAATCAAGAATAGAAACAGCGGTTTCTTTATTTGTATTTTTTTGTAAAATAGAATTATTTAAAATTTCTTTATAATTAAGTCCTGTAATTTTTTGCGTGTTGTTTAATGTAAAAAGTATTTTATTATTATTATTACAAAGAAACAAATTTGCATTCCCACCACCAAAAATATGACATATAATTTTATGGTTAATAAATTTTAGTTCAATAATTCTTTCTTTTTCAATAAGACAAACATCTTGCAAATAATCGCCAAGCAGTTCATTGCACAAATCCATCAAATTGCTTTTTGCTCTAATCATATTGTCATAAATAAACAACGATGCTGAATAAGGAACATTAGTAAAATGCAAGAAAATTTCTTTTCTGCCATCAAAAAAATCAAAAGTAATTGTATCTTTTTCTTGTGAAAAACATTGTATTACTTTTGCTCCGATAAGATGCTGAAGTTCTTTTTTTAATTTTATTAATGTATAATAATTTTGCATTTTAGTATAGCAAGGATATAATTATGTCAATTTTCAATAATATTTACAGCCATATTATAAATTATTTCTACTTGTTGGGCTAATGTTAAATTGGATGTATCTATTTCTATTGCGTCTTCTGCCTTACGCAGCGGCGATACGGCACGGGTAGAGTCATATTTGTCTCGCTTTATAATTTGCTCGGATATTTCTTCAAAAGATAAATCATTTAATTCTTTCTGTTTATATTCAAACAACCTTCGTCTTGTGCGTTCTTCTATCGAAGCGGTAAGAAAAACCTTCAATTCAGCATCAGGAAATACTATTGTGCCAATATCTCTGCCATCCATAACACAACTTTTGCCTGATCCAAGTTTGCGTTGAATATCTACAAGTTTTTTTCTAACGTATTCATTAGCACTAACAGGGCTAACATATTGATTAACTAAAACAGAACGGATTTCCTCACTCACATCTATATTATTTAGCAGAGTTATTTGCCCATTATCAGATGCTTTTAACTCAATATTTATGCTATTTAGGATTTTAATAAGATTTTCATTATTAAGGTCTGTTTTAGAATTAAGATAAGCAAGCGTAACGGCTCTATACATAGCCCCGGTATCTATATAAATATATTTTAGTTTATTTGCTAATAACCTTGCTGTAGAGGTTTTGCCAGCAGCCGCTGGACCATCCAATGCTATTATTATTTTTCGCATATCATTAAAAAATATTACTATAATTCTAATAACACGAAAATAATATTTTATTTTTATTTTTTATATACAATGCTTTATAATAGGATTTTTTTGGCTTATATATTTAATGATAACAAATTATCATAAACCATTTAATTTTATATAATTACGTGAAATCTATAATTCAGATATAGCGAAAGCAAAAATATTTAGTAATAGAGGTCTATATAGTATTCATAAGAGGTCTATATAGTATTCAAAGAGGTTAATATAGTATTCAAAGAGGTTAATATAGTATTCAAAGAGGTTGATATAGTATTCAAAGAGGCAGGTATAGTATTCAAAGAGGTTAATATAGTATTCAAAGAGGCAAATATAGTCCTAAAAAGAGGTAGGTATAGTCCTATAAAAGAGGTCGCCACCTCTTTTTAATCAGTAATGGTGCGGAATATGGCAGAAATATTAATTATTATAAAAAATATTTGTTTTTTTCATAAAAAAAACATATTTTTGTATTTACATCTTTTTAATTAGAATGTTTTTTATAACTTATATATTCAATATTATGGTAAACAAAATTAAAATTGTGACTGCTTTAGCAGTTTTTGGCTTAATCAACGTTCTTTCTGTGCAAAACATTTCAGCACAAGAAACCAAAAAAGAATTTGGAGTTGAGTTAGGCGGTTGGATTAGAACGGATATGTATTGGGATACCCGTGCTACAAATGGAGCAAGAGAAAGTATGCTCTGTTTCGTTCCAAAAAATGAAGTCCTTAATGAACATAGTAAGGACATAAATGCAACTCCAAGTTTCTATTGGGGTAGTATGGCATCGCGTGTGAATGCAAAAATTACTTCACCTGATTTTGTTCGTGCAAATGTATCAGGTTTTGTAGAAGCAGAATTCATCGGTCAGGCAGAAGCACAAACTAATGTTCTGCGAATGCGACATGCTTATGTTAATTTGGATTGGGGACAATCTAAATTATTAGTTGGTCAAACATGGCATCCAATGCTTCTGATGGAAAGCATACCTATGAGTGTATCTGGCAATGCGGGTGCTCCTATTGGACTATTAGTAAGAAGTCCACAAGCCCGTTTTACACAAAATCTATCAAAGACATTCTCTTTACAAGCAACTGCTTATACAGAAAGAGACCTTATGTCAACAGGACCATTGGGTGGTCCTCTTGGTAGTCCTTCGGTTGATTATCAAAAAAATTCGCTAATTCCATCAGTTAATTTATTATTCAAGCATAAATCTATGGATAATAAGTTCACAGTTGGAGCAAGCGGCGGACTGAAAACAATCAAACCGTATTCTATGAACTTGACTGGTTTGGAAACAGAAGGAACTTTAAGCACATTTACAGCAAATGTATTTATGGGGTCTGAAGTAGGCGATTTTAGTATTCGTTTGAATGGTTATTATGGTGGTAATATGACTGATATGCTTATGCTTGGTGGGTATGCAGTTAAAAGTGAAACACAGCATCCTGAAAAAATGGAATATGAATATACTCCATTTAATAATTTGTCAATCCTTGCTGATTTTGGTTATACTATCCATAAAAATGCAAAAGTAGGTATATTGGGTGGAATAAATATGAATCTTGGAACACCTGATGAAATATCTTCTGCTAATCGTTGTTTTTATTCACCTTATTTTGGTGGTGAACCAATTGATAAAGTAATAAGAGTTGCACCAAGATTTACATATCAAGCAGGTAAAGTTCAATTTGCTGCTGAAGTAGAATATACTCAAGCATCATACGGAAAAGACAAGGAATTGTCAGGTGATTTATGGAAAGGTAAATGGAGTTCAACAACAGATGTAAGTAACATCAGATTTTTATTTGTAACTACTTTATTCTTTTAAAGTGGTTATATACAATTCTAATATATATAGAAATGTATTTAGAATTTATATATTAATTTTTATCTTAACAGCAGGACTAATGTTCCTGCTGTTTATATATATATTAATATAATTAAAAAAAAAATATAATTATTTCAAAAAAAAAAACGTATTTTTGTATCTTTGAAAATAGTTAATTTAATTTTTTTATAGTCATATTCCTTGATTGTTTTTGTGTGTCTCAGTAAATATTTTAGTAGTTGAGTTTATAAAACAAAATGATAGGAATAAAAGTTTAACACAGGAGAAATAATATGGCAAAAAGCCACTTAGTTAGTGTCCAAACACTTTTAGAAGCAGGTGCACATTTCGGACACATTACTCGTAGATGGAATCCTAAAATGGCAAAGTTTATCTACGGAGAAAAAAATGGTATCCACCAAATAGACCTAAGAAAAACACAATTGCTCATTGATTATGCAAGAGATGTTATGTATGAAATTGCTTCAAGAGGTCAAGAAATTCTATTTGTAGGCACAAAATCTAACGCCAAAGAAATAATAGAAGAACAAGCCAAAAAAGCAAAAATCCATTATGTATCAGAAAGATGGCTTGGTGGAATGCTAACGAACTTTTCAACAATTCGCAAAAGTATAAACCGACTTTCTTCTATTGATAGAATGGAAGTAGATGGAACTTTCGAAAATATAACTAAAAAGGAACGTCTCCTTCTTACTCGCGAAAGGGAAAGATTAAGAAAGGTATTCGGCGGTATTGAAACAATGAGAAGCATACCAGGTGTGATATTCGTTGTAGATGCCAAAAAAGAACATCTAGCAGTTAAAGAAGCCCGTGTGTTAGGAGTCCCTGTAATCGCTATAGTAGATACAAACACAGACCCTGATACTGTGGATTATCCGATACCTGCTAATGATGAATCCAAAGAAACTGCACAGATTATTACTACTATCATTGCTGATGCGATAATTGAAGGTAAAGCAAATGCAAGAATTCGTGCTAAAGAGTTAGGATATGACCCTAATAAAAAAGAACAAACCGAAAGAGGAAGTTCTGAAAGACCAAGTTCTGACAGGGACAGAAGAAGTAGTAGAGGTGGCGACAGAAACAATGATAGGAGAAGCAGTAGAGGCGGGGACAGAAACAATGACAGACCTTACAGAAGAAACGATGACCAAAGCACTGATAGAAGGAGCAATAGAGGTGGTGACAGACCCGCCGACAGACCTTATAGGAGAAACGATAACCAAAACGCCAACACTTCCACTAATACAGACAAAAGCACCGAGATAACTGCTAATAAGGATAGAGTAATACGTAGCAGGAAAAAAACAGAAACTACGGAAACTACGGCTGCTGATAATGGTTCTAATAATACAGCAGAAAATTAACATAGAAATATATTTATTTTAGTTAGTTATTCATTTTACAAAAGCGGACATTACGTTCGCTTTTGTAATATAAGGTATTTATACTGATTTGCGGGGATTATATACTTAATGATACCAAATTGTTATTCTTGTATTTTGAATGGTAAAATATCATACATTTCCACTTAATCGTATTTCTGCCATATATCGCACCGTTATTGGTTAAAAGGATACCGCATTTACCTTTAAAAGGATACTGCCTTATCCTTTATAGGACTATAATTTATCCTTTTAGGGCTATAACTTATCCTTTTAGGGCTATAACTTATCCTTTGAATACTATAACTTATCCTCATAGCACTATAATTTATCCTTTGAATACTATATCCATATCCTATTAGGGCTACAATTTATCCTTTGAATACTATATCCATATCCTCTTAGGGCTACAATTTATCCTTTGAATACTATATCTTTTTTTTTCTGCACTATCTAAAATTTATCTTGCTCGGAAATGTCTTTATTCTTCTATGATTGCATACTTATTCTTTTGTAAGAAAAAAGTATCTGCTATCATCGTAGCAGACCCAACGTATCCCATAGCCCCTTCTACACTACAACTTCTAATATCAAAATGAGGCAACATCAAATAATACATAAACCATTGCTCGTAGTTTTTATCAGGCACATATACTTTTAAAGTATGTAGCCCGAACCATCTACAAAAGTTCCAATTCAAAGTGGCTTTGTTTAATATAGAAACAGAATTTATAGTTACTTCAGGCGGATTTATTGTTGGGTCATCATTGTTATTATTACGTTTACGGATTCTTATTCTTCTATTTAATTCATCTGTTTTAGTATTCAAATATTTGCCATAATTTAGCGTATCTAAACAAGTAATGCTATAAACAAAGAAAGAATTATTATTATTTTTAGTCCATTCACTTTTAGCATATTCATATGCAGGCAAATTTAATGTATCATCGGGATAAGGCACAATATCTGCTATTTTATTAATCCATTCAATTCTATTAGGCGTGGTAGTGCTTCCTGTAATTTCATTGCCATTAGATAATATTACTTTTAATTTATATTCTGTATTCGGTTTAACTAAATAGTTAATATCATCGTAACAGTATCCACTTTTATTTACCTCTTCAGACTTATATTTTACAAACTTTAGTTTTATTTCATTTTCACCTTCATATATAAAAATATCTGCATCTTCAATTATAGCATCTTCATAATAATATTCTTCTGTTAAAGGTAAAGTTCGTGCCAGACGTATATCTTTAATAGGATTATCTACAATTAACAATGCTTCTAACAATATTGTTTCAACATAATCATCAGGTATAGCATCATCACAGCCACTTAATATATGAGTTATAGATAAAATTATAATAATGTTTTTAAAAAAGTTATTTTTCATAAAGTTATTTTTCATAATACTTTATTGTTATAACTACAAAAATAATGTTTTTTTTCTAAAAAAAATATTATTTTTAGCATATTATTATTCAATAAATATAATATTCACCAAGTCAATTAAGAGTTAAGAATTAAAAATTAAAAATTGTATTCCCTGATAAAATCAATAGGTTATATAATATTCAAAATATTATTTAGTCGTATATAGAATATTTGGCAAAGTTTTTTTATATTAATTATATATATTATTCCGAAATAAAATTGGAGTTTTTATTATGAGAATATCTACCCGAATGGGATATAATACGCTTGCAAATAATATCGGAAGGTTGCAAGAACAGAATTATTTTGATTCTTTACGAGAAGCAACAGGTAAAGATATACAATGTATAGCCGATGTCCCTACGAGATTAATGGATAGCAAGAAACTTATTGCTCAAAAAAATATGAAAGAAAATTATATGTTTCATAATGATTATACAATAAGTGAAATGCGATATGGTGAAGATATTGCAAGGGCTATTGCCGATGATATGCAAAAAATTAGAGAACTTTCTATCAATTCTACAACTGTTTCTATTGATGGCACTGTGAATACATTAGCAGTATATATCAAGGGACTTGTTAATGATATGATTAGAAATGCTAACTCTGACTTTAATGGAAAATATTTATTTGGCGGCACAATGACAACGCCCAATAGTATTACTAACGCTAACCCTGGTATGAACAATATGCCCTTTGAACTAATTGAAGACCCCGATACAGGAAGATTTGAAATAGTTTTTAAGGGTAATAACGATGTTAGAACAGTTAATAAAGACAGCCATTCCAATGAAGTAATTAATGTTACTGCTAATCAACTTTTTGGTGCAGACGGAATAGATTATTTTTCTCCGATTATTGAAATTTACAATATAATACAATATAAACCTGGAACAGACGAAGTTAGAGATGTGTATGATTATTTAACAAGAGAAGAAATACAGCAAATTGCCGACTTACAGGTAATTGTGGCTAAAAACATAGAATCTATAGACCGCGAGACAGCAATATTTGCATCAAGAAGAGATAGGATTGAAACCATTAATCTGCAAATGACCGAAGAAGTTGTTCGATTAAAAGAAGTAATTGGTTTGAAAGAAGATGTAGATATATTGCAACTACTAAAAAGATTAGCACAAGAAGAAAACGCTTTGCAATATTCGTTGAATGCTGCAGCAAAAGTCCATCAATATTCGTTGTTTAAATATATTTAGATGTATGTCTATTAGATGTAGTTTTTTGTCTTTACAACCCATAGTCGAGACAATCTATTTTAGATTGTCTCGACTATTTATTGGTTCATAATAACACATCAAATATGCAACTCACTCAACTATATTGTTTCAATAGATTCTAATAACTTTTTTAATGTTTCATAAACATTAGATTTTATGTGAATAAAATCATTTACTCCAACTTGTTTAAATGCATCTACATAATCTTTTGGAAGTCCTGCAAGAATTACTTTTATATATGGTTTTTGCTTTTTCAATTCAGCAACATATTCAGGAACGACTTCTGGATAAATATCATCAGTAGAACAAATAACAACAACTGGTGCGTCAATGTTTTTCATATTTGCAATAGCATCTTTAGCAGTTAAATATCCTTGTCCCATAATTATTTCAAAACCTCCAACAGCAAAGAAATCAATAGAAAAATCTGCTCTCGGTTTGTACTGCTTCAATGTTCCAAAACATTCAAAATACAATTGTGGGGCTTTTCCTTTTTTGGCTTTATAATCATTTGCAGCATTTCGTAATTCTTCAAATATTGATGCTGCTCTGTAAACAGGCAGTGATTTGCATTTTATCGCATCAGTTTTTAGTTTTGTAGCATAAATATCAGCGACAATCGTTCCATTATTATATGCTTCAATCATTTTTTTAATTCTGTCTTCCCATTTAGTAGCCCAAATTAATTTCGTATCGACCTCTTTTTTTCTTTTCTTAACTTCATTAAAATGTTTTTCTGCTTCTTCTTTTCCAACTTTAACAATAGAATCCACAGTGGGTTCTAGCAAGTTTGGATATTTATTTGTGCCAAGTATAGTATCTCGTCTGAAAGCAATATTTTCATTTCTCTTATTAACAATAGCCGTAATATCATTTTGAATTTTTCCTTTAAATAGTGCATCAGAGATGCCTCCAATTTTTTCAATATCACGGAAAATATTCCATACTTCAGTAATAATTTTATCTGTTAATGTTTCAACATAATATGAGCCACCCACAGGGTCTATAGTATCTAATATATGTGCTTCATCTTTTAAAATATTTTGAATATTGCGAGCAACTCTCCTTGAAAACTCTGAAG
>Ga0082212_10010682_pt1 | contig 11730 bp, 9 predicted proteins | sample TergutNt197P3_FD_71548 | JGI IMG/M metagenome (GOLD analysis project Ga0082212, IMG submission 71548) | Neocapritermes taracua P3 segment gut microbial communities from Petit-Saut dam, French Guiana - Nt197 P3 | ecosystem: Host-associated > Arthropoda: Insects > Digestive system > Gut ... | reverse complement strand
ACCTTCGGGTATTTTGCAGGATTTACGGCAATTACTCCGTAGTAGTTCAGAAGATCCTCTGCCTTTTCGCACACTGCGGGAAGGTTGATACTTTTGTTTTTCGTCAGGGTAAGCCAGGTAGCCCGGTCGGTGAGCGTATAAGCGCGCAATTCATAAGCCATCTGTAATGTAGCGCCCATACCCTGCCCTGTGGAAGTGTACCTGGATAAGGTTTTCGGATCTATCCCGGCTGCTCTCCAGAGGTTATTTTCCATTCTGTGAGTTCCCGAATCATCCCCGCGGGATACAAAGGGAAGATTCCCGGCGGCAATGTCCTTTAAGGTTTGTATTATGTTTCCATTATGGCGGATAGCTTTAAGATCCGGTCCAACGATAAGGAAGTCATTGTACATTACATCATAACGCCTGACCCCCCAGCCGTCTGCAACAAATTTAATTTCATCGGCTTTGGCATGAACCAGCAGTACATCCGCATTGCCGTCACGGCCCATCTGAAGAGCTGCCCCGGTTCCTACTGATATTACATCTACCTGCCAGCCTGTTTCACGGGTGAATACGGGAAGAAGGTAGTTAAGCAGACCGGAATCCTGGGTGCTGGTAGTTGTGGAAAGGATGATTTTTCCTTTTACGGGAACAGCAGAACCGCTTTCCTGATCACCAAGGGCATAAACGACAAAGCCCTGCGCCATAAGCAACAGAGCAGCCAACATAATTACACGGAAAGAAAAAGATTTTTGCATGGTTTTCCCCTTTACTCAATGGTGGGCATAACTGTTTCCGGTTGTGCCGTATCGTTCCGCCGGGCATAGCCTTACCAAGCTGTTTAAATGCTTTAAGCTTTAGCCGCGGGGGAATCGGAGTTAATGTAATTGTACCATAGTTTGAAGATATGTGCCTATACAATAATCGCGAAATGATTTCGTAAAAAACCCTCTTTACCGAAGGCTAATTTCCCGATTATTGTAGTAATATATGAAAGCAAAAAAACCGCCCAAAGAGCGACGTTCGCAGCATTCACAACGTACCCGGAAAAAGTTCCAGTTTGAAGATGGAGTGCGTGCGGCGCTTGTTGCAGCGGCAATTGTCTGCGTTGCTGTCCTGGGGATAGGGGGCTTTTTTGCAGTCCGGTCGGTACTTTCAAGCGGCAGTAAACCTGAAATACATCTTTTGGACGATGTAACGGAAATTTCCGAAGAAATTCCTGATTTTCCCTCAGAATTGCCTTTAGCATCTGACATCCCGCCGGAAACCGCCATTTCCCCGGAAATCGATATACTTCCAGAACTGGAACAGGCAATCCGCGATCTGGAAGCCTCACAACAGGGAACAGCTCCTCCTGTCGCAAGCGGCGTCCAGACCCCAAATCCCGCCCAACCTCAGACTGTTCCGGCAAGACCGGCTCAGTACAAGGGTATGCTGGTACTGGTAATTGACGATGCAGGAAACAATTTACAGGATCTGGAACCTTTTCTTAAATTTCCCGGCCCCATTACGATCTCTGTTTTGCCGGGATTGCCTAACTCGGCCGAAGCGGCAAGGCGTGTCAGGGCGGCAGGCAAGGTACTTTTTCTCCATCAGCCCATGGAACCTCTGAACGGTCAGGATCCCGGGCCGGGGGCAATTAAAACAGGGATGACTCCTGCACAGGTTAAAGAAATCCTTGTGCGAAACTTTAACGAGATTGGCCCCGTTGCCGGTTTTAACAACCACGAAGGTTCCCGTGTTACCATGGACATGGCAATTATGCGAACCATTATGGAAGTCAGCCGTGACAGCGCCCTTGTCTTTCTGGATTCCAGAACCATAGCCGATACTGTCGCCCCGCAAGCTGCCAGACAAGTCGGTGTTACCATTGCAGAGCGGGACATCTTCCTGGACAACGAACAAGACCGTGCATCGATACTTGCAGCTTTGGAAGCAGGCTGCAAACGGGCCGAACAAAACGGATCGGCAATTCTTATCGGCCATGCGTGGACACCCAGGCTTGCTGCGCTGTTGATCGAAATGTACCCCCAACTGGTTCAGCGGGGATTTGTCTTTGCCACCGTCGCTAACGTAACAGGCCGCGGAAAATAAGATTGAATATCTGCCCAATAATTGATCTATAATTGTTGTATGGTTGTCCTTGGTATAGAAACTTCCTGCGATGAATGTGCTGCTGCTGTCGTACATAACGGCATCGTTCTTTCCAATGTAGTTGCTACTCAAATCCCCTTTCACAGTAAATGGCAGGGGGTGGTTCCCGAAATAGCCAGCCGCATGCACACCGAATGGATATACGATGTTGCCGGCGAGGCTATCAAGCGCGCCGGGCTCAAGATCGCCGATATCGAAGGCGCTGCAGCAACCGCTCATCCTGGTCTGCTTGGTTCGCTCCTTGTCGGCCTTCACTTTGCCAAAGCTTTTGCCTGGGCGCGTAACCTTCCCTTTATTGCGGTAGATCATCTTCTGGCACATCTCTATGCTTCCCGCCTTGTTATTGAAGGGCAAGACGTATGCAGTGCCGATTATCCTTTTCTTGGGCTGCTTGTTTCCGGCGGACACAGCGTAATCTGCCGCGTGGATAATTTTGATGATGTTACCGTCCTTGGAACCACGGTGGATGATGCGGCGGGCGAAGCGTTTGATAAAATCGCCAAGCATTATTCATTTGGGTATCCCGGCGGAGCAGCAATCGACAAACTTGCACAAAAGGGGAATAGCGAAGCTTTTAAGTTTCCCATGCCAAACCTGTACAAGCCTTATAAGCAAGGCAACGATGCCCGTTACGATCATCGTTATGATCTTTCGTACTCGGGTTTAAAAACTGCCGTAGTAAATCAACTGGAACAATTCAGGGTATTGCCCGATACCACTGATGCCGACATAGCTGCTTCGTTCCAAAAAACTGCCGTGGAAATTCTTCTGCGTGCGCTTTTTCGTGCTGTAGAAGATACAGGACTGCAAACCATTGTGGCAGGCGGAGGCGTTGCGGCCAATTCATATTTGCGTACCCGGTTGGAAGAATATGTGCATACCGCCGACAATAAGCAGACAGAACTTAAGATATATTTTCCTCCGCTGGAACTTTGCGGAGATAATGCCGCCATGGTTGCCGGTCTGGGCGAACAGTACTTGCTGCGCGGAGATCGTTCACCGCTTAATGTTAGTGCATCTGCCAGGGTACGGGCGTTTAAAAGACGTTAGGCGAAAATAGAAAAGGTTGGAAAAATAAATCAAGAATAGCACAAATTGGTAAAACAGGATAAATTAATGGGCATTGACAAGAACATAGCAATATAATAAAATTCAAAATTATGAGTTATTGGACGGATTTAAGTATAGAATTCGCCAACCAAAGGAATTATCTGGACGAATTATTTAAGATTTACCCAACTATTCCTGATGGTGTACGAGACATAAATGAACATCAGTGGCACCACATTGAAGATAGTTTTAATGCACGAGACAATATTAGCCTTATCACTCATTTGCTACATTTAGACCTTTTCCCAATAAAAGACTCATATGTGGCATATCTTAAAAGGGATCCAAATGCAATACAAAGAAATCCAAATACCATAAACAGGCTTTGCGGAAGATTATATGATATGGGCATAGATAGAATATTTGAAAAATGCTCTGAACCGAAAGAAACAAATAGGCAAATTGGACCATTGTTTAAGCGCTGGCTTAATAATAGCGGATTGGGAATAATACCTGTAGGTCTAAATGAATTTCAAAAAAATGAAGAAAATGCTGTCTTAGATGCATCAGACGCAGAAATGAAAGAATGGTGTTCAAAGAATTTAAATTATTCCCGTGATAAAGGTTTAGATTTTGTCGGGAGATTTAACAAAAAATATATCATTGGTGAAGCTAAGTTTTTAACTGATTTTGGCGGTCATCAAAACGCTCAATTTGCTGATGCCATAAGCACGATAAAAACTCCGTCAGTTAAGGCTATACCAATTGCAATACTGGATGGCGTATTGTATATAAAAACTAATAATAAAATGTATCGGGATATTACAACTACTTATTCAGATTGTAATATTTTTAGCGCATTGGTGTTGCGTGAATATTTATATTCTATATAGGTATTGTTATGGTATTAACTTATTTTGAGAAAAAAACATCAAAGGAAATACTTGATAATACTCCTTCCTGTAATTTATATGGAGAAATTTCTGCAAATAATTTATTAATAGAAGGTGATAATTTAAACATTTTGCAAAAATTGCGGGATTCTTACACTAATAAAATTGATTTAATGTATATTGATCCTCCTTTTTCAACAAATAATATATTTACAATTGGAGATACAAGGGTAAGTACAATAAGTATGAGTAATGAAGATACTGTTGCATATATTGATAATTTGCAAGGTTATAATTATATTGAATTTATCCGTGAAAGGTTAATTATAGCAAAAGAGTTATTATCAGATGTAGGTTCTATATATTTACACATTGATTATAAAATTGGTCATTATGTTAAAATTATTATGGACGAAATATTTGGAATTGATAATTTTAGAAATGATATAACACGAGTAAAATGTAACCCTAAAAATTTTTCTCGTAAAGCATATGGAAATATAAAGGATATGATCCTTTTTTATTCAAAAACAAAAAATGTAATTTGGAATGATCCAAAATTACCGTTTAGTGAATATGATAAAGAAAAATTATTTAAAAAAACAGACAAATATGGAAGAGCATATACAACTATTCCTTTACATGCTCCTGGTGAAACGAAAAATGGAGCTACTTCCGGATTATTTAAAGGTTTAAAACCGCCAAAGGGCAGACATTGGCGTTGTGCACCTGAAGAACTTGAAGAGTTGGATAAAGCTGGTTTAATTGAATGGTCGTCAAAAGGAAATCCCAGAAAAATAATATATGCAGATGAAAAAGACGGAAAAAAAATGCAGGATATATGGGAATTTAAGGATTACCAATATCCTGAATATCCTACAGAAAAAAATATAAGATTATTGAAGTATATTATTTTAGCATCTTCAAATGAAGGGAGTATTGTAATGGATTTTTTCTGCGGTTCTGGAACAACACTCATCGCCGCTCAAGAATTAAATAGAAACTGGATAGGCATTGATAAATCAAAACAAGCAATTAGAATATCAAAAAAGAAACTAAACAAAATCGAAAAGGATTTTTTTTCAAATTGTGAATATTCATATTTAGGTACAGATGATAATTATGAATCAAAAACAAATATAGAAAAAGATTATAAAGTGCGCCACTTTGCATAGCGGGACTATAAGCGCTTCGCAGCTTTACAGCGACTCGAACTCCTATCCGGGATGATAGGCAAAATGTAAAGTTATTCAAAGGAACCATTATGGACGAAAAAGTTATCGAATTATTCTCTTTAATTAAAAACGCAAAACATTGTGTTGCACTTACCGGAGCCGGTGTTAGTACCCTTTCGGGTATCCGCGATTTCCGAGGAAAGAACGGTCTTTACAAAGAAATGGATGCGGAAAAGATCTTTGACGTTAATTATTTTTTCCGGGATCCGTCGTTTTATTATTCCCATTCAAAGGATTTTATCTACGGCCTTGATCAAAAAGAACCCTCTGTGGTACATACTGCCCTTGGAAAACTGGAAGCATGCGGCCTTTTAAAATCATTAATCACACAAAACATCGACCTTCTTCACACAAAAGGAGGAAATAAAAAAGTAATCGAGATACATGGTTCTGCCCGGGCTCATTATTGTCCGAAATGCCAGAGTTCTTCCAAAGCGGAAGAGGCAATTCTTGACGGAACGGTTAAAGAAAACGGGTTTATGGAATTTGAAGAAGCAGCTGCCATTGTACAAAGCGGGGAAATGCCCCGTTGCAACAAATGCAACGGAGTATTAAAACCGGCAATAACTTTTTTCGGCGAAAACCTTCCTGTTCACGCCCTTGCTGCAGCGGAATGGGAAGCAAAAGAAGCTGACCTGATGCTGGTATTGGGAACAAGCCTTACCGTGTTTCCGGCGGCAGGTCTGCCCCAGGTTACCCTGCGTTACAGCGGAAAAATCGTAATCGTTAATAATATGGAAACTCCCATGGACAAGTATGCTGTACTGCGCTTTGATGAACTGGAACCGGTCTTTTCGGGAATTCTTTCTTTGCTGGGATAAGTCACAATAACTCGTACCGGGTTCTGCCGAACTTAATTCAGGCGCTTCCAAGTAATTTTAAGGCGCTATTAATACGAACAAGGCAGCGCTCTGCTCCCAACAGGCGTATTGATGCAAAGAGAGGCGGGCTGACACGCGAACCGGTAATTGCTACGCGCAGGGGCATCAGGAGATCGCCGAGCTTTACCGATTCTTTTTCCGCTTTTTCTTTTACCATATTTTCTATTTCTTCGTCGGTTGCCGCTTTCCCGTCCGGAAAGAACGCTGGGATCATATCTTTTCCCATTTGCAGCAGGGCATAAGCGCTTTTTTGATCCGATTTCTTGGGAATAAACTCCTCTACAGCCGGAACAACCGGTTCGGAAAAAAGATAACCAAGCTTGGCGGGAATGTCCGGAAGATAATTGGCACGTTCCCGAACCAAATCCATAGCTGCTGTATACAATTCCATTTCTTTTTCGGTTGTCTTATCGCTGTCTTTACCGGTTCCAAAAAGACCCTGCTCAATTGCCCACGGCAGGCTTAGAGAAGCAAGTTCTTCGTTACTCTTCATCCTGATGTATTGACCGTTGTACCATTCCAGTTTTTTATAGTCAAAAACAGCCGGAGCCTTGTTTAGTTTGTCCGGAGAAAAAAATTTTCCCAGTTCTTCCTTGGTATAGATATCTTTTTCTTCTTCGTACGAGCAGCCCAAAAGTGCCGTATAGTTAATAAGTGCTTCTGCAAGATATCCCTGACGGCGGAATTCATCAACGCTGGCTGCACCGTGTCGTTTGCTAAGCTTTTTTCCGTCCTGCCCCATTACCATTGGCAGATGACAAAACACCGGCGGTTCCCAGCCGAATGCCTTATAGAGAATCACATGGAGCGGAGTTGATGAAAGCCACTCCTGGGCACGAAGTACATGAGTTATCTCCATAAAGTGATCGTCTACAATATTCGCCAAATGATACGTCGGAAAACCGTCGGATTTAAGCAGCACAGGGTCGGGATTAATGTCGCTGTTTTTCCATTCAATGTCACCCAATAATTTATCGTTAAACCGGGTAATTGCGGAAGAATTATTTTCCGGATCATTCAAAGGTATTTTTAACCTGACAGTAAAATTCTCTCCTGCCTTTATTCTTCGTTCGCATTCTTCACTGTCAATATTCCGGCAATGTCTGTCATAACCGGTTTCCTGTGACTTTTCAGCTTCACGATCGGCCCTTACTTTCTCGAGCCTTTCCGGACTGCAAAAACAACGGTACGCCTGTCCTTTTTCCAGGAGTTCCCCGGCATGTTTCTGATACATCATTGTTCTCTGAGATTGTACGTATGGAGCATACGGACCTTCGATATCGGGCCCTTCGTCCCAGTAAATACCCAGCCATTTAAAAGTGTCGTAAAGGTTTTGCTCAAACACCGGATCATATCTGGTTCTGTCGGTATCTTCGAGTCTAAGGACGAATTTTCCTCCCGTTGAATGTGCAAAAAGCCAGTTAAACAAAGCTGTCCTTATTCCGCCAATGTGCTGGAGGCCTGTCGGGGAAGGTGCATATCGAACACGTGTAATCATAACTTGTTTTACAATCGCTTTTAAGTTTTTATGTCGGTATAGCCTGTAACTTCACATCCGCGGGCAGCAATAAGAGCTTTTGTTCCTTCGGCACTCCCTTTGGTTTTGCCGCTTCCGGAGGTCAGAAAAAGTTCTACCTTTTTGCCTGACGGAAGATGTTCAATAATATTGTTAAATGCAGGCGCGGGTTTATTTGCCCAAACGGGAGCCATTATTACTATTTGATCATAGCCGGAAAGTACAGATTTTACCGGCTGTATCTCTGCTTTTTTACGTTTAATTGCCATAAATGCACCAACAGTAAAAGCTTTCAGCATAGACGATTTTTTAACTTCGGTTATTTCTTCAATATCAGCTCCAAGTTCATTTGCTTTTTTAACTGCAAGTTCCCTTGTTTTACCGGAAAAGGAATAGTAAAGAATTACAGTTTTCATTTAAATTACCTCCGTTTAATAAAATGCCATTTTGCCCTGGAGTCGAATTTACAATGCCAAATTAGAACCGGTTTGTCAATCATTACTTCCGGTATTTTTAAATTTCTCCCAGGCTAAAATCACCCTGAATTTTAAAATGATTTTTATCGCGGCGTACGGTAAGTTCCCGTTCCGGAAAGTGAACGGGCAGAAGCTCTTTTACCTTGTCCGCAGCGGTTTCGTAGATTTCACGCCGCACATCTTCGTCAACTTTTTCCAGTGTGGATAATAATACCTGTATAATGTAGCCGCGTCCCAGCTCCGATCCGTAGCCGGGTGTAAAGTTGGCGCCTACATAAAAAAGGCCGTCCGTTTCCGGATTGGCTGTTTCGCCGCGTGCTGAACGCACAGGGTTCAGGGTGTATCTGTGGCCGTAAAGGTCTTCAAGATAGTGATCCACTTCGTCAAAAAGTTTTTTCAGGCGGCCGTCAAATTCCATCGTTTTGGGGTGCGGCATATGTTAATTATACCCCTTTAAATCTTGATAGACAAGAAATGTTTACTTTAACCCTGCCGCGAGTTCCCAATCATAATATGCAGACAGGTATTCAAAGCTGATATTTGCAAAATTGAGCCAGACTTGATCCAGTTTGTCCTGAGCATCAATAACGGCAAGATATGTTGCCTGCCCGTTTGCATAGGCTCTTTGCGCCAATGCAGCCGCCCGGCGTGCAGTTTCAACAGTAAGAAGCGATGATTCACTGCGCTGCCAAGCCTCGGCAAGACGGAGTTGTAATTCAAAGAGTTCGCTTTCGATGGCTGTTTCTTTTTGAGACAGGGCGATGGCAACTTTTTCCTGTTCCAGTTTTGCAGCCTTCATGCGGGCCAAACGTACACCTCCGGTAAAAACAGGTATGTTAACAGTTAGACCAAAGGTAGCTGAATTGAAATTATTATCCCCGGCAATTGAAGAGCCATTTCCCATACCGCCCATGGCGTAGGAAAAATTGGCGGATACTTCCGGAAGAAATAATTTTCCGGCGGCGTTACGCTCAATGTCGGTTAATTCCCGTGACAGCAAAAGCACAAGGTAATCAGCCCGGCTTGCAAGGACATTACCCATGTCCGGAGAATCGGATACTTCCGGTAAATCCGTATGGACTTGTGTCAGTGCAATAACCTGAGAATGGGGAATCCCTGCAAGATCACGGAAAGCGATTAAAACCAGTTCGGCATTCTTTTTTGCTTCTGCGGTTGCATCGGCTTTTGTCCTCCAGTTTACCTCCGCAGAAAGCAGATCCAGTTCGATGGCAGCGCCAACCTGATGCAGACGCTGAACCCGCTGGTACTGTTCCAGGCTAAGACGTTCCGAAGATTCGCGTATTTCGACAACCAATAGGGCAAGCTGCGCTCTGGCATACAGTTTTTTGGCCGCACAAAGAACGGCAAGCCGTACCCCATCCAGAGACTGTTCGCGTATAGCCCGTGAAATCTTTGCTCTGCTGTAATTTGAAAACGCGGCAGAGCTGAATAAAATTTGATTAACGCCGATTCCCAGGGTTAACTCATTGTCAAAATTGGTACGGACATCCTGAAACACGAGAGGACCAGGGCCCTGCGAAGCCACGGCCATCGATTGTGTCCTTTCGGTAAGGTTACGGTTATATCCCCCCTGTACACCTATACTCGGCAGCAGCACCGCTCTTGCCTGGGTAACGCCTGTTTTAGCCAGTTCAAAATCCTTAAGCGCCATTAACAGATCGGGGTTGTTCTGCTCCACCATTGCCAGATACGTAGTTAAATCGTATTCCTCGGCGGATACCACTACCGTTATAATGTGCATACAAGTAAGAAGTATCAAGAGGGGAACCTTCGCCCTAAGGGCTCGGTTGAGGATCACGCAGAGACGCGGAGATCGCGGAGGAAATATAAAAGTTTTCTTTTCCCCTTCTTTCCTTTGCGTCCTTTGCGATCTCTGCGTGAAATCTTTTAAAGTAATTTTTCTCATTTGTTTTCTCCTTTATTCTTTCTGTTCAAAACAAACTCAAGACAGGGGATAAGCCAAAGTGTCATAACCATTGACGAGACAATCCCGCCTGCTACGACAATGCCCATAGGCTGCCGTATTTCCGCCAAAGATTCTCCTATGCCCAGCGCCATGGGAATTACGCCCAGGATGATGGCGATATTACTCATTAAAATGGCTTTTAGTTTTGTCGGACAGGCGGTGATCATGGCATCACGTACATTCATACCTTCCTGCCTGAGCTGGTTGTAATAATCCAAAATCAGAATAGCGTTGTTCACCACAATACCCACCAGCATGACAATGCCGATCATGGCGATATTGTTCAGCACCGTGCCGGTCAGGATGCAGCCTGCTGTAACGCCAATAATTGAAAGGGGAATTGTGGAAAGAATAAACAGCGGCTGGAGCGCGCTTTCCAGAATCGCCGCAAGGAGCATATACACCAGGAATATTGCGGTAAGGAACACAATAGCCATGCTTACCATGGTTTCGCTCATGGAGTCCGACATACCTGCCTGACTGACGCTGTAACCGGCCGGCATGTCAACGTCTTCCGCTGCCTTCATGACATTGGCAAGTACCGTACTTTGCACATAACCTGGCAGAAGATCGGCGGTTATTTCTATGGTTTGGTGTTTGTCTACACGCATGATCATGTTGTAGCTTTCTTCGAACTGGACATCCGCATAACGAGACAGGGGAAAAATCCCCGAATTGGTAACAATGGGAATGTTCCGTATGTCTTCGATATCCTTCAGGCTTTCGCCGCTCATTTTAACCCGTATGTCGTACTCTGCACCGTCTTCCCGGTATGTTGTGCTGACAACTCCGTCAATCGCAAAGCGGAGGCTCATGGCAACCGTTTGTACCGTCAGGCCATCCTGCAGGATTTGTTTGCGGTTCGGTACAAAAACCAGCTCCCGTTTGCCGGATTTGGAGTTCGTTGCCGCATTCATAATGCCCGGTACTTCTGCAATCCGGCTGCGCAGTTTTTCTCCGGCCTCATTTAAAACAGCGCTGTCGCTTCCTTTTACAAACAGATCTATTTGCGCGCCTTCTGCAATGACCAGTTCGGGTATGGCAGCAACTTTGATCACCGCGCCGGGAATATCCGAAAGGGTTCTTGTCATGGCGGCTGCTACTGCGTCATTGCGCATGGACCGCTTTGCCTTGGGAACAAGGGAGATGTTCATTTGGGCAACGCTTACGTCTCTTGTCAGGGAACCGGCGTTCCCAAGGGTTGTCAGTATAGTTTGTACTTCGCTGTAGGCGGCAAGGCGGTTTTCTATTTCCGCCAGCACCGCTGCTGTCATATCAAGGCTGCTTCCCTGTGGCAGTTCTGCTTTTACCTGTATTCTGCCGCCGTCGCTTTTCGGCGTTATTTCCATTTCTATTGTGGAAAAAACCATGATGCTTACAATAAACACCGTAACGACCGCCCCAATAAACGCCGCCGCCCTACGCCTTCGTGCAAGGAAATATTCAATTGACGTTTTGTAATATCCTTCAAGCTTTTTAAATAAAGCGTCCAGTTTAAGGCCGATTTTTAATTCTTTTTTTTCCCCCGCCGGTATCAGACGTGCTGCCAGCAGCGG
>Ga0082212_10010681_pt1 | contig 11730 bp, 9 predicted proteins | sample TergutNt197P3_FD_71548 | JGI IMG/M metagenome (GOLD analysis project Ga0082212, IMG submission 71548) | Neocapritermes taracua P3 segment gut microbial communities from Petit-Saut dam, French Guiana - Nt197 P3 | ecosystem: Host-associated > Arthropoda: Insects > Digestive system > Gut ... | reverse complement strand
CGCTGGAAGGTGCATGCATGCCGTCCAAGCACAAACACCGAAACTTCCCGAAGCAACCTACAACAAGTTGCCCAAATGGAGAGGTTTCAATCTGCTCGAAAAATTCAACGGGCAAAACCGAAAATTCGTCGAAGACGATTTCAAATGGATCCGCGACTGGGGATTCAACTTCGTCCGCTTGCCGATGGACTATCGGGCTTGGATCATCGACAGGGATTGGAAAAAGATCAATGAAAAGGTTCTCGAAGATATTGACGAAACCGTCAAGTTCGGCGAAAAGTATGGCATTCACGTTCACATGAATTTCCACCGTGCTCCCGGCTACACCGTTGCCGCTCCCCCCGAAGCGAAAAGTGTTTGGACTGACCCGGAAGCCCGCGAAGTCTGTGCGCTGCACTGGGCAACCTTCGCCAAACGGTACAAAGGGGTGCCGAACAACTTGGTCAGTTTCAATCTGTTCAACGAACCCGCCAGCGTCGGTGATCTCATGGAACAGTTTCTCGAAGCGCATCGCATTATCATCAAGGCGATTCGAGCGGAAGACCCTGACCGGCTGATTATCTGCGACGGTTACGAATGGGGAAACAAGCCGTTTCTCGGTCTTGCCGATCAAAAGGTTGCCCAAGCGACTCGCGGTTACGCTCCCAGTGAGATTTCGCATTACAAAGCGAGTTGGGTGAACAGTGCGGACTTCCCGGAACCGTCGTGGCCCATCGTAACAGGCAACGGTCTGCTTTGCCAACCGAACAAAGGAGGCATGGAAGCCAAGTTCAAACAACCGATAGTAATTACAGGTACGTTCACGTCGGCAACAAAACTGCGGATGCGCGTCGGCACCGTTTCGAGTAACACGAGTTTGGTCGTTGCGGCGGATGCCAAAGATATTTTCCGGCGCGATTTCAAGCCGGGTCCCGGCGAAGGAGAATGGAAGCAATCGAACTACCAAGAACAGTGGAAAAACTACCAGAATGTTTACGACATGGATGTCGTTACGGAAATTCCTGCCGGTACGACAAAGTCGGTAACGATTCATGCGATGGGAGACGACTGGATTACGCTCAAAGAGATTGCGGTGGGAAATGCCGTTGTGCGGTTGATGCCCGGCTGGGGGCAGGAACCGTCGACGTTCCGATACGATGGCACGACGCTCATCGGCGGCGAAGTCAAAGACCGAAATTGGTTGAAAAAAACGATGATCGAGCCGTGGACGGAAGCGCAGAAACAGGGGATCGGCGTGATGGTCGGCGAGTTTGGTGCGTTTCAACACACGCCGCACGACATTACGCTTCGCTGGTTGGAGGATATGCTTGCGAATTGGCAGGAAGCCGGTTGGGGCTGGGCGATGTGGAACTTCCGAGGTTCTTTTGGCATTCTCGACAGCGGTCGCAGTGATGTGGCGTATGAAGATTTCAACGGACATAAACTCGACCGAAAAATGCTCACGCTCATGCAGAAGTATGCGTAAGCACAACAAGAGCGGCGGACGCAAGTCCGCCGAGACAAATCTCATGTGATCAATTAGTACTTTTATGCCCGAATTAAGGTGTGCTTATCTCCGACGATTCGGCAACTGTTTCAGTAAGCCAATCAATGTTTGCTTCGGCAGGGTATCCTGTTCAAAAAATGCCAATGCCTTTTCAGCATCGCTCACCGCTTTTTCGGCGGCTTGTTTCGCTCCGTCAATACCAAGAAAATGCGGATACGACCATTTCTCCATTTCGGCATCTTTGCGGAGTCGCTTGCCAACCAACTCCTCTTCGCCGAGGACATCCAGCAAATCGTCGGTAATTTGAAATGCCAAACCGAAATGTTTGCCGAATTCGTCCAAGGCGGTCAGTTGTGATCCCGAAGCACCGGCAATCATTCCGCCGAGTTTGAGCGAAGCGCGAATGAGCGCACCGGTCTTGCGGTGATGAACGTGTTCCATCATCCAAATCGTCGATTCTTCGTTGCCGATTTGCTGTTCGCGGAGCATGTCATCCATTTGTCCGCCGACGAGTCGGCACGCACCGGCAGCAATGGCGAGTTCTTTGCAACAACGTCCTGCCAATTCCGGCGGCGTGAGATTGCCGATCATTTCAAATGCCAGTGCCAAGAGAGCGTCTCCCGCAAGAATCGCGGTGGCTTCGTCAAATTTTTTATGGCACGTCGGCAATCCACGCCGAAGATCATCGTCATCCATCGCCGGCAAGTCGTCATGGATTAGCGAATAGGCATGAATCATTTCGACAGCACAAGCGGCAGGCATCGCATTGAGCCGGTACTCTGGTGCTCCACAAAGTTCGCTCGTTGCCAAAACCAGTGTTGGACGCAATCGTTTGCCGGGGGCAAGCAAACTGTACCGGATGGCTTCCCGGAGTCGTTCGGGACAATCAGTGTCGAACTGCGTGGCAGAATCGAGTGCTGACTCGATTTCTTGCCGAAGGATTTCGAGATATTGTTTAGGCGGTATATTCACGTTGAAAGAGATGTTTTAATTATGCAGGTCATTCTAACACCATGATTTCGGAAAGACAAGATTGTCGTCCGATCATTCCACACATCGGAAGCCGACATCCTGAAACGAAAGCGTTTGCGGTTGGCTGCCGCGTGCCGTCGTTCGATAACCTGCATCGGTATTTTCCGCACTCAAAAACGAGCCGCCGCGAATCACCCGAAGCGGTACTCTGTCCGTTTCCCCAATCGTTTCGCCGACGTACTGCCCATTCTCTTTTCGGAGCGTCGGTCGGGCAACCGTTACTGTTTCGCCGTCTTCGGCAGTCGGTCCCGTCGGATTGTCCAGCGGACATCGCCGATAATAATCGCCTGCGTATCGGTCGCCGCACCACTCCCAAACATTGCCGCCGACATCGAAAAGTCCATACGCATTCGCCGGAAACGAACCGACTGGCGCAAGACCGGGAAAACCGTCTGCTCCTGTGTTTTCGTCAGGAAATCGTCCCTGCCAAAAATTGGCGAAGTATTTTCCGTCCACTTGCCGAGTCTTTCCCCAGGGATAGGGGGCATCCAAGAGTCCCCCCTTTGCCGCATATTCCCACTCCGCTTCGGTCGGCAAACGCTTTTTCGCCCAGCGGCAAAACGCCTGCGCATCGTCCCAACTGACATGCACGACGGGCAGATCGAGCATTGCCATCACCGCTGCGCTTTCGAGACCGGCATACGGATTGTTGCCCGCCGGGTTTTTCCAATTCGCTCCGACCATCCGCACCCACGCTTTGCGTTCGGGGTGAAAGATAAAACTCCAACCGCTCCGCTCCGCCGTTGTTTCGTACTGCGTTTCCCGAACGAACATCTGAAATTGCCGATTCGTAACCAGATAAACGTCGATATTGAACGGAGCGAGTCGAACCTGATGAGCGGGATGCTGATCCCTTTCGGGAGCAGTGTCGCTGCCCATGCGAAAGGTTCCGCCGGGCAAGGATTTCATTGGAGCGATGGCATCGAGTTTGACGCGATCTCCAATCTGCGGAAGCGTTTCAAGGGAAAGGGATCGGCTTCTGTCCGGTGTTCCGAGCGTCGGTATTTCGGCTTGCGTGAGTTTTTGCCCGACTTCTTCTTGCATGATATCAGCATTGCCGAAGTCGATTTGATAGTGTCGTGTTCCGCTCTCTAACGTTCGCGGCTCGTTAAACGTTTGCGGCTCGTTTTCTGCTGCCGTCTGCTGTCTGTCGCCCGCCGTCTGTAAACGAAGCGAGAGGGATACTTGATACACGCCTATTCCCACGATGACGAAGAAGAGAGCAGTCCAAGCGATAAGTTTGAACGTAAGGTCAGGCATGGAAAAATTTTCTAATAACGCGGGAATGTCCAATAATGTCCCGTATCCAGCAATTTTTATGGGACAACTACATAATTTCCCAATCGGACGAACATATATCCTCATAGCGCATTGTACATTCTTGCTGTAAATCATCAAGCGATGTGAATTTGCCGTCTCTAATCTGGACGAAGGCAGCCCAAGAAGGACGCCGAGCAGTTTGTCCACCTTCCATGGCTTCAATGGCAGCCTGAAATGTACAATTTTGCTGTGTAAGCAATACCCAATCGGTAGCGAGCACGTCATTGACAACGGGGGTAAATTTACCAATGATGGCGTTGTTGGGCAAATGTCCTCCTTCGGTACATTTCATAATTCTTGTGCCGTCTTCAACGAACACATAAATTCCTTCCGCCCAACCCAAACGGCGAACACGTATGCCGCCTTGTGCAACTCGAATCGCCTCCATGTACGACAAACCTTCGGTTTGGACAAGTTGCGCAACTGGGGGTTGGACAACTTGCGTAACCGGTTGCGGTGGTGCCGGAGCCGCAACAGGAGCAGGGGGAGGCTTGACCGCCGGTACGGCGGCTGACACCTGTGGTGTTGCCGGAACGACCGGTTCATTTTTTGACTCGCTTGCCTCATGCAAGTGATTCAAGGTTCTTACCAAATTTGCATAAATGTGCTCAGTACGGTGTGTCATGGTGGGTTCCTTTACTGGGGGGCAGAATAACCTGTAAGTCTCTCAAAAGTTTCCTATTCCCCCTATATTATATCGCATTTGGCAAAAAGCAAATTTTTCCCGCCTGTTTTTTGTGAATTTTTTTGAGACCGGTTCGTTAACTTCCGAAAAAACCTTCGTTTCCGAAAAAAGGGTAGAACGACTTGTCTCTCTTGTACCTTGTCCGTCCTTCAAAAATTGTGTTTTCCGTGGATGTTATCCTAACTTTTCGCACTGACTTCGGCGACCAGTTCGATTTCGATCTTTGCTCCTCGGGGCAGTGCCGCCACTTGAACGGTACTCCGAGCCGGTCGGGCATCGCCAAGATGCTGTTCGTACACCGCATTCATTTTGCCAAAATCGGCAAGATCGACCATAAAGACGGTCGTTTTGACCACCCGATGCCAGTCTGTCCCGGCGGCGACAAGCACTGCATCCAAATTGTGGAGTACCCGCTGCGTTTGCTCTTCGATGGTTCCGTCAATGAACGCCATCGTTTCCGGCACGAGAGGAATCTGTCCCGATGTGAACAGAAACCCGGTGCAGACAATGCCTTGCGAATAGGGACCGATTGCCGCCGGAGCGGAAGTTGTGGAAATTGCGTTCATTCGATTTCGTCGAGAGCGGATTGAAGTTTATGTTTCGATTGGACACCGACCATCCGTTCGACGACTCTTCCTCGATAGAAAAAGAGCAACGTCGGCAACGTGTCGATACTAAATTTGGTTACGAGTGCCGGATAGTCGGCGGTATTGACTTTGGCAATGGTTGCGTCTCCTTCGTTTTCTTCGGCGAGTTCTTCCAGAATCGGTACGAGAGCCCGACACGGGGCACACGTCGGCGACCAAAAATCGACCAACATGGGCAAGTCCGATTGCAGAATGGTCGTTTCAAAATCGCCGTCGCTCAATTCGGTTACGTGTCCCATAATTATCAAAATCGGGTAAATGATGAATGTATAAAGGATAATGCCGTTAATTCTACCAAAATTACTGGCACTGGCAAGTCGTTGACAATTTTCGCGATAAACGCAAACACCAAGCCTCGACAAAGTCGCCGCCGTTCGATATAATGACGACAGTACAAGGTAATTTTCTTTCCGAAATCTTATGAAGTGGTACTTTTTTCTCTGTTTTCTGACGTTCCTGTTTCCTATTCTTCTCGTCGCTGCCGATGCGAAGAAAGACTTTGCGTTTGCAGATTTCATGCGGGTCGCAAAGGAAGAAGGAAAAAAACTGCCGACCTCGTATGACATCGCCATCGTGAAATTCACCGATGAAAAGACCAATATCGAAGTTCATTTGATCGGGGCAGTCCACATCGGCGACAAAGAATACTATGCCGAACTCAACGAAATCTTCAAGCGGTATGATGCCGTCCTGTACGAACTCGTTGCCGAAGAAAATTCGAAGCCGAGTCGTGCCGGTAAAAATGAATCGCAAAGCGTTCTCTCCTCTTTTCAAACCGGAATGGGAAATGCGTTAGCACTCGATTTTCAACTGGTGCACATCGATTACCGGGCGAAAAATATGGTGCATGCCGATTTGAATCCAACTGAGTTTGCGCAGCGGGTTGCAGATCGCGGCGACTTTGCCCAAATGATTTATAGGGCAATGATACTCGGTGCCAAAAAGAGCGGTCAAGATGCTCAAAAGGATGAGTTGAAAATGCAGGGACGCTTACTGGGTTCGCTTCTGGCATCCGATCCTGCGCTGTCCTTGAAGCGAGTGCTTGCGGAAGAGATGATAAACCAACTGGATGATGCCGGCTGGGTGATTGGCGGTGCCGACGGATCAGCAATCATTACCGACCGAAATGCGGCGGCATTGAAAGTGTTGAGTCGGGAAATCAAAAACGGGAAAAAGAAAATTGCGATCTTTTACGGAGCAGCGCACCTTCCTGAATTTGCAAAAAGTTTGGAAAAGGATTTCAACATGAAGCCGACGGGAACCGACTGGGTGATTGCCTGGGATTTGACGAAAAATAAATCGGCAAGAAAATAATTTCCGCCGAAGTCTCATCAAGCATCATGCGACGCGATCCATGAAACCGTTGCGTGAGGTCGGCGGCTGATACGTCGTTTTGCCCTGTCCGCGCGTTTCCAACAATTCGAGAATTTGCGAAACGTGAATCAGCGATTTCCGGGACATCGTCCAATTCGTATACGCAAGGAGCCGAATCTGGTGCGTTCGGTGTTGTGCTTCGTGAATCAATTTTTGCACTTCGATATTGTGAGGAAAAAAATGTCCACACAGTTGCTCTATCGAATCGCCGGGGACATTTTGTAATCGGGCAGTTGTTAACAGTTCCTCTCGCCGCCCAAGAATCGTCTGCATCGTTCCGACGGCTTTTTCTTCTTCGGCAGTGATCAATGTGATCGCTTCTTTTTCCGGGCGAACGAGAATCGCTTGTTTTTTGTGCAGCACGGCAAGCATTTGAGTCTGCGTTTCGATCAGTTGATTCAGGAAGTCCACTAACTCCGTTTTCATTATATTCCTTTCGTGTCTTTTTCTCTTTGTGAATTCTTTGTGTCCTTCGTGCCTTTGTGGTAGAACTTTAACCACAAAGACATGAATGGCACAAGGAAAAATATCTCTCTATCGGTTTTGCACAGTATCGTAAACTGCGTAAATGTAGAGTAACAAAATTCAACGTTTACGGCAAGAGGAGTTTATCGCTCTTCGTCCATACGATTTCGAACAACGCAATCTGGCGATTGCGGTTCCGTTGAGTTTGCGTTTTAGATCGCGTACACAAGCCGGGATAGAGCGCAATGGCGGTCTCGCGTCAACGACCGGTCTAACGTAAGGAATAACTATCAATTTTCACAAAATAGAATATAATGGGTACGTATTTTGACTCTAATTTTTTCCAATTCAATTTTTATGAAAACGACTCCGCGTGTTTTTCTTTCCGGCTTTGCCGATGAATCGACCAGCAATAAAACTATCGTCGAACAATTTGCCGTCTATGCTGCACTGGGGCTACAGTATTACAGCATTCGATTTGTCAATCTCGGCGACGGAGTCAAAAACGTGATGAAATTGACAAAAAGCGACATCCAGCGAATCCGGCAATTTCAAGACGAATACGGACTCAACGTCTCATCGCTCGGTTCGCCGCTGGGAAAATCAAAACTCAAAGATGTCGATGACGGCACTACTAATACCTACACGCCGATCAACAAATATCTCGATGAAGTTCGGCAGGCGTGCGAACTCGCACACGCACTTGAAACAAAGTTGATACGCGGTTTTTCATTCTATCCTCCCAAAGGCGCGAATCCGCAGGATTATATCGAACAATCGGTCGAGTGGCTCGGAAAAATTGCCGAAGTCTGCCACCGAAGCGACTTGACCTTCGGGTTGGAAGTCGAAACGAATCTCGTCGGACACGAAGGACACATATTGAGCGAAATCTATCGGCAAGTCAATCATCCGGCAATGCTGTTGATTTTCGATGGCGGCAACATCGTGATGCAGGGATATTCAACACAGGAAATCTTTGAACAGTACGAAGCGATGAAACCCGGTCTCGGTTGGCTACACATCAAAGATTTTGTGCAACCCAAACGTGCAGACAAAGGGGGGCATATCGATGAAGACAAAATGAAAAACTTCGTCCCAGCAGATCAGGGAGACACGGGGCATGAACGGATACTCCGCGATTTGGTGACTCTGCTGCCGCAGATGGAGGAAAAATTGAAAAGCCGAGGGATACCGGGTGTCTTCCTTGATTTAGAGCCGCACGTCAAAGGGGGAGGGCAGTACGGTGGATTCAGCGGTCCCGACGGAATGGGGGTTGCCCTTCGGGCATTGTGCCGGACGCTGGACTTTGTCGGGATTTCCTACCATCTGCGCGATTTCAGTGATATTCGTGCCGCAAGGGGTTTTTGAGAACCTGTCTGCGGTTCCGATTTGCCAAAAAAGCACTATGGGAAGTTGAGGAAAAACGTCCATTTAGCCGGTATTTCGGCGGAAACCGGCATACTTGCGTATGCCGCTCTTACCCGACTTCATCGAAGAGTGCCTCTACGAACTCATCGGCATCGAAGACAGCCAAGTCGGCGGCGGATTCCCCCAAACCGATGAACTTCACCGGCAAATTCATCTGCTTACGAATTGCCACCGCCACACCCCCCTTTGCCGTACCATCCAACTTGGCAAGCACTAGCCCAGTACACTGTACCGCCTCCGAAAAATGTTTCGCCTGACTGATTCCATTTTGTCCCGTCGTTGCATCCAAAATCAGAATGACTTCGTGCGGAGCGTCTGGAATCTGTTTACCAATGACCCGGCGGATTTTTTCCAATTCCTGCATCAGGTTTTTCTGTGTCTGCAATCGTCCTGCCGTATCGACGATGCAAACGTCAGCATTGATTTCCAAGGTTTTTGCCACTGCCTTGTGTGCCACACTTGCCGGATCGCTGCCGCTTTGTCCCGTTACAATCGTTGCTCCAAGCCGATTCGCCCAAACGGTCAACTGTTCCACTGCCGCCGCCCGAAAAGTATCCGCCGCTCCGAGTACCACACTTTTCCCTTCGGAAACGAGCATCGACGTGAGTTTTGCAATCGTGGTCGTTTTGCCGCTGCCATTGACTCCGCAAACCATGATGACCGTCGGTCCCGATTCGGCAAAAACGATGGGGGCGGTCGGTTGTGCCATCGTCGCTTTGAGTTTCGTTTTGATGACCGCCAGGACTTCGTGCATTTCGGCGACTCGGCTTTGGAACTGCGTCCGCACTTCGTCGGTGATTTCCTTTGCCGCCGCCACTCCCATGTCGGTTTTGACGAACATCTCGAACAGTTCGTTCAGGAACTCGTCGTCGACGAGTCTGCCGGAAGTTTTGAAAATGTCGCGAATGTCCGTATTCAGAATCGAAACGGTCTTCGCCAGTCCTTGTTTAATGCGGTCGAAAAATCCCATGGTGAACGGCTAGAATCAACTTTGCGACGTATTTTACACACTGTTACATCGATTGCCAAGTCTACGGCGTACCGGCTCAATGCCGTATATGTTACCAACGCGTCGAGAAACCTGCACCGGCTTGCAACGAAAGGAGTCTTCCGGTGGCAAAGCCGTCCAAATCGACGAACCAGCGGTACTTGCTTCGGTATTCTCCCGATGCCGTAATTCCAGCGTTCAATTGCGCCCAACCCATGTCCGTGCCGCGTAGATTCATCGACGCATTCGTCATCGGGAAATGTGTGTTAACCGTCGCCCGTCGGTCTCCTGCCAGCAAACACGCCAGTTGGAAACGAGTCGCAATGTCATACGTTCCGAACAGTTCCACTTCTCCGCCGTCCCACTTGGTGTCCAGTCCCACTCGCAACATCGTTCGTCCGACTCGTGTTGCTTCGACTGACTGTCCCCACTGTCCGGTCTCAGTAAAATTCTTCGTCCACGCTGTCTGATGATCTATCGCCACAAGTGGAATAGCAGCAAGGATTTCTGCCATCACAATCGGTCGGGCAAATTCGATACTGGCGTAACCCGCATCGCCGTCATACGCACCCCGATGAATATCACCGTTGTAACCGTGTCGACGCATCTTGTAATGCTGATAACCATATCCCAGGAATGTACTGACTGTACCGTAATCAAAATAATTGATCTTTGAATAAAGTCCGAGCGTTACGTCGTCGGCATCAATTTTTCCGTGTGAATTTTCGATTTTCGGAACAGCATATCCGAATGTTCCACCAAACTGCCAATTTCTGTTCGCACCGTAGTCCGCTCCAATCATGGTACCAGCCCGGTACAGATCGAAACCTCTGGCGTTGTTGTCCGAACTGACATTTCCGAATCGGTAATAGGCTTCTCCCCAGGAATTCCAGCCGGTTTCGTTTCGGATCGTCCGCAGTCTCTGGTGAGTGATCTCCCACGGTCTCCACATTGGCATCGTCAGTGAGTTGGCAACGAGTTCCGTTCCACGAAGTCTATTGGTCGCTCCCATTGTGTCTCTGGCGAGGGCACCGAATAGTTCCATATCGTCTTCTGCCCAAACATCCCGGAGGATATTCAACGCATTCGCCGCCTGCATCGTGTTATGATTCCAACCCTGGAAAGAGAATGGACTCAACCGGAGAATACCGTAACCGCTTTGTGCCGATGTCTCATTGTCAAGGAGAAATTCGGCAACATAGAACGGATTGACTTCCATTTGGACAACAGGATTGACCGTTCCTTCGATGTATGCGTCTTTCGAGTCAAGTATGACAAATTCAACGGAGCCGCTTTGAATCACGAGATTGTGGTCAATGTCCATCACATCGACGACCAATCGTGCGTCATCGACTGTAATCTTGTCTGCCGTGATTTGGTTGAAACCGGAGATAATTCGCTGTGTCGGCATCAACTCATCCAACGGTTCGGAATAACGAATTTCGACGACAATCGTTGCATTGTTGAGATGTATTTCTCCGCGTTCGCCGTTAAATCCACCCATTGCATCGATTCCACCCTTCTTCAAATTGAAGGTGTAATCTCGCTCGGTGACGTACATGGAACCGACTCCCACGCCCCCCTCAGTAACGATAACAGTTCTCTTGGCGAAATCAACATCGCCGAAATAGACGGTGTCGCCGTTCAAGAATGTATCGACATGGAACACTTCATCGACGATACCTACCCAGTTGGCAGTGAGGTTGATATCCCAATCGCCATTTATATCTCCCGTCCAGTGGAGTCCATCGGTATTCGTTGCTGCATCAATCCATTTGAGGAGCAACTGCGACTTGTTTTCGTCGGTTCCGAGTCCGATCATCACATCGCCGTTTCTCGTCGAACGCCGCTGTACATAATTTTCAATGTACACCGTTCCCATTCTGTCTGTCGTGTTCGCACTTCCGTCCGTATCGACCAACACAATATGATCTCCCGCCTGCATATTATCAATCAATGCTCTTCCGAATTCGTCATAGATACCTTCAAAATAGAAGTTGCCATTTCCGATTTTTTCGGTTGCTGTTACCGTACCATGAATGTCGAGAATCGTGTCGCCCACTCCGGCACCAGTCAGATCAAAACTGAAAACCGTACCGGTTCCAAAATGTACCGTTCCTTCGGCACTGATGGTAGAATTGATTCCGGTAATGAGTGTTGTTCCATTACCGAAATTGATGCTTCCATTGGTTGTTGTGCCATCGTGCCACGGTAATCTTTCGGCGGAAATTCCACCTTCCTTCAAGTCGAACACATATCCTTCATCGGTAACCCGCATTTCGCCGACTTGCATCATACCGGTGGC
>Ga0082212_10010680_pt1 | contig 11730 bp, 9 predicted proteins | sample TergutNt197P3_FD_71548 | JGI IMG/M metagenome (GOLD analysis project Ga0082212, IMG submission 71548) | Neocapritermes taracua P3 segment gut microbial communities from Petit-Saut dam, French Guiana - Nt197 P3 | ecosystem: Host-associated > Arthropoda: Insects > Digestive system > Gut ... | reverse complement strand
TTAACTTAGAAAGCGCCCGATAAACAGGCATGAAAAGCTTTGATTTATGGGTTTTTATGCCTGTTTATTGGTGCAATTTTCAAGTTAATTTACTATATTACTCTTATGTGAAACGGCAAATAAAATTGTTTCGTGTTTCCCCCGCCTGCGGCGGGGAAAACACAGACTATATCAAGCAAGAAAGGTCAAAAATTGTGAGCGAAACATTAAACATAGAAATTCCGGAAAACTTACCCGAAATTAAGGACAAGGAAGCCCTTGAACAAGTTACGGGGGAATACGGCGCGGGGGATATTCAAGTGCTTGAAGGGCTTGAAGCCGTCCGCAAACGCCCCGGCATGTATATCGGCAGTACGGGTCCGTCAGGTCTTCACCATCTTGTCTACGAAATCACGGACAACGCTGTTGATGAGGCGCTGGCGGGCTACTGCACGGAAATTAACGTCAAAATCCTGCCCGGAAACATCATCGAAATCAGCGACAACGGGCGCGGAATCCCCACCGGTATTCATCCGACCGAGGGTGTTTCCGCGGCAACAGTCGTTTACACCGTTCTGCACGCTGGCGGTAAATTCGGCGGCGGCAGTTATAAAGTCGCGGGCGGCTTGCACGGCGTAGGTGCGTCTGTGGTAAACGCGCTGTCCGAATGGCTTGAGCTCCGCATTTGCGACGGCGAAAATATACATTATCAGCGATTCGAGCGCGGGAATTACGATGAAGAAATGAAGATTATCGGTAAAGCGGAAGGAAATGGTGCATTGCGCGGCGAAACATGGACAAACGTGCGCTTCTCAGCCGATTCCGAAATCTTCGCAGAAGTCAACTATGACTACACCGTTGTTGCCGAGCGCATGCGCGAACAGGCTTTCTTAAACGGCGGGCTGAAAATCAACGTGTTTGATTCCCGCGACGACGACGATATAAAGGGTGAGGAATTCTGTTATGAAGGCGGGATTGTCAGCTATGTCAACTGGCTTCAGAAGAAACGCGGCGCGGAGGTTCTGCATGAGGACGTTGTTTACTTAAACGGCGTGATTGATGATATAACCGTTGAGCTTGCTTTTCAGTACAACACCGATTTCAACAGTGAAGCCGTGCGCTCTTTCGCCAATAATATTCACACCGGCGGCGGCGGCACGCACGAAGCCAGCTTTAAACGCGCTTTAAACAAGGTCGTGAATGACTTTGTTTTAGCCCATCAAAAAGAAAATCAACCAAAACGCAAATCAACCAAATCCAAAAAAGACGAAAACGAAAAAGAATTCACCGCGCTTTCCGGCGAAGCAATCCGTGAAGCCATTAACGCAGTCATCAGCGTTAAACTCCCCGAATGTGAGTTTGAGGGGCAGACCAAGGACAAGCTCGGCAATCCGGAAGTAGGACCTGTGGTGTACAGAATTGTTTCCGAGAAATTAACCTATTATTTTGAAGAACACCCTGAAACAGTTTCAATTATCGTGCAGAAAGCCATTAATTCGCAGGCGGCGCGGGACGCGGCAAAAAAAGCCATGGAAGCAAAACGCAAGTCCGCCGCGGACGGTGCGGGTTTACCCGGAAAGCTTGCCGACTGCTACAATAAAGACCCCGACAAAACCGAAGTTTACATTGTCGAGGGCGACAGTGCGGGCGGCAGTGCAAAACAGGGCAGAAACAGCGAATTTCAAGCAATCCTGCCGCTTTGGGGTAAGATGCTAAACGTGGAAAAGGCGCGTATCGACAAGGTTTTCGGGAACGAAAAGCTTCTGCCTGTTGTGAAAGCACTCGGCACAGGGCTTGGCGAAAACTTTGATATATCAAAGCTTCGTTACGGGCGGATTGTCATTATGGCGGACGCCGATGTTGACGGTTCGCATATCCGTACATTACTTTTAACATTCTTCTTCCGTTTTATGAAGCCGCTGATTGAAAACGGTCATATTTACATTGCACAGCCGCCGCTTTTTAAAGTGTACCGCGGAAAGCAAATCCGCTACGCTTACACTGATGAAGAGCGTGACGGTTTCGTCAGGGAGCTTGCGGGGGAAGCGGGTTCTAAGGTAGATATACAGCGATATAAAGGTCTCGGCGAAATGAACCCCGACCAGTTGTGGGAAACCACCATGGACCCTTCAACCCGCACCATGGTGAAGGTTGAGATGGAGGATGCGGCAAACGCCGATTTAATTTTCTCGATTCTGATGGGGGATAAGGTAGAGCCGCGGCGGGAATTTATCGAAAAGAACGCACGGTATGTGACGAATCTCGATGTGTAACCGGCGTACCGCCGGACGTAATTCCGCCTTGCCGGCGGTTGCTCATAAAAATCACAATCTAAAAGGAAAATAAAATGTTCCAAATCACCTACGACAACAACATCCCCGAAATCAAACGCGCTTATACGCTTTTCCGCCGTAAATATACACTGCGCAAAATGATTGTACCGGTCATTTTATGCTTAATCACCATTGTTTTCGGTGTGGATTTTATCAGAAGAGACGCGGTTGATTTCAAAGGATATGTATTGCTTGCGCTCGGCGCGGCTATGCTTTTTTCGCTTTTTTTGCGTCCTTTTACGGCGCAGAAAAAGCTTGTCAGCACTATTGAGGCCATGGGCGAAGAAAAGTATACTGCAAGATTTTTTGATGATAAAATCGAAGTGGATACAGAGATTATTCCGGAAGAAGCCGAAACCGAAATTGTAGCCGTTACCAAACACGGCGCCTGTGTTGTTGAAAATCCCGAAGTTCTCGAAGAAGCAAAAGAACAGCTCACACAGCCCGAAACCAGCGTTATCGGGCTTGCGACGGAAGAACTGTATTCGGTTGAAGATGAAGAGGTTTTCTGCTTATTTGTAAATAAAGCGTTGATTTATATTTTCCCTAAAAGATGTATGTCTGCGGAGCAAATCACAGAATTACAAAAATATTTTAAGGATAAGGCTATATAATGATTATTATATAGGGGAGGGTTTTTACCATGCAAGTTTATGAAGGTTACTTTGAAAACGGTAGTTTTCACCCGATAGGAAATGTGCTGAGCATACCCGAACATAAAAGAGTTATTGTTACTATTTTAGACGAACCCGTGATACAGGCTGATAAAACATTACCTGTCAGACCGCCGTTTGAATATAACAGTATGTCCGGAAAAATATGGATGGCAGACGATTTTGACGAACCGCTTGACGATTTTTCGGAGTATATGTAATGAAATATTTATTAGACACGCATACCGCATTATGGTCACTTTATGATAAGCAAAAGCTATCGGGAAAAGCAAAATCAATCATTAGTAATATTTCTTTTCCTTTATATATAAGTATTGTTTCAGCGTGGGAAATCGCCATTAAATTAAATATTGGTAAATTGAATCTTACCGGCGGTTCTTCATACTTTCTTGAAAAAATGAACGAAAACGGTGTTCGTTTGCTCGGTTTAGAAAGTTCATACATTAAGCAAGTTGAAGATTTGCCGTTAATTCACCGCGACCCTTTTGACCGGTTACTTATTGCAACAGCAATTGTAGAAAATATGACTATTTTAACGGCTGATGAAAATATTCATCAATATAATATACCTTATATATGGTAAATTTATGGTAAAAAATAATTAAAAAACACAAGGAATATAATTTAATGGAACAAAAATTAATGCACCCCAACGAAAGAATCAAGTTAGTTGACATAGAAAAGGAAATGCGCCGCTCGTTTTTAGACTATTCCATGTCGGTAATTGTGGCGCGCGCGCTGCCGGACGTCCGCGACGGTTTAAAACCCGTTCACAGGCGTATTTTATACACCCAGTTTGAAGAAGGCTTAACGCATGAAAAACCGTTCAGCAAATGCGCGGCTACTGTCGGCGCGGTTCTGAAAGATTTTCACCCGCACGGCGACGGCAGTGTTTATGACGCCTTAGTCAGATTGGCGCAGGATTTTTCCATGCGCTATCCGCTGATAGAAGGGCACGGCAACTTCGGTTCAATCGACGGCGACAAGCCTGCGGCTTACAGGTATACTGAAGCAAGGTTAGCGCGTATGTCGGCGGAAATGCTGCGGGATATTAATAAAGATACCGTAGATTTTGTACCCAACTATGCTGACAGCAAACAAGAACCCTCCGTGCTTCCGTCACGCTTCCCGAATCTGCTTTTAAACGGTTCGACAGGAATCGCCGTCGGCATGGCGACCAACATTCCGCCGCATAATTTAAACGAAGTTGCGGAAGCGATTCAGCTCCTGATTGAAAACCCCGACGCAAGCCCCGAAACCTTAATGAGCGCAATCAAAGGACCCGACTTCCCGACGGGCGGGATTATTATGGGTCATGCGGGAATCCGCTCGGCGTATTATACCGGCAAGGGGAAAATTATTCTGCGTGGGCGTGCGGAAATTCAGGAATTTGATAAGCACGAACGCATTGTAATTACTGAAATTCCTTATATGGTTAAAAAAGAAAACCTGCTGATAAGCATGGGCAACCTCATTCGTGATAAAAAAATTGACGGCGTTTCCGTATTGCGGGACGAGAGCGACCGCAAGGGCATGAAAATCGTTCTTGAGCTTCAAAAAAGCGCGAACGCCAATGTGGTTTTAAATAAGCTGTATTCGTTCACACAATTGCAGGAATCGGTCGGCGTAATTATGCTTGCGCTGGTTGACGGTATTCCGAAAATATTAACCCTGAAACAAATATTAGAGCATTATTTAACATTTCAGGAAGAAGTCATTACAAGAAGAACCAAGTTCGATTTGAAAAAAGCGCAGGAACGCGCTCATATTCTTGAAGGATTTATGATTGTAATTAATCATATTGATGAGGTAATTGCGATTATACGTTCCTCGGACGACCCGGCACATGCGAAATTACGGTTGATTGAACGCTTCGGAATTACCGAAATTCAATCGGAAGCCATTGCGCAAATGCGGATTATTCAGCTTACCAAGCTCGGGCGGATTGATATTGAAGAAGAGCTTAACGCGCTTAATGTAAAAATAAGTGAGCTGAGTGAAATTTTAAATGACCGCGGTAAAATCCTTACGATTATTTCAGAAGAGCTTGCCGCGCTTGTCAAGCGTTACGGCGGTAACGACCCGCGCCGCACCAGCATTGAAGCGGTTAGCGGCGAAGTGGATATAGAGGATTTAATCCCCGTTGAGGAATGTGTGCTTACCTACACGAATAAAGGCTACATTAAACGTCAGCTTACTGAGGTTTATAACCTGCAAAAGCGCGGCGGCAGGGGTGTTTCCGGTATGAAACAGCGTGAGGAGGATTTTGTTGAGGACATTTTTATTTCCTCCACGCATGATAATATTTTATTCATAACCAACTTAGGAAATATGTATAAGCTGAAATGTTATGAAATCCCCGAAGGTTCAAAGCAAAGCAGAGGGACAAATGTCGTTAATATTTTAAACCTTGACGAGGGCGAAAAAATCGCCGCCATGATGAAAACATCGGACTTTGCGGAAAATAAATATTTCGTCTGCATAACAAGGCAGGGATTAATTAAACGCACCGCGCTTTCCGCTTATAAAAACGTGCGTAAAAACGGACTGCGTGCCATTACACTGAACGACGGCGACGAAATCGCGGCGGCGCATTTAACGGAAGGCGACAGCTCTGTGTTAATCGCAACCGCTTACGGCATGTCCATTCACTTTGAGGAAACGCTTCTGCGTTCGCTCGGCAGAACGGCGCGGGGCGTGCGTTCCATCCGGCTGAAAGAGGGCGATTACGTAGTCGGGGCAACGAAAGTTTATGACGAAAACTGCACGATTTTAACCGTCACTGAACGCGGCATGGGCAGACGCGCCGATATTAAATCCTACAGCAAACAAAACCGCGGCGGCAAGGGGCGGCTGAATTACCGCATCACGCCCGAACGCGGGCTTGTCTGCGGAATCCGCGCACTGTATGAAGACGATGATATTATTTTAATCAACGATGAAGGCGTCATTATCCGAATCCGCGCCAATGACCTGCGGACCATGAGCCGTTATGCGAGCGGCGTTAGGGTCATGCGCCTGAATGAGGACGGCCGCGTGGTAACGTTCACGAGAACCGAGCATGACGAGGGAGAAGAATTCGAGGAAGTTGAAATTGTTGAAGCGGATTCTGACAGCGACGAAGAAGAAGCCAAAGCTTTGGAAGCGGCGGAAGCTGATGAACCGGAGGAGGTTGAAGAATTGGAGGAAAGCGAAAAATAATATAATAATCGTTTTTATAAATAATATCTAAAATTATGAATAAATGTTTGCACATTATTGCTATTGACAACTGCTATTATATATGTTATAATAACGGCGTGGATAGTTATCGCTTGTTTTAAGAACATTTAATTATTTAATTACATATTATATATCGGGACGTAAAAAGGAGACGCAATTTGGTGTATAGGCTTGATTTTAGCAAAGAGTTTGATGACGAATTTCATTGGAACAGCCAAAAGAAGGAAAATATAAATGAGATGTTTAATATACTCCAAGCTGTTTACACTGTCGACTACAGAGCGGAAACCGCTTTGGTCGCTAAAAATAAAGGTGAATCAAGCAACTTAATTTATGATTTAGAATCATGTTTTATCATCAGAAACCGGAGCGAGAATTTTGACCCTATTCAAACTGGAAGTGCAATTGATTTTTTCGACCGCGGCGATTCCAAAGTTGTTCTTGTTCATAACCATCCGGAGGGAGCCAATTTCAGTTTTTTTGATATTATAACTTTTATTCATTGCGACTGCGTTTGTGAAATGTTTATAGACTCAGATAAAATTTGGTATTTAAGAAAATATAACGATGCTTATATAAATTTCATAGACAAGGATAAAGCCGTTGATGATTTGAATAAAGTTTTTAAAAATATTTCAAAAAATTATTTAAAAGACTTTGAATCTATTGACGATTTGGATATTTCTCCAGAAGAAAGAGAAGAAAAAAGAAGTAAAATTTATTTAAAGATAAGAAGTGAAGCTTTTTCTGAAGCGGTTAAAAATAATATAATAAAAGCAAGGCTCTCATCAATCAATAAAGTTTAGCGCAGAAAGGGGTGTTTCGCATGAGTAAACCGATTGATTTTGTTGAAAAGTACACCGAACTTGGGTTAAAAATTGGCGATTTATTCGGTTATCCTGTTGACGACGCCGCTATTTATGCGTACGGAATAACCGATAAGGAAATCGAACCTTACATGAAACCTGAGTATAGAGGCGTATCCTGCTCTGTTATTTTAGACAAGATTTTAGCAGACAGAGCAGCAAAAAACAAAACATAAAAATCTACAATTAAAAAACAAGAGCTTTAAGTATCTTGTTTTTTAATTGTAGATTTTTTGAATATTAATACAACTGAGGTAAAAAAACATGAACAGATTCAAAGGCACAAAAACCGAAGAAAACTTAAAAACCGCTTTCGCGGGAGAATCACAGGCGCGCAACAAGTATACCTACTACGCGGGTAAGGCGAAAAAAGACGACTTTGAAGAAATCGCTAAGGTTTTCCTTGAAACCGCCGACAACGAAAAAGAACACGCAAAAATCTGGTTCAAGCTGCTGAACGAGGACGGCGAAATTCCCGCTACAACGCAGAACTTGTTGGATTCCGCGAACGGCGAAAACGAAGAATGGACGGATATGTATAAAAGTTTTGCCGAAACGGCAAAAGAAGAGGGTTTCAGCGATGTCGCCGCGCTGTTCAAAATGGTGGGCGAAATCGAAAAACATCACGAAGAAAGATACCGCGCACTGCTCAAAAAAGTTGAGGGTGAGCTTGTTTTCTCTGCGGACGGCGATGTTATATGGGAGTGCATGAACTGCGGACATATTCACTTCGGCAAGAAAGCACCGGAAATCTGCCCGGTTTGCAGACACCCGAAAAGTTATTTTAAAAAGAACTGCTGTTAATAAAAAATATAAAATAGGAGAACTAAAACATGGAACTTTTATACAAAGGAAAAACCAAAGACGTATACAATTTAGAGGACGGCAACTATTTACTTAAATTCAAGGACGATATGACCGGCACGAACGGTGTGTTTGACCCGGGCGCAAACACAGTCGGCGTAACCGTTGACGGCGCGGGCGTTGCCGGTTTAAAACTTACCAAATTCTTCTTTGAAAAAATCAATGCGGCAGGCTATCCCACGCATTTTGTAAGCGCGGCTCTTGAAAAAGCCGAAATGGTGGTAAAACCCGCGAAAATGTTCGGCAACGGCGTTGAAGTCATTTGCCGTTTCCGCGCCGTGGGAAGCTTTATCAGGCGTTACGGGCAATACGCCAAAGACGGCGAACCATTAGACGCGCTTGTTGAAATTACGCTCAAAGATGATGAACGCGGCGACCCGCTCATTACCAAGGACGCGCTTGCCATGCTCGGGATTCTCACGGAAGAAGAATATGACATACTGAAAGACCTTACACAAAAAATATCCGGAATTATCAGGGACGAGCTTTTCAAAAAAGGCATGGAAATGTATGATATTAAACTTGAATTCGGGCGTGACGATAAGGGAACGATTATGCTGATTGACGAGATTTCCGGCGGAAACATGAGAGCGTATAAAGACGGAAAAAGCGTTGACCCGCTGGAACTGGAAAAGTTGGTTACGGGGTAGAATAAAGTAGGGGCGCACAGTGTGCGCCCGTAATTTTTATTATTATTTCGGGCGGACAGAGTCGTCCGCCCCTACTGCACCTAATATTTTTTTAACCCCTGCATTAACATCATTGCCCCGAAAAAGAAGCTGTTATATAAAATCACGCTTGTGGAGGAAAATGCGTTTGTATCGGAAAAAACAGTGAAAATGAGTGCAAAAATCACCGCAAGGAACAACCCTGTAAAAAGGGAAGAGGACGATAAAATAATATTGTGTATAATCTTTTTTGCCGCGACAATTGTGCTCGCGAAAGAAGAAAACGTTCCGGAACAAGATGCGCCGCCGTCCCCGCGGGAAGAATATTTCGTGCAGTCCTCAAATTTGGCGTGCAGGTCAAAAGGAATGATTTTGAGGTTTTCGGGCGCAAGCTCAAATGCTTCAACCAACGAATTCACGGTGACAATGGAATCCTTTGTCCGCACAATAACCGAAACGCCGTGCTTTTGCAATGCTTGCAGAGAACGCTTAATTTGCTCGTTAGGGACAATCTTAAGGAAGAACATCGCAATCGTTTCGCCGCCGACCGCTAAATACACCACATCGCCGAATTTATTGGAATACTGCTGTTCTTTCTTGTAGTCAGGTACTTTTATGCCGTGGTGCTTCATCTGCTCGCGGTTGCCGAGCATAACGCGCTTGTTGCCCATCCAGCCGGAAATTCCCATATTCACTTCGTAAATGCAGTTTTCAATATCGTACAGGAGGTCGTTTTTCCCCGCAATCATATCATAAAACATTGAGGTTAAAATCGAACCGCTTTTAATGGCAAGGCTGGCGGCTGTGATAATCGCATCGTCAATGGCATAACCGATAAGGGAGTTCGGCGGCTGACATCTTTTCAACGTCCTGAAATCTACGCTCCCCGCCGGAAACAGGGACGAAGCGTCCACAAGCACCGAATTTACTTTTGAAAACTTCTCCGCCGCGTTATAACCCAAAACAACCGAATCGTTCTTGGCGAGTGCCTTGGAAGCGCGCAGAAGCGGATTATTCACAAGGAACATAATCGAAAGGGGCGAAAGCAAGCAAAGTGCCGCGTTCGCCGCAGTCAATGCCCAGAAAATGTTTCCTTCAAGCTGTGTGTTAGAAGAATAAGGCAGGAACATGGACGCAAGCCCGATAACGAGTGCCGCGCCGAAAGCCGCCGGCGCAAGAAAACGGCAGAGCTGGTCTGCTTTGTCATTGCAGTAGCTGTTTTTTAAGAAATCGGTTAAAAATTCAGTCTTCCTCATGCCGCAAAGCACCGGAAGTTCATAAGTGACACCCTTTGTGAAAGCGCGGGACACCTGCTCGTCTTCTATAATTTCCGCGTAATATTTTTGATTGTCGCCGCTGATGAAGCGGAAGTTTCGTTTTGCTCTTGACATCATAATGAGCTTTCCCGCCGTGTTGAAAAAAAGCCCGAAAAGCCCTGCCGCAACAAAGATATTCGTGAACCTTTGCTGGAAGAAGCCTGTTCCGTTCAGCATGGGAACAACGCTCAGCGTACTCACGACAGCGGGAACGGCGCATAAGCTGTCGCAGTCGGCGCGCCCCGTAAAAAGCTTAGCGAAGCCGCCTTTAACGACGGTTGTGCAAAGCAGAATTCCTGCCATACCCAAAATGAGGTTAAGATACAGGAAACCGGCGGGGTCTTGAACTTTATCCATGAAATAAACGTCAACCCCTAAGATATTGTACGCCATGTTGAAGCCCATATCATTCATAAAGGTGACGCCGGTCAAAAATCCGGTGATGATTAGAAGCAGAAAAGCGCGTATTTTAAGCCCTTTATGCGTTTCACAAAGGTCGTTCCAAATCTGCCCCGACGTATCGTAATTATCGAAATCGTTTTCATCGTATTCTTCGCTGTAATCGTTCAAAGCTGATTCGTCGTCAATATCCTCAAGCACGAAGTCGCGGATTTTACGTTTGCGTTTCCCGGCAAGTTCCTGCATTTTCTGCTCAATAAATTTAGGGTCTTCGTGCAGGGGTAATGATGTATCGGTTAAAATCTGTTTTTTATAATCAATGTTAAGCCCGTGCGTTAAAGGCTGATTGGCGCGGGGCTGGCTCACACCGGTTGAAAGCGTGCGGTACGCGCTGACATCGCTTGCCCGTTTTTCTTTCAACGCCTTGTTTAAGGATTCTATCAGCGCGGTGTTGCTGCGGCGTTCCTTTTCGCTTAAAAGGGTAACATTTGCCGGATGCTCGGCGGGTTTCTCCTTATGCTTGGATTTAGAAACAGACGGAATATAGGTTTTTATAACCTCTGCGGTTTTTTCGGGGTGCGGCTTGTCGGCGGTTTTTTCCGCTAATTTTTTTAAGTCGCCGTCTGCAATGCCGTTCGTATCGCCTGAAAGCAGAGAAACGAATTTTTGGCTTTTTTCCCCGTTTAAACCTGAACCGACCGGTATAGTATCGTCGTCGGTCTGCTCTTTGTCCTTATCTGAACGCGGTTCAAGCATGTCGTAAGGGTTCAGCGCGTCAATTTGCTCCAAAGGATTATCAAGAGCCAAATCCCGTTCAAGCAATGCTTCACCGCGCTTTTTAAGTGCTTCTTCCGCAGGGGTCAGCGGTTTTTCTATAACCTGCGTATCATTCAGCTTCGGGAAATCAAAACCTTCAGCTTCCTTTTTTTCTTTTGCAGGCTTCGGCGCAATCGAAATTGCTTCTCCCCGATTGGCGCGGGTTTGTTTTTCGGGTTTTTCGGGTTTTTCCGGTTTTATACTTTCTTCTAAATCGGGGTCAATTTCTGCTTCAATAATCGGCTTAGGAACAATCTTAGCCTTATGAAAAGCAAAGTCTTTATGTTTAGGTTTGGGTTCTTTTTCTTTCCGCTCTTTTTTTCTTTTGGAAGGTTTTATATCATGGATTTCTGATGTTCCGGAGAAATCAGGCGTATACGTTTTTTGGGGTTGAACAGCTGTTTCAGCGGGTTTTACCGGTTGAATCGGTGCGGGTGGTTTTGGCGGTTTTGTTTGTTTAGGGGTTTCAAATGTCTGAACTGTTTGGACTGTCTGAATCGGTTTTTTTGTGGGAGGAGGTGAAGTTTTCGGCGCGGCGTCAAGGATTTGCGTAACGCCTATATCATTAAAATCTTTCGGTTTTTCGGACGCTT
>Ga0082212_10010679_pt1 | contig 11731 bp, 11 predicted proteins | sample TergutNt197P3_FD_71548 | JGI IMG/M metagenome (GOLD analysis project Ga0082212, IMG submission 71548) | Neocapritermes taracua P3 segment gut microbial communities from Petit-Saut dam, French Guiana - Nt197 P3 | ecosystem: Host-associated > Arthropoda: Insects > Digestive system > Gut ... | reverse complement strand
AAGAATGACAATAATCACAGCTTCGATTGAAAATATTACTAAATGCACATTCCTCAGGGATGTATCGATCAGGATTTCTCTAAAAAAGACCCTTATGGTGAGCGCTGCTTCCCGAAAATCGATTCCGGTCATTGCCATTATCATAATAGAAATCACTACGACGACAAAACTTACGACGCCCCATATCGCCGCCACGAAAAGCTTGCTCAAAATCAGGCTGTCCGTGCTCACCGGCAGGGTCATCATAAGGTACCCCTCGCTTGACAGGAGATTATTGCGGAAACGCTGCAAAGTGATTATCAGCGTAAGGACGAGGATCCCGACTATGAGGGCGATCGACAGAATTACACCGAGGACCGCCGGAGTTTTAAGGTTAAGGTTCTGGAACAGCCTGTTTACCGCCGAAATTATCAGCAGTGCCGCAAACAGTGGCAGGAACACACGGCCGGTCGCCATGAATTCATATTTCATCAGTTTCCCTAACATCTGAACACCTCCCTGAAATACGCGTCGACCGACATACCGCGGGCCCCTCGCAAATCGTCGACAGATGAACTGAGTGCGATTCCGCCGTTTTTTAGGAAAATCACATCGTCGAGCACTTGCTCGATGTCTGATATAAGGTGGGTCGATATGACGACAGCCGCCTCCGGATTGTAATTCTTTATTATTGTGTTTAAGATATAATCGCGCGCGGCAGGGTCGACGCCTCCTATCGGCTCGTCGAGCAGATACAGTTTCGCGTCCCGGGCCATGACGAGTACAAGCTGGACTTTCTCCTTTGTCCCTTTCGACAGCGCCTTCAAATGGTCTTTTTCATCGATCCCAAGATTCCTCAACATTTCGTTTGCCTTTTCTGCGCTGAAGTCGCTGTAAAAATCACCGAAAAACGCGACAAGCTGCGAGACTCTCATCCAATCATTAAGATACGTGATCTCCGGTAAATATGATACTAACGCTTTTGTTCCCGGCCCCGGTTTCATTCCGCCGATCAACGCCCCGCCCGTCGTCGGCGTGAGCAGGCCTGTGCATATCTTAAGAAGCGTCGTTTTACCGCTGCCGTTCGGCCCCAGGAGCCCGACTATCCTGCCCGGCTCGATCGTCAGATCGACATTTTGTAAAGCCGGCCTATGCCCGTAGTATTTGGTCAGCCTCATGCATTCAAGAATCGCCATACGTGTCACCCCTCCCTGTCTTTTCGTTGATCAATGCCGCCGTTTCCGCCGTGCCGTAACCAATAGCGGCCATTTTCTCCAGAAACGCGTCGATCAGTTGTATTGCCAGTTCGTTTTTAGTGTTTTCGATCACCGCTTTGTCCTCCGTTACAAATCTTCCGCTCGTCCGCTGTGCGTACACCAGCCCGTCTCGTTCAAGCTCCGTCAGCGCCCGCTGCACCGTGTTGGGGTTGACAGCCGCCTCCAGCGCGAGGTCGCGCACCGCGGGCAGCTTATCCCCCGGCGGGTACTCTCCGGATACTATCGACAGTTTCAGCCCTTCCTGAATCTGGAGATATATCGGCCTGTCGGGCGTAAAGCTCCAAGTCATTCGACCGCCTCCTGTGAAATTGTATTATTGTATTAGTTGCCTAGTACATTAGTACAATAACACAGCCCTGCCCCCTTGTCAAGTATTATTTTGAAATAATTTAAGGCGGCTTTTCAGCCGCCTCAAGATTCGCTTATGATGAAATACCCCGAACAGTTTCGCTTTCTCTCGTTCAACATTATTGCTTTTCTTCAAAGGCTATTAGTCCGTTGCGCTCCCTACTGTCCCCACGTAAACATGCCCTTTCCGCTCAGGGATGCCCGCTACCTTTGAAAAGCTGAAGGCTTCGCTCTCTTCCGCAATATGGCAAAGGGCTATACCCATGTCGATGCAATGCAGCTTGTTGTATATGAACCCCACCAGTGGGCTCGACTTTTTTCGATGGCAATGTATTTTCCCGTTTTCAACGACAAAATACCAGTTTTGAGCATTCATGGCGCTGGGCGCGAGCCTTACCGCTTCCAGCCGTTCGTCAGCACCTTCGCATATCTCTGAAAGCGGTTTGCGCTTAAACTCAGAAAGCTCGCGGTGCAACGGTTCGTCAGGTTTTCCGAAAGCCATGCAAATCATAAAGGGAAGCGCTGATTCTTCTGTTTCTTCAGGCTTTGCGGCGCCCAGCCAACAGGAACCAAGCCCCATCCCTGAGAAAAACAGATCCAACTGCTGGCCGATGAATCCTATATTCTCCTGTGCCCCTTCTTTTTCTTCGCTTCCGAAGATCAGGTAGTACGGGGCTTTGACATTGAAAAGGCCTTTGGTTTTGTTCACGATTTCAACGCTGTAACGAATGTCGGGATATAGCGGCTTGATTTTCTCAATTTGCGCCCGCACCTTTTCGAGAGTGTCGTCGTCCAAAGGTGTAAAGTCATACTTTCTGATCGATTTACGCTTGCGGATGATTTCATTCATTTTATTAACCTCCGGAATTGTATTGTGTCAAGCGCCCTGTGCTGCCAATGGCGCGTTCTCTTGTTATTCAGCTGCGAGTCAGAGAGGTATCCGGTAGAATGATTTTTTGAAGCGTATCTATGTAGCGGAGCGGTGGCGACAGTATATATTGCAAAACAAGGCTTTTAAAGCTTTAAAAAAGCATTCTACCGGATATCCCTCTGACTTGTAGCGTTATCAACGCCACAGGACGCCGGAACCGTCCCCCGCGCGGCTATTGCTCGCGCTGCACACGGGCGGCATACGCGAAGTACATGAAGTAGCGCTCTATGTTATCGGCGTCTTCGTCGAATGTGCCGTCGAAGAAAAGGCGCAAAAACTCGTCGCGCGCGCGCAGGACCTCCTTGAGCCGGTATGAGTATTGCGTGCCTTTCAGGACGTCGGCTGTGGCGCTGAACAGGTCTATCGCGCGGTCTACCGCCCGCGTCTCGCAAAGCTCATTCCCGTTCCGGTGCGCAATAATAGCGCGGCCGACTTCCGAACCGATGTTGCCCATTTGCTCAAAAAAAGTCAGTTGCGCCCATCTCGCGCGGTCAAATTTATACACGCCCGTCTCACTCATCGATCTTCTCCGCCACGATTTCGCATATCAACCGCCGGACGTCAGGGTCTTCGACTCCGCGGGAGCGGTTGCTTTGCAACGGGCGTATATTTATCATCGAGTCAAACTCTACGAATTCATCAGTCCCAAAGTAATCCGGCCAGAGGTTGATCCCCCAGAGGTCCGCCTGGTCTGAGCCGTCGTCGAGTAAAAACAGTTCCTCATCCGAATGCAGCCCCGCGTCTAAAACAAGTATACGCCGCGCAATGTCGACCACGCCTTTCACCAGCGCTTCAGACATTTTCTCTGACATCAGACGCAATTCTTCCACTGTAGTTTTATCTGTAACTGTCATTTAGGCTACCTCTCGCCGCGTACCTCACGCCGGAATCATGCTCATCGAGTCAAGTATGGTATACAGAGCGTCCCTCTGCTCGTCGCTGCGGTAATGGAGAGTGAACGAAACTCCCCAATCGTCGGCGTCGGGGAAACTGTACACCCAGGCTTCATACTTCTCGCCGTCAAGTTCGCCGGATACATGGATGCCTTCCAGCGGCGAACGCCCAATATAGCTCGTTTCGCCGGCAGACGTTCCTCCGGGTCCGACATAACCGTCCAAAAAGCTCCCTGCAAACGAGCCTGCATCAAATTGAATGTAAGCAATCGTTATCTCAAGCGTCGCGGTCCCCACGCCTTTATATTTATACAGGTAGCCCTCGTTCTGTTCAGATTCGTCAAACACATCCTCGTCGATATATAGGACAAGCTTCGTGTCCGCAGATACCAGTCGTTCCTTTCGCGTACCCGTCGGCGGAGGGGGCGGCTGCGTCGGCTGGTCTTTCGCCCCGTTTCCGGTCTGGCCGGCGCCCTTGCCGGGTTCTTGTTGCTTGTCCGGCGGATTTTCTTGCCCGCCGGAGCTCTCACCGCCACTGTTGGCAGCGCTTTCGGATAAAGATGGCTCATTCCCTGCGCCGTCGTCCGGGTTCCTGTTCAGCACAAACAGTTCAATGCAAAAGATAACAAGCACTACCGCGCATATCGCTGCGAATACCACAATTCCGTTTCTCAGCATTTTGCTCATCGAATCCCACCTTTGGATTGATTGTCAGCCGGATCACCAGTCATCCGGACAGTTTGCCACACGGACAGTATGCCATCCGGACAGTTTGTCATCCGGACAGTTTGTCATCCGGACAGTTTGTCGATCCCGGCGGATATCCGCCGGAGCGTTTCATCGCGCCCAAGTATGAAGCATATCTCAACTGCGCCGCCCGGCGTCACGGCTTTGCCGGAGGCCGCTATGCGCACAGGCCACATCAGCGTCGCGTTCTTTACTTCCAGCTTTTCCGCGAGGGTGACAAGCGCGTCATGCACAGCTTCGCCTGTCCATTCCGGCAGACTTTCCAGAACCGGGAGTGCTGCGCGGAGCATATCGAGCGATATCGCTTCGTCGGTTTTAGATTTTTTATGTATGAACAATTCTGTCGGATAATCCGGCAGTTCGTCAAAGAAGTCAACTTTTTCCGGTATATCGCTCAGCTTTTCACATCGGGCTTGCAGTAACGACGCGATAGCGCCGACCGGCAGGTATTCATTTTTTACGGTTTGCCGTATGTATGGCAGCGCGTTTGCGGCAAACTCCTCCGGATTCAGCGCGCGTATATATTCGCCGTTAAAATAATTCAGCTTTTCCATGTCAAATATCGCGGGTGATTTGGAAATCCCGCCGACGTCGAAGACCTCAAGCATTTCCGGCAGTGTGAAAAGCTCACGCTCGCCGCCGGGGCTCCAGCCCAGGAGCGCGACGTAGTTCAGCACGGCGTCCGGCAAATAGCCTTGGTTCAACAGGTCGTCGTATGTCGGGTCGCCGTGCCTCTTTGACAGTTTATGCTGAGCGTCGCGCATGACCGGCGAGACGGTAATATACGCGGGGATATCCCACCCGAACGCCTCGTACAGCAAGTTATATTTCGGCGCGGAACTTATATATTCGCTGCCGCGCATGACGTGTGTTATTCCCATAAGGTGGTCGTCCACGACGTTCGCGAAATTATATGTCGGCAAACCGTCACTCTTAAGCAGGATCATATCATCCAGCGTAATGTTCTGCGCCGTTATTTCACCGAACACTATGTCTCTGACAGTCGTCGCGCCCTCACGCGGCGCTTTCATCCTGACAGTATACTGCTCGCCGGCGCCGACGCGCCGCTTTGATTCCTCATATGGCAGGTCGCGGCAGGGGTCGTCATCAACCAGTGCGGGGTGTGGAGTGTGGAGTGTGGAGCGTGCGGACTTACTGGACTGATTATTGGTGTTTTGCAATTGACAACTATCTTCCTCAGATTCCGGCTCAAGGGCGCCATTTTCTAATTGTCCATTGTCCATTGTCCATTGTCCATTGTCTTTCTCTTCCCTGGTGCAAAAGCAATAGTACGCCGCGCCTCTTTCACAAAGAAGCTCCGCGTAATGGCGGTACAGTTCTTTGCGCTCGCTTTGCGTATACGGAGCAACCGGGCCGCCGACGTCCGGGCCTTCGTCATAATGAAGCCCTGCGCCATTGAGCGTATCTATGATTATTTCAGTCGCGCCTTCGACGAAACGGGCTGTGTCCGTGTCCTCTATGCGCAGGATGAACGTCCCGCCGTCTTTTTTCGCGATAAGGTAAGCATAAAGCGCCGTGCGCAATCCTCCGACGTGCATATATCCTGTCGGGCTGGGCGCGAACCTCGTCCGCAAGCCCACGCGCGGGATTTTTGCCTCCATATCGTCAAACCATTTTTTATCCATTTTCTCCTCCGCAGCTATCTTCCTATAGCTATCGTCTCGCAGCTATCGTCTCGCAGCTATCGTCTCGCAGCTATCGTCCCCTGACTCCTGACTCCTAACTCCCAAGCTCCTCTTTTTCAAGCTCAATATATGCCACTTTACCGACCAGTGTTCTAGGCAGATCGGCGCGGTATTCGAATTCGCGGGGCATTGCGTATTTCGCGATATTCTTCCGGCAATGCTCCAGTATCGACTCTTTTATCTCCTTTGTCGGCTCGAGATTGTCGCGCAGGACGATGAACGCCTTTATCCGCTGTACCCTATAATCGTCAGGCACGCCTATTACGCAGCTTATCAGCACATTTTCGTGCGAGTCTATGATGTTCTCAAGCTGCGACGGGTAAACGCTGTAGCCGGACGAAATTATCATTCGCTTAATCCGCTGACGGAAGTAAATAAAACCTTCCTCGTCCATCATCCCGAGGTCCCCTGTGTGAAGCCAGACGCGTCCGTCGTCATGTTTTTGCAGCGCCAGCCGCGTTTCTTCATCGTTGCCGTCGTAGCCCTTCATAACAGTCGGGCCGGAAACTGTGATCTCGCCTTCTTCACCGTACGGCGCTGTTTCTGTGGTTCCCTGACGAACTATTTTGTAAAATGTATCGGGATATGGGACTCCGATACTCCCCTCTTTATGAAAATCGCGCGGCGTCAGGCAGCTCGCGGTGACGCATTCGGTGAGCCCGTAACCCTCGCGCACCTGCACGGAAGCGCCGTGCGCGCGCAGGAACGCGTCGACCTTGCGTTTCAGTTCCACCGACAGCGAATCCCCTCCGGAAAACACGCCTTCGAGCTGCGACATGTCGAGGCCGTCTATATCGCGGAGCCGGAGCAGCGCCTCATATAAAGTCGGCACCCCGGCTATATAGTGCGGCTTATGTTTTTTTAGCAGTTGCGCGTAGGACTGGATCGAAAACTGCGGAACGAGGATCGCCGACGCGCCCGTAATAAAGGCGGTATGTATGCAGACTCCAAGCCCGAACCCATGGAATACCGGCATTATCGCCAGCATTTTATGCCCGGGGACCACGCACTCGCTCGACGCGTCCGTCTGCATCGCGAGGGCGTTAAAGTTCATGTTCGTAAGAAGTATGCCTTTCGTCGTGCCGGACGTCCCTCCGCTGTATAGTATTGCGGCGACGTCATCGCCGCGCGTGTTTGCCTCATACTCCCCCGCGCCGCTTTGTCCTCTTTTTATCAAATCCGAATATCTGAGTATCTTGCCGCCTGTGGGGCGGCGTTTGATTTTCCTGCCCTGCGTCAGCCTGTACAACGGCTTTTTCAATCCACGCAAACCATCATCGATCCCTGCCAGGATAAGCGTATGTATCCCGGTCCTGGGCAGTATATCTTCAAGTTTCCGCGCGAACTGGTCGAGCGTCAGGACCGCGATGCTGCCGCTGTCGTTTAAATAGCGCACAAGTTCCTCGACAGCCGATAACGGGTGTACCATATTTGCGACGGCCCCGATCAGATTAAGCGCGTAAAGCGTGATCACTGCCTGCGGCGTGTTCGGCATGCAAATCGTAACGCGCTCGCCCGCCCCGACTCCTGTCTCCTTGAGCCCGCGCGCACACCGGCGTATCTCATCCGCGAATCCGCGATACGTTTGCTTGCATCCGAAGAAATCATACGCCATTGTACCGGGGTATGTTTCAGCGGTTTTCAACACAAGTGCTGCCATAGAACAGTCCGGATAATCGAGGCTGTGCGGCACATTGCCATAAGAACTCAGCCATGGCGTATCGGTTTTCATATGCAAACGATCCTTTTTTCGTGTTTTGCGCTTGATAATGTTGAAGCATATCACATTTTGCGCGATTCATCAAGAATCCCGATCAATGCGCGGCGGTTATTGTCTTCGGGGTGTTCGATAACATGTCTGAGCAGGGCCGCGAGCGTATCGCCGAGGCCGGGTCCCGGCGCATAACCGAGTGATATCAGGTCGCCCCCTTTTATATGAAGGGCGTCCAGCGAAAAGCATTCCCCGCTGTGGATCACCTCGTCAACGCTTTTCAACGCCGAACCTACGTAAAGCGCCGTACCGTCATTCCGTGCCGTACCGTCATTCCGTGCTGTAACGTCATTCCGTACCGTACCGTCATTCCACTCGCCGTATACACCGCTATTCCGCGTTTCGTATCCGGCGGTATAAAGCGCGTCACGTACAGCAGCGGCGCAGCGGACGGCGGCTGCGCCATGCTTTGCTAACAGCCTTTTGACAGCGATCCGGTCGTGAATGACTTCCTCAATTAATGACCCATCGACTGATAACGCCGAGTTGCAGATTTTCACCGTGTTTGAGTCCAAACGCATGCCACGCAGGAACTCCCCTGCGGAGCATATCGACCCGCCGTCTAAAAGCAACGAGCAGAAAGCGCACCAACGCGGCGCGGCTTCCACCGGAAGCGACGCGAGTTTCCCGAGGCCGCCGGGGCATTCGCCTGCCTCTGATATATAGCTTGCAAGCAATCCTGTTTTGATCATATCGCCAGATATTTCCGGTCTTGGAGAAAGCAGCGTCTTTTCAAGCTCGACGCGCACCCGCTCGGCGCTGATAAGCTCAGCTTTTACTGCGTTCCTGCCGATCGAGGCCAGTGTTTCCGGCTCAATCTCAAAATCCAGTTCAGCGCTGAACCTGTATGCCCTGAACATACGCAGCGCATCCTCCGCAAATCTGTCGTCCGGCGATCCGACGCAGCGGATCACACGGTTTCCGATATCTTCAACGCCTCCGAACGGGTCGACAAGCTCGCCGGATATTGACACTGCTATCGCGTTCATAGTGAAGTCGCGGCGGCTCAGATCCTCGTCAAGGCTGGTTGCAAAACCGACAACAGAAGGATGCCGACCGTCGAGATACCCGCTTTCTGAACGGAAAGTGGTGACTTCAACATTGCATTCGGGCAATACGACAGTGACGGTGCCGTATTTTTCGCCGGTCAGCACTGTTTTTCGGAACAAGGTTACGACGTCGTCCGGCGTCGCCGAACTCGCCACGTCCCAATCGTGCACAGGCCTCCCCATCAATGAGTCGCGCGCACAGCCACCGACGAGATAAGCGGCGTACCCCTCCTCCGTGAGGCGCCGCAGCACTTGCTTTATATGGTCCGGCGGTTTGACCTCTGCCATCTGCGCCATCAATTAAATACCTTATTTCTATTGTAATATTTTGTTAACAGTAGTATAATCGTAAACCGGTGCTATTGCAATTAATAAATATCAAGGTTTGGGAGTAAAGAGCCTGAGGGTTACAGGTCAGGGGATATCCGGTAAACTGATTTTTTGAAGCGATTCTTTGTAGCGGAGCGGTGGCGAATGTAAATATTCCAATATACGGCTTTTTGAGCTTTAAAAAAGCAGTTTACCGAGTAACCAGCGGTTACTTTATACCCCCTGACCTGTAACGCCGGAGTCGGCAGACGCGGTGTCGTACCGGGATATGTTCCTGTGACGCGAACCGCGCACGGAATGTTTATGAGTCTTGACGAGTTGGAGTTTTATATAAAAAGCGGTAAACGCTGCCACCTTGTAGGTATAGGCGGCGTCTCGATGTCCCCGCTTGCCGAGATCCTGCACGGTATGGGCATAGAGCTTACCGGATCTGATATAAGCGACAGCCACGCCGTACGCAAACTCCGTTCGCTTGGGATCGATGTGTCTATCGGTCATTTCGCCGCAAACATTCGCGGGGCGGGTTATGTTATACGCACAGCCGCAGCTCGCGACGATAACGTCGAAATAAAGGCGGCGCGCGAGCAGGGTATCCCGGTTTTTGAACGCGCGCAAGCCTGGGGCTATATAATGCGCGGCTATAGGGAAGCTATATGTATATCGGGCGTCCACGGCAAAACGACGACTACCTCTATGGTCACACATATACTGCTGGCTGCCGAAACAGACCCCACTATCATGATCGGCGGGACGCTCCCGGCTCTCGGTTCGGGGTATCGCGTCGGGAACGGGGACGTGATCGCGGTCGAATCTTGCGAGTATTACAACTCATTCCACCACTTTTGCCCCACCGTCGCGGTAGTTTTGAATGTCGACGCCGACCATCTTGATTTTTTCCATGATGTGGACGACTTGAAAAGCTCTTTCCGGAAATTCGCCTCACTCGTCCCCGGCGACGGGCATATCGTTTGCAACGGGGACGACGATAATACGCTGGACGCCCTTACCCCGCTGGGGCGGGATTTACTGACATTCGGTATGGGCGAAAAGGCTTTAGTGCGCGGTGTGCATGTAAATACTGACGGGCGCAACCCATCGATGGGTGTTTCATATAACGGCGAGAGTTTTTGCAAAATAAAGCTTCAGGTGCCGGGTGAACACAACTTGAGGAATGCTTTGGCAGCAGCAGCCGCCGCTATCGCAATCGGCATACCCGCAACCGCAGTCGAGAAAGGCCTGAGTAATTACACCGGCGTCGGCCGGCGATTCGAGTTCAAGGGCATGATAAACGGCGCCGACGTCTACGATGATTACGCGCACCATCCCAGCGAATTGCGCGCTACGCTTGACGCTGTTTCGCCACTTGGTTACAAGCGCGTCATCGTCGCGTTTCAGCCGCATACGTTTTCAAGGACGCAAGCGCTGTTTTCAGACTTTGTGACAGAATTATCGCGGCCCGATATAACATTTCTGGCTGATATATACGCCGCGCGAGAGAAAAACGATATCGGGATATCGTCGGACGCCCTGGCAAAAGCAATACCGGGGGCGCGGTATTATGCGACTTTTGATGAAATCATCAAAGAAATCAGTTTAATAGCGCGTAAAGGCGATATCATACTTACTGTCGGTGCGGGCGACATTTACAAAGTCGGCGAGTCCCTTGTCAGCGCAAGGCCCGAAAGTCTTGTGGCTGAAGCAGGGGTACAGAATTGAGAATGGAGAGTTGAGAGTTGAGAAAGAGTTCTGAAGATAAAAAAGAAAAGGCAAAGCTGCCTCTCACTGCCCGGGAGTATGACGGATTGCTTCCTGTTTCAGTACTTGCCGCGCTGATAGGAGCGCTTCTGGGGATCATCCCCGCGGCGGTTTTCGCGTATCTGACCGGGATAATCTTTTACCCGCTTTTCCTTGCGGCTCCTCTGCTTATTTACTTGTTCAACTCGCTTCTTAAGGGCGGGCGCGACATTCGCGCGCTGATTTCCGCCGCTGTTTTTTCTCTGGCAAGCGCATACTTGACCGCACTCGCTTGCCACGAATCGCTTTATACTGTTGCCAACAGTTTATCGATATTTCAAATCCCGCTCAGGACTGTTGTAGCGATCAGCGATCCGGGTGTTATTCCGGCGTCAGCCTCCGCGTATATTTATCCGTTCGTGTTTACAGCGTGCGGCGTGGCAGTGATATGGGCGCTCTTCTGGGGTGTCAGGCTCCGCGACCTGACGCCGGCAGCCGAAACCGACGACGAGGCTGATGACGAAACTGACGACGAGACCGGCGATGAAGCCAACGACGAAACTGACGACGAGACCGGTGACGAAGCCGACGGTGACACTGACGACGAGACCGGCGACGAAGCCGACGGCGACACTGACGACGAGACCGGCGACGAAGCCGACGGCGACACTGACGACGAGACCGGCGACGGAACTGACGACGAGACCGACGATGAAGCCAACGGCGACACTGACGACGAGACCGACGATGAAACCAGAGACGAAACTGACGACGAGACCGGCGATGAAACTGACGACGAAACTGACGACGAGGCCGGCGATGAAGCCGACGGCGACACTGACGACGAGACCGATTAATACTGAGGCATTCTCAATTGAGAATCTGTATACCGAAAAACCGCAGACCGTTTTCCATCGTCAGCGTAGCGACGTCTTCTGTCGTCATGCCGCGCGTTTCAGCTATTTT
>Ga0082212_10010678_pt1 | contig 11731 bp, 7 predicted proteins | sample TergutNt197P3_FD_71548 | JGI IMG/M metagenome (GOLD analysis project Ga0082212, IMG submission 71548) | Neocapritermes taracua P3 segment gut microbial communities from Petit-Saut dam, French Guiana - Nt197 P3 | ecosystem: Host-associated > Arthropoda: Insects > Digestive system > Gut ... | reverse complement strand
CCTTGACCCACGTCAGATAATCGCGAGTTACCTCCGATTTTTGGGTGACAATATCGCTCTTTTTTTCAAGCAATTCGGAATACCGTGTAACGATGATTTTATCTTCTTCGCCGACGGGTTCCGGCATGGTTTTGCGAATGGTTTCCAGCAACATGTTCGCCGATTCAATCTCGACGGCAAGCCCTTCCGCTCGTTGCGCCATTTCGACAATCAGTTCGGGGGAACATGATTCCGGTGCGGGTTGCTCTACCGTGTGGCGAACTTGTATTATGATCAAAATCGCAATAAACACGATACCGCCGAACATGTTGCACACGGTATCCAGAAACAGGTCAAAACTCGATTGTGGATTCAGATGTCGTCGCATGATGGTTATTGTAGAGAAATCTCAGTTTTTTCGCCAATCACTTGCAAACCAACATCAAACCCCAATTGTCTCAACCCGTCAAGGATACTTTCATATTCATCAAATCGGGAGGGACGGACATAGAGAACAAGATACTCTGTTTTTTTGTCCCTACTGCCGACCCATGAAAAAAACGCTTGCCTTGACCGAAAGGATTGTCCTTTGGGGGCTGCCTGTGATAAAACGGTGATTGTTCCTTGACCATAAATCAAGAGATAAGGAGTTTTGTCTGTCGATTTGCTCGGTATGGCATAAACCCGCTGAACAATCTCTTTCTCCAACTGGCGATCCAAATCGGTTTGTTGCTTTTTCAAATCGTCGATCCTGCCTTGTATGTTTTGCTTTTGCCTCTTCAGATCGCTGTTTTTGCGTGACAACTCATTCCGCAATTGATCGAGTTCCCGAATTCGACCTTCCATTTCCGTCGCGAGTTTTGCATCCGGACGATTAACCATTTCATAATGATACTCTTTTGCCGTGTTGATTTCATCTTCGATTGCGATGACTTCCCGCTCAAGACGTTCGACCGATGCATCAAGTGCATCCACCTGATCCAATGTTGGAAGATATGGAGTCGCATTTTGAATGGCTTGATTCAACCTCAGTATTTCATCCTGTATCTCTTGCAGGTTTTGTTCCAATGCCTGAATGCGTTCATTCAATTCCGTTTCAGTGATTTCCGGTATCGAAACAGGTTTCGCCGCAACTTGAGTGACGAGCTTGAGAATGAGGAGCAACGTTACCAGAACGAGTATGCCGACAACCGATGTGATAATATCCTGAAAGGAAAAAAAGGAAATCGATGAAGAATTGCGGCGGTGGGACATTGATATGATACATTTTGTTCTGAAGTGTCACTCTAATAAAATTGTCAACTTGTCAAAGGCTTAATTTTTCCGTTCGTAGCCGGGACACGATATTGGTTGTACAGTATTCGGAACACGCCAGGAGTAATTCCTCTTCTGATTTTTTCATTACTGTTGTCATCAATTGCAGGATCAGTGCCAAAACCAAGGCAATGAGAGTTGTTTCAAAAGCCGTAGCCAACCCCCCCGTGACACTCTGGAGCGACGATGTCAACGCAGACATATCGGCTCCGTCGGAAAGAACCCGACCGAAATTTCCAATTGCCAATGACAGTCCTTCGACTGTTCCGATGAAACCCAAGACTGGAATGGACCACAAAAAACCGTTGAGGAGTGAATATGATGTTTCAACAGATTCGATATCCTGATCGTTGTACGAACGGAGAATATCGTCGACATCGGAAATCATCCCGATGTTTTTCAGATTGGAAAGTGTTCCGACGATTCGGTTGAACAGGAAAAAATATTTTGGTTGTTCCACGGCATCGTTGATATTGCGCAACACCTGATCGACAGTGTTCGGAGACAGTACGAAATCATGTTCCCTTGGTATTATGGCAATTTTCAATGCCTTTCGCTGGAGACGTATCTTCGATGATTTAATCAAGAGAATGAAAAGCGACCAACTCGCCAGAAAAACCATGAAATATGGCGTTACTCCCCGTTTCGTGAACATATCGACGAACCAGCCGCCCGGGACAACGTAGAGAATAAAATAAAACACGACCGTTGTCACGGTGGCCAGGACGATGCATAGCGTCGATTTTACCGCCGTGAAGCGTCCGCCTCGAAAACCGAACCTTTGCTCTATATCGTTTCTCGCCCAGGAAAGCCGATTGTCTTGATTGGTATTACTCATTGAAATATTTGCTATAATGGCAACCGAAAAAACACGCCTCGCTCGATAAGCCCCAAGAACCAACCGGAAGCGATCATCATTGCCGTCACGCAAATGACGAAAACAGAGAGGTTGGCAATGACGGTAATACTTAACCATTTCCAAAACAGAAATTGATGATGGTTTGCTGCGATCAAATCGGAAGCTCTGCCGGTTGCAACGGTTTGATTGAGAACGGTATGAAATTTCCAGAAACAAAGAAATGTTTTGAATCGCAGCGCATACAAACCGGCCCAAAGAACAATGGTGATCAGTATGACCATTAACACCTTGGCATCATCGGCACCAAGAACACGGGAAATCGAAAACACACTCCACCATAAGAGAAACAATCCATCAGCGACCACACCAACCAGAAGAAAAGTAATCTTGAGGAACATTAGCCAGCCAAGTGAAATCGCAATGGGGCGGAGCATTTTACCGGTATCAACCTTTTCGCTGGTGCCGGTAATTTCACCGCCAACATCCGCCATGTCTCCTGAATCCGCCTTGGCGAGCTTCATTGTGCCTCCGACAGAAGTGGAAAAACGCGGTTCATGTTTTATGAATCGGGCATTTTGTCCATGTTGCCAAACGTAAGAATTCCCGTTCAAATGTCCTGAACGGAGCATTTGTTCGATAGCTGCTGCGGTCACGGGGCCGAAACCTTCAGTGCCATTAACGCTGTAATTCCAATCCGCCGGTTCCGGTGATGCCTGCGTCGAATAAACCTGACCTCCGGTTGAATAAGCCTGACTGGTCGAACCACTGCTTGTAGTTGTCGTTTGAGGGTAAAGAAAATCCAACGATTCGGCAGGTTGCCAATCGGTTTTGTTTTCGGATACCTCGGTTGCTTTGCCAAGTTTCCCCTGGGATTTCATGTTCAGGAGTTGTTCTTCATCGAACGGCCCAAACGCCTTGCCGCGAATACGAATAAAATAGGACATTTCTGAAAATCTCTGATAAAGTTAATGTTGAACTAAAAAAACAGGGGCACATTGGAGAAACAATGGTTCATTGCTGCGCAATTCAACCTTGCGGGATGAAACTTGACCGATTCTGACAGGTTCCACGGTTTGGTTTGCTTTCTGACGAAGAATGTACAAATCTCCCGACTCAACGCTGATGGTACCCGGCTTCACGGCACAATTCCATTTCCCATCATTTTTGGTCAGAAGTCCCACCCATTCGAAGCGGGGCTGAAACTGCATGACCTTCTCGATAAACTCCTCCCGATCCTGAAGGGTATTATCAACCGCCTGATGAATGTTTTGGCGACAACTGTCAATGGCATTCGAGGCATTGGCACGCTGGCGATCCGTTCTCGTATCGACGGTCATCCAGGTTGTCAACGAATCAACGCCGCTTCTTTGAATTATTCGATGTGGTTCCTCAAAGTTTTTCGCAAAAAACGGGTCAATTCTCGACATATCCTGAATCAACGAATCCATCATCTGACACTGGATAATCGGGTCGATGCCCGGTTCGGAATCTTCCCGAATCAATCTTCTCACGGTAGCATCCACGACCGTTTCGACATTGTCAGTGATCTCGTCGATTCTTTTCTGTGTCTCTCTGGCGAAAGCATAAGGCGTTGGACTCGGAACGTTTGCTCTGCTGAATTGGGCGGAATTGATCGAATAGTCGGTTTCATTTCCTCCAAAAGGTTCTGTAACATAATTGTACTTACCGGCCTTTGTCGGTCGTTCCGTGAGGTAGTACCATCGACTTGTATTGTCTCCAATCCACGGAAAATGTTCGGCTTGGGAAAGTTCCCCCAGACGCCTCTCAACAGCCGTGAATGTTCCCGGAGAGTAAGGGATCATTTTCGACAACGTTTCAAAAATGTCCCCTTGCTGGAAAATATCGTTCAACGTCCCGGAAAGTCGTGTGGAAATAACATCATTCTTTTTTTTCAGGGATGCGGATGCTTGTTGTAACGTCCTGAAATCCCCGGCTACTTTTGTATAAGAGACCGCAAAATCCCGGAGCGATTCGGCAGTTTCCTTGACTGCCCCAATTTCATTCAACATATCGCCGGCATCGGTGGCAATGGAGTGGTTGGGTAACATGTCGTTACCGGTGAAGTCAGCAAGTCTTTGCAAGACGGATTGATATGCCGCCCAGTCGGGAACTGCTGAAAACAATTCGTCCATTGTAATTATCAGCGACTCTCCACCTTCGATATCCATCCGGTCTCTTGTGATGGCATTCATACGATTCCGGCATTGATTCTTCCGTTGTTCCGAAGCATCATCATATTTGTTCAGCAAGTTTTTGCAACTCTCTTCCAATTGCTTGAATCGTTCGATTTTATTCCTCGGAGATAAATTAGGATTGGTATTGACCGCATTGTGATCCGTTGAAATACCACTCAAGATATTGTCAAACTCTCCGTCAAGAAGGAGTCGATACTCGCTTTGCAGTTTCTCAAATGTTGTCTTTTCTTCTTGGGTGCGGAAGCGTTTTTTCGCTTGTTCGACGAGAAATTTGGTGGTGAGAGACAGGTCGGGTTCCGGTGGGCTGATTGCGTCTTTGGCTTGATCGTGGTATTGCCTGAATTCCTTTTCATTACGCACCATGTTGTCAATCAGAATTTTTATTTCTTCCAATATATTGTTCACAACAGAACGATCACGATTTTTCAGTGAGATGTTGGTAACGCTTTTACCTTTGATATCAAGCCTGGCTTGAAGGTCTTTGACAGGCTCTTTTGATGTACTCAATTCTGTTTTGAAGTTTGTCAGTTCCGCAATCGCTATTTTACCCCGCTCGATAAGAATGTGATTCCAATACCCCAAGGCAAGAAGGCCGCCGGCAAACAGACAAATGGCGATGATCGCTACGACGAACAGTTGAGTTTTTCGCCTTGCTGCCGTGTGCCGTCGCGCAATCACGGCATCATAGAGTTCTTCCAGTTCATCGGGGATATTCATTCCGGCTTGCGATGCAGCGGTTCCCAAAACGTAGTAGAGTCGCTCCAATTCCGGCAATTCCGTTTCTTCTTCCAGTACATTTTGCAGTTCGTCGGCAGCAAGGTTGAATTCAAGTTGCAACGTATTTTGCCGCTTCGTTTCATTGAGCCATTGGACGACAGGACGTATCAATTGCCTGATAGCCGGAGGCATAGCCATTTTCTCCAGAGTCACAATTTGTTGCATTCTGTCGTAAATACCTAATGCTTCGTCATGCTCGAAAGCGGAAAATTTCTCCATCAGCGAATCGGCTTCACTCTGTAGCACAACACTGGCGAGTTTCCAGCGATAATCAGGCGGTGGCTGAACAATCCAATCCGGCGTATTCAACTCTGCATGAAGCGAGACGATCTGTTGAAAGTTTTTCGTTCCAATCGCTTGTTGAATTTCCTTGGCCAGTTCCTTGATGCGGGCTTTTTCAAATTTTTCCTGATCTTCCGACCAATAAATATTCTCCCGATCTGTTTTCGCTATGGAGCGAATCATCGCGAGACGTTCCTTAATCGACGAACCGTTCAATGCGTGAAGCCGATGCCATCGCAACAGCGGTTCGAGCGGTGCCAATTTCATATAGGCTTCACTGACCTCTTTGGACAGTTCGACCGGAAACGGCGGTGGCACGTCGAAACCGAGTGTTGCGACAATTTCGTTCCATTCTTCCCGCTCTGGGATGTCCAGTGAAAGGTACATTTCCGTGAGGTTTGGTTTCAACTCGGCCAACCGGATGCCCTCGGTGATATTCCCTGCGCGAATCTGCTGAATACATTGCATCATGCGACGGCTCAGTTCCGTACAGGCTTCGGTGTATTGACGCGCATAATCCCGCATCTGATCCGGTGTCACCGATTCGGGAAAAGCAATGGATTTGCGTATGTTCTCGATCAAAACTTGTATGTCATTCATGGTAATTTCTTATGATGAAAAATGAAAATTAATCGGAATTGCCTGAATCATCTAAATCACTCCAAGGATCGTCAGGAACATATAATAACTCCAAGCGGTTTTCATCCTTGCCCGCATCTTCCGCGCTTGTGCCTGGTTTCACTAAATAAATGGTAAAAGGCGTGATCGTAAAATCACTGATGGAAATTTCAACCTTATTGCGTCCCTTTACCCATTTATCCATTTCCTTAATGATTTCATTTTGTTTACTTTCATGTTCTTTTACAAGGTCTTTAACTTCGGTGTGCCATTTGTCTATCCCATCGTTGTTACTTTTGGTTTCCGCCTTATCTGCCTCTTTATCATCACTATTTTGTTCCTTTGTTTTACGTACTTCAGCCAACAGATCTTTCAAAAATTTATTAGCTTCTGTCAAAAAACCTGTACTCTCATCAAAGTCAGGTTTTGTGTTAAAATTTCTCTCTTTATATTTACCGTCTATTTTCGCTTTAGTCTCTTCCAATTGCTTCTTCAATTCCGGGGCAATGTCCTTGATGAGATGTATTTTCATGCCCCCAGATTCATCCCGAACAAGTCCAAATCTTATTGTAGATTTATTATCACCAATTGTTGTTGCTCTTGGCGAGTACGAAATAGACTTAATTTTTTCATTATCATTTTTTTCAATCTCTATTTCAATTTTTTCAAACTTTTGATCAATCGGATGTAATCCTGGGTATCCCCCTTCATTGAGAACACATTTCTCAAAATCAAGGAGAAGCAGAGGTTCTTCATTGATATCCACTTCATTGTAATCCCAAAGTGAAAAAGAGCCGTCTTTATCAACTGTAGTCTTGATGGGAGTCCACAATGCGATTTCCGCAAAGTTATCTTCAATTTCGATTCGGAGTTTCGACAGGAGGATACGGTGCAGTTGACCGCGATAAGCATCCTTATTCCCATCTTCCGTGTTTTTCTCGATCGTCTTTTTATTCCATTCATACGACAAGCCTTTGTCGTTCAGGAAAAATGAAATAATCTCTTCTTTTTTGTCACCAATGTTGTGCGAAAAAACGATTTTGTTTTCTTCTTTGGTTTGGTAAATCGGTTTCTCTTTAGAACCAGGCTCCGGTCTCAATTCAATATAAGGATGCTCTTCGTCAATAAAAATTTTCACGTGTTCTTTTATGACAACAAGAAATTCGGTCCCTTCCAACACTCCAGATTTCTCCGTGCCGGCGATTCCAGATTTGATGCCCTTCCAAACAACACCGTGCAATGAGGCCAATTGGGTCTTGGCATTCGCTATCTTTTGGGCAAGGTCTTTTGCAGCATCATGTTTCTCTTGCGCTTCATTCAGTGCGTTTACAGCAATGTCAATTCTTCCTTTCACCTTGTCTGCTTCGGCTATCACATCATCAACGATTTTTCTCACTTCATCAGCATCCACATTTTCTAAATATTCGGCGACATTATTTTGTGCACCCCCAGCACCGATTTTCGCATTTTCCGGATTACGTTCTACTGTTGCCAGTATTTCTCTTGACTTTTGGATTTTTTGATTTATATCAGCAGAGGCAAAGTCCTTCGTGCTATTGATTTCCTTGAGAGTCTCTTCTGTGGTATCTACTATTCCTGTTGCATCATCAAGCAACTTTTTCGCATCAAGGGCTTTCTCTTTCGCATTGGCTATTTTATCTTTTTCATATTCGTCTTCATCCTGTGGTTCGTCCTCCGGGACTTTGGGCGATACATCAGGCGGTGGGTTCTCTGGAACGACTCCCCCTTTCAGGTTTTTCGCCATAACAAAGATGACGGCAATGATAAAAATCAGAAGGAGAACAGACCCAACAGTTATTCCGAAGATGAGCCATTTGCTTGATTGTTGGGGCAATGGCGATGCTTGCGACTTCGGTACGATACGTTTTCTGATCGGAGTGGCCAGGGGAACCGACCTTGAACCAGGGACAATTTCATATATCTCCGCAACGTTATCCATTTCTTCTTGCACCAGAAACAGTTCCAAATCCTGTTCTGCCTGGATTTGTTGCGTGCGGGTGGAAATCGCCGGTTTGGTGTAAACGCCGGTTCGGGCAAATTCGACATATTTGCCTGACGGCTGATCTTTGGGCAAACGCCGCAGGTCGATGAGGAGCGTATTGGGGGTTAATCTGGCAAAAGCCATTTCGTCGCTGCCGGCCACGATACATTTGATTTGGATTTTCGGCGAGTTCGGCGGCTCCTGCGATTTCATATAATATGTGCTGAAGGTCGTTCTCCAGCGCACCGACGGCGACAACAGGGCGAACACCTCTGCCAGAAGCGGCAACACATCCATTCCCGGTTCAAAAATAATGCTGACTGGATCGCCTTTTTCAACCCGCTCGGCCACGACACCACCCCACCCGGCATCGCCGAGCCGTTGTTGCCAGGTTCGGCAAATACCGGCATTGACTTGTGGGTTCGGTAATTGCTTCCCGCGCGGCAGTTCCTGCGATTTTTCTTTCCATGACGTACAGAAGAGATTGTGTTGCGATGCAATTGCTGCCGGGCCTCCGGGCAACAAACGAATATCATCTTCTTCAACAATCCAGTGATGTCCAATCCGATTGCTTCGTCCGGTATAATCGTTGCCACAATCGGCAACTCGCGACAGAATATGCCGATTCACGCCGCCGGTGCGACGGATGGCATGAAGAAAGGCCACCGGATTTTTCGCATCACCCGCCGAAAACAGATGCGAATAGCCGCTCAGTGCTCCGACATCCCGTGCAACATTGGGTGCCATGCCTGATGTTTGGGCGACGACACCGAATCCGGCATTACCATTGAGGCATTTGGGCGACGATGTGGAAATCTGTTCCTGAATCATGGTGTGTCAATGAAAGGAGTTTTGGAAGCGGGTTTCAATTATTTATTGCGGATAGGAATACAATATTTTCCTGCCATGAATTGTGCATGAAAGAAAGGAACTTCAACCCAAAGCGGTTTCAAGTTGATGGGGCGGTACAGGAGTGCCCGCTTGCCGTCCTGATCAGGTTCACCTAATTCCGGTGCCGTTCCGGTTGCACTCACACCGATATAAACGACATTTTCGGCATTCGCTTCGGCGGTTCCGACCAAGTCTGGAATCAAATTCAGCAACATTTCGCGAAAAACTCCGGAATTTTCCCGGACTCGCTTGGCATTATAAATGTTAAGCGGACTGCCCATAAGAGGATTCCACGGGCGATGGTAATGGTAAAACGTCACCAACTGTGCCCAGGCATCCATTTTGGTCAGGACGATGAGGAGCGGGGTTTTGATTTTTTCGTTTGTCATCAACCGGGAATGCGATCTGATGCGTGTGATCATTTCCGTCAAGACGGTGCTTTGGTTCACTTCGCTCCGGCGGATATTACCGCTGGAATCCGCGATCATTTGCGGGTCATTGACAGGCATTTTACAGGCGGCCCGGAATCGCAAGTCTTGTGTCGGGTCGAAAAGAAACAAGATGGCATCGGAAGTGGACAAATGTCGCGTTACCGGTTGCTGAAAGTTGTCGGCACCTGGCAGGAAACTTTCACCGGCATTGTCATACATGCAAACGGTTTGCGTAATCCGTTTTGCTTTTTGAAGAAACGGGTGGTTCGGCAACGGCGTGACCGTAAATGAAAACGGCTGTGCCAAAGAAGTCAGATGTCCGTCAATGAGCGTATTGTTGTAAATATCACCCTGTATGTCGGTTTTTTCAATACTGACCGGTTGATTGGGATCAATGCCTCCTGCAAACTGTGTGGCCTCGTATTCACGGATACGTTTGTTCATCATCGGTTCGGCATCCGTGAAGTTCATACAGAAATGTTGCGTCATTGTTTTGCGAAGTTGCCAAACCATTGATGTGAAAAAATAGGATTTACCCGAAGCCGGAGCCCCAACAATCGAAATGAAAAAACAGGACGTACTCAAGAATGAACGCGGGATTTGGAGATGGCACTTGGGACATGCAAGTTGATGACACGGAATTCCATTGGAATCCAGAGCGGCACCGTCGAGATCAAAACGGCAAGGTAAAAACCGCATTTGCTCGACATCGCCCAATAACGCGTCGCCAAGCAAATTGGGTGACTCGCTGATAAACAGAATCTGATCCGTTGGAAATTCGTGCCAACAATGTGGACACGAAATTTGCTGTTTGATTTTCATCCGACTTGAATTGGCGGGAATTGTTGTTGACATGGGATTGATTTGATAAATTGTTCAGGAATGTCGCAACTACGATAAAACACATTCGATCATGTTGGCGCAGCTCGGATTTACGATTATGGAAATTGGGAAGGAATGACAAGCAATAAGGTAATGCTTATTATAAGCATACTGGTATTTTATTACTTTTCAATAAGTGAGACAAACAAAGTATTAATTTATTTGAATAATGTCGCTTTTTTGAAAAATTCAAAGCAACGAGCAAAGGCAGAACACCTTAAATATTTAAATAGAAAAGGGGAACGCCATGATTCTCTCATGCGAAACTCCCCCCGCACTACTGGAGCGGTATGTACTTGCGCACATACCAATACGACGGTCATCCGTAAAGAAAGCCGCCGCACGGATTTTCGCAAGCTACCTCCATGACGTTCCCTGTACGGGTAACGTACATGCTGAGGTAGCAATTTCATCTCTTCCAACCGACAAGTCGGGTAGTGCATGGAAGAAGCCGAGAAAATTCACTCGCGAAATAACAAAATGTCATTCTGCCCAATCATTCAGGACAGCATAGTTCAAAAATCCTCAAAATTAAAAAAACTAATATCTTACTTTGTCACTCCAGTATAAAAGTATTGACGAGAAATAACAAGAGGTAATTTTGTGCAAATTCCCAAAATTCTGATTTGCCATCCAACGAATAGTGTACAAAAACATTTCAACCGCCAAAATTGAACTTTCTCTGCCTGACAACCGGTTTTTCAGACGGGCGTTTTTTCGTGGCAATCCGCTTTTTCTTGACTCGGCACTTGGTGGCGACCTTTTTTCCGTTGGATCGTCGGCGACTTTCGTATCATCTCATTCCGGGGTCGGTGTTTTAGTGAGTCAGAACGTTTCCGATGCGAGTGCGCAGTTGCCAAAGTTGGAAAGGAGAGACATCCTGAAATTGCAGGGTTCCGGCATCTTCGGCGTATTGGCTACGTTGCACTCCCGACAAGCCGAATTCCTTTTGGACTGCCTGCGACACATCCCATCGCGGACAGTCCGTTTTTTGTTGCAAGGCGATTAAATATTCGACGTCCTGCTGCCCGCGTCGATACGATTTGAGTCGGTGCGATGCCACCACCGGCGGTGTTCCTTCCCGCCCCGGATAAAAGAGTGCCAATTCATCCGACTTTTTCCACGACTCGTCGTTGCCGATGGTCTGCCACGGCACGATTCCGTCGGCTCCGCCCAACCAGGCGTCCAAAGACCAGGCGACCGGTTGCACGGCTCCCTCTTCCGGGCGGCATGTCGTTCCATACGTGTATAAAAATTCCCCATTCCGTTCCTTGCGTTCGTTGACCAGCCGGTTGAAACGGCGGAAGGTGTCGCCGCCGACCACGTTCACTCCCATCAGTCCGTCCAGCGAATTACGTTGCCACTGCGGTCTCGAAATGTCGCAACGATAACGAATCGATGATCCCACCGGCCCGGCGGCTTCATGAAACAATTCGCCGAAATAGCGCAGGGCGGCGAAGGCCCTGAAACTTGCCGGTTC
>Ga0082212_10010677_pt1 | contig 11731 bp, 12 predicted proteins | sample TergutNt197P3_FD_71548 | JGI IMG/M metagenome (GOLD analysis project Ga0082212, IMG submission 71548) | Neocapritermes taracua P3 segment gut microbial communities from Petit-Saut dam, French Guiana - Nt197 P3 | ecosystem: Host-associated > Arthropoda: Insects > Digestive system > Gut ... | reverse complement strand
GCCTTGCCAAAACCGCAAGGGAGTTCCTTGATGCCGATATAGACAACGATGAATTTTGCCAAAGGAGTCCTCTACGGGACATCAGTATGCCTCTCTCTTCCAAAGATGTCTTTATAGCGGCCTCTCAGGGAGACGCTTTGTCAAAAAAGGTGTTTGAATACACCGGAATGAAATTGGGCGAGTCGTTGGCGGATTTTGTTGCGTTTAGCGCTCCACAAGCCATTATTCTCTTTGGTGGCCTCACAAAAGCAGGCGATCTCATCAAGAAGCCTACTGAGCACTACATGAACGAGAATCTGTTGAGCATCTGGAAAAACAAGGTTGCTGTTATCTTCTCGTTACTTCCTGAATCTGACGCTGCTATCTTAGGGGCAAGCGCCTTGGCATGGTAATTCTAAATCCTTTTTGATATGATAGACAATATTAAACTATGCTTTAAGCAACATTTTTCCGGCGAAGGAAAACTCTATGCTGCCCCCGGCAGGGTAAACTTGATTGGGGAACACACCGATTACAACAACGGCTTCGTAATGCCCGGAGCCATTGACAAGTCGTTCTATATGATGGCAGCGCCCAACGGAACGCAAATGTGTAACGTTTTTGCCATTGATTTTAACGAGATGGCCTCTTTTAATGTCAATGCAACCACCTTCACTGATCCTGCATGGTGCAGGTATGTCTTTGGTGAGGTAAAGGAGTTGCAGCAATTGGGCAAAGAGATCGGCGGATTTGATGCTGTGGTGGCTTCCGATATTCCTGTTGGTGCGGGGATCTCCTCTTCGGCAGCCTTTACCTCCGTAACCGGCACTGCCCTGAACGACCTCTTTGGCTTGGGACTCACTCGAATGGAGTTGGCCAAAGCCGGACAGATGTGCGAGCACCACTACGTAGGCGTCAGGTGTGGCATTATGGATCAGTTTGCTTCTTTGTTTGGTTCGGAAGGAAAGATTATTCGATTGGATTGCAGATCGTTAGAATATGAGTATGTTCCATTTTCTCCTTCAGGACTTACCTTCATTCTGTTAGATACACAAGTAAAACACTCCCTTGCTTCTTCTGAATACAATGTACGTCGGTCTGAGTGTGAAGCGGGTGTCGCGCACCTGCAAAAAAGTTATCCTCAGGTTGAATCGCTGCGGGACGTCACTATTGAGATGCTTGAAGCACACCGCATCGAACTCTCTCCGGTGGTGTATAACCGTTGTAGTTTTGTGGTGGAGGAGAACAACAGGGTGCTTGACACGTGTATTGCCTTAGAGAAAGGCGATTACGAGCGAGTCGGCCAATTGATGTACGGCTCTCACGAAGGATTGAGCAAGAAATATCAGGTGAGTTGCCCAGAACTCGATCTGCTTCAAGAGGTAGCGTTCCATTTTGATGGCGTTTTGGGCGCAAGAATGATGGGTGGAGGCTTTGGAGGTTGAACTATCAATCTGCTCAAAGAAGATGTGGTGGACGATTTTATCGCTGTGTGCAACGAGAGTTACAACAAGAAATTTTGGAAGGAGTTTCGGGTGATACAGGTAAATATCGGCTCCGGCGCCCGAAGGTTGTAAAGGGTACTCCTAAAAACATTTACATCGTTTGCTTCTCGCTAAGAAAACTTTACCGTTTGATGCCTCGCTCATTCGCAGCCCGCTGATATGCCCTCGCGTTGCGCAGGTGGTCGGAGTAGTTAACGGCAAAGAGGTGCGAACCGTTAAACTCCGGATTGGCGCAAAAGTAGAGGTAGTTGTGTCTTTGGTATTTTAGCACTGATTCAAGCGCCGCAATGGAAGGTACGCAGATGGGACCTGGAGGCAGCCCTTTGTGTTTATACGTGTTATAAGGCGAATCCACCTGTGTGTCTCTGTTGTACAACCTTCTAATGGTTGGATCGCGAAGGGCAAAAATGAGGGTAGGATCTGCCTGAAGAAGCATTCCAATTTTAAGCCTGTTCATGTAAACACCTGCAACAGTAGGCATTTCAGGTTGATAGTTGGTTTCTCCCTGCACAATGGCGGCAAGGGTGCTAACCTGAAAAGGAGAGAGTCCAATGGAGTTTGCCAAATCTAACCTCTCCTCGTTCCACCACTTTTGATACTCTATAGACATCCGTCCCAACACCTTTTCGGGAGTTATGTTCCAATAGACCTCGTAGGTATTGGGCAAGATCATAGAAAAAAGAGAGGTGGAGTCAAATCCAAAACGCGCTAAGAGCAAATCATCGGTAAGGGATAGGAGCATGGAAAGCGAATCGGCTTCGATGGATCGACTCAGCACCGCCGCCAACCGCTCCACACTACGAATATTTCCCGATATAACCATATTCACAGGAGTTTGCAGTCCAAGCGCAAAAAGACGTACCGCCGCCTTATTATTCATTCCCGATACAAGTTGATACCTTCCTCCCTTTACCCGATCGGGAAGATGCTCCTTGTGGGCAGCACGTACAAAAGCGTTACGGAAACGCAGGCACCCCTTGGCATCCAAAGAGTCCATCAAAGTAGCCAAGGAAGCGCCGGTGGGAACATAGATGTCAAGCGTCTCCTCCTCTGCACCCTGCTGAATATTAGGGTAGTAAAAAATAACCCAATAGCGCAAAGAAAAAATCCCTACGGCCACGCAAAGCGCAAGGGGTATCCACAAAAACAGAGCGTATTTTCGACTCATGGGCACACAGATAATGTGCAAATGTAATCATTTTATTTTGCTTGGATTTCTGAATTTTTATTACCTTTGCTGTTCAACACGATTTGGACGGGCGATTTTTTATTTACCTTAACAATAAATTTATTTACTAATCACTTTTTTACATCATGAAAAATTTTTTCTTTTTGACAGCCGCAGTAGCGCTGACGGCTGTATTTGCGGGATGCACCAAGATGGATGCACCCGATGGATTGGGCAAGATTAGTTTTGCTTCAACCAAAACGTGGAAGGTCGGCTCTCAAACGTGGTCTGATGCTGTAGTGGCTTCGGGGGCTAACAACAAGACGAACTTTGATGGTGGTCCCAGTGGTGGTCCGCACAAAGCCGATTGGCGTAATAATCCGGGGTATAAGGGTACTCTATTTTCGTGGGAAGCGGTAAATCAGTACAAAGACTATCTTTGCCCCGATAGTTGGCGCGTACCTACCAAAGATGACTTTATCACATTGGATATAGCCTTGGGGGGCATAGGTGATTATCAAATAAACGCAACCGTTCGTGATAAATATCTATCTCTTTGGGGTGGTGTCTATGTAGGCGGTTGTAACAATAATGGTACGCTGGATTCGCAGGGTTTGTTTGCAGCCTATTGGTCGCAGTCTGAACGCCCCCTGTTAACTACTGATGCTTTGGCCTTACTTTTTTCTTCGAACGATCACGCTGCGTCTAATGTCATTTTTCCGAATAATATTTTTGATAAAGGAAAAGGACTCACACTTCGTTGCGTCAAGAATTAACAAGAGAAAACGCTCCTCACTTTTTCCCTTTCCGTAAAACAATCACCTGATCTTCAATGAGGCGGGCATTACCGGCAAGGCCATTATATTTACAGAGAGACGAGAGGCGCACCCCGTAGCGCTGGGAAATCTCTCGGAGCGTCTCCCCCTCTTCTACAATGTGCATGGGCAAACCTTTGGCCGCCTGTTTCTTCTTTTTGGCTACATAGATCACTGTGCCCGACTCCAAAGCCTCCCTCTTTGATTTTCCCTTTATCTCATTAAAACACAACAACTCCCGTTTAAACAACCTGAACTCACGCGCTAACGAAGCGTAGGTATCTCCGGGTTGCGTCACAATATACGAGACTTGATTCTGCTGGTATATGGTTCGATACAAACTTGCTGCGTAGAGCGGAGACCGTTCGTCCGGATGGAACACCACCGGTTCCTTTAACTTTTTGGGAGAAAGAGGAAATACTACCGTAATGCGATCATATTCATATAGTTTTTCATCTTCAATTACCTTTATCAACATCTCTGCATATAACGGGTTGGTGGCATACCCCGCCTGCTTCAATCCTCTTGCCCACCCCTTATAGTCGTGCGGAGCAAGGTCAAACAGAGAGGAATAACGCCCCTGATAACGCAAGAACTCGGCGTGATCCGTAAATGAATCATCCACGCGGGCATATTTGCGAAAGCACTCGTTGGGGGCGTCATCCGTTTGGGTGATGGTCTGCCCTTTCCATCCATGACACTTAATACCAAAGTGATTATTCGCCTCCCTTGCCAAGCGGCTCGTTCCATTGCCCGATTCAATACACGCCTGCGCCAAAGTGATGCTTGCCGGAATGCCAAACTCCTGCATCTGCTTTACGGCAATATCTTTATACTTCAAAACATAGGCCTGACGCACCGTATTGCTCTGAGCGTACCCTTCTCCTGCTACACCAAGCAGAAGAGGTAACCATAAAAAACTGTTTAAATTTATGAGTTTCATCCTTTTACCATAGAACAGAGCAGCAACATTGTAATCTCGCTATTTCTCCAATCCTCTTTACTTTGAAGCAGTTTTTCAGTTGCGCTACGGTGTTTCCAATATTTCCGCTATCCGAAAAGCAGATCAACGGTTAACTTTGTTTCTCCAGTCTCAATCTTGAATGCTGCGATCTTTTTAATGACTTTTTCAATTTTTGCGTTTTCCATTGTCTTTAAAATTTCAGCAAAAGTATAAAAAATATTATTAAAAGTCATGAAATCATTTTAAAAAATCAACTTAGGAAGTACGTTAGACACGCTTGCTGACAGAGAGATGAAGAGCATTGTAGGAGGTAATGAACCTCAATACAAACATTGCGAAGACTGTTTTGATGCACGATGTAATTCAGATGAAGATTGTGAAAATTTGTAAATTTGCTAAATATATTCAATAAACGAGCGATCATATGAAAACTTCAGACTTTTATCTATTTGTGATTACAATAGTTGCTATTGTATGTTCCTCGTGTCATGATCCTAAAGGCGATTTATCTTGCATTGATGTTCGAAAGAACTATCCCGAAAAAGATTTTTTTTTGACAGATATTGCAGAGATTTCTTATTTTGTCCCGAGTTCGGATGATGATGGCTATCTCTTCAGTGGCACCATTCGAGCGCTAACTGAAAATTCAGTAGTCATTGCAGATGCTCGGTCGGGTGATATCCTTTTCTTTAACAAAGATGGAACGCCAAAGTCGCGTTTTAACAGAAGAGGGAATGGCCCAGGGGAGTATCTTTACGCATCCCAAGTATTTTACGACGAAGATACGGATGAGGTTTTTGTTTCCGGATCCGGAAATCCTCGTGTGCTTGTCTTTTCTTCAAGCGGAGAGTATAAAAGAGAGATCCCCTTACCTCAGGGGTCAAGGATGGGTATCTTTGCCTCTTTTGATGACGCTTCCTTCTTGTATTATGACCCCAGTACAGAAATAAGAAGAGTTGAGAAGAATTACAAAGACCTGCCTTCAAGTGATCTGATTTCTACTTTTACCCTTATTTCCAAAGAAGATGGAACAGTGTTGGACCATATAGAATTACCGATGGCGCCAATATTTTTGGGGATATTCCTTGATGGTAATCCGGTATCAAGTTTTAAAACTCGATTGATTAAATGCACAAAAGGGATTTTTCTGTGCAATCCGGAAAACGATACTGTTTTTTTGTATGGCATGGACAGATCCTTAACACCTGTCCTGCATAAAATTCCTTTGGCTGACGCTACGAACCCTATGACGTATTTAAACAATTGCGTGGACATAGGGGATTATCAATTTATGGAAGTGTACACAGTACGCGCAGGGGAGGTTTATCCGGGAAGATTTCCGGTCAAGTATTATATGCGAGATAAAAGATCGGGGGAAATCTCTCTTCAAAAACTTTTTTTACCGGAATATACAGGAAAAGAATTCATCATCGGGCCTAATAGCGGAGCCGGAACTCTAATTGAAAATGGCGTTATTTTTGAGCTGGATTTACTCGAACTCAGAGAAGCATTTTCCGAAAACAGGCTCAGTGGCAAATTAAAAGAGTTGGTGGAAACGCTAAAAGAAGATGACAATAATGTCTATGCGATAGTTCAGTTTAACCCAAATTAGGTATGTAAGTATCCCCATAAATCCTACAGATTAAAAAAGTACACAAAAAACAATTTTAACTTTGTAGAATGAGAAGCACAAAAGTAGTAAATTTGCCGGATAATCAATAAAAAGAGGATCATGAAGAGGAAAACGATAACCATAGATATCTATGAATCTGACACTTCAGAAGAGTTAGAAAAAGAGGACAGTACATTACTGTCTCACGCCTTGGAAGCCACCTCAGGCGCCTACACCCCCTACTCTCACTTTCAGGTGGGTGCAGCGGTTCGCCTAAGCAACGGCGCTATCGTAACCGGCAGCAATCAGGAAAATGCCGCCTACCCTTCGGGATTGTGCGCAGAGCGAACCGCGCTTTTCTACGCCCAATCTCAATATCCCCACCTCTCCATAGAGGCCATTGCCATCGCCGCAAAATCGAACGGCGAACAAACGACTGAACCTGTCTATCCTTGCGGTGCCTGTAGGCAGGTGATGCTCGAAGCGCAAAAAAGAGCCGCGTATCCCATCCGCATCATCATGGGCGGCGCCCAAAAGATTCAAATGGTGGGATGCGTGGGAGATTTGCTTCCACTTACCTTCGAAAAATTTTAAAGTGCTTCTAAAAACCCAAACTCTGCGTTGCATTTCACTAAAAAACTTTATCTTTGCGCGGGGTAAGTCCTGTACGACCAGCTCCCACTAAACTCCCCCAGGGTCGGAAGGCAGCAAGGGTAGGTGGTTGTAGCGGTGCGATACAGGTTGCTTGCCCCTTCTTCATTTAGAAACTGTGTAACTTCCTTAATAGCATGAATATTGCCGTAGGTCTTTCGGGAGGGGTTGATTCGAGTGTGGCGGCGCTGCTGCTCAAAGAGCAGGGACACCACGTGATTGGCTTGTTTATGCAAAACTGGCACCATACGGAGGGCACGTTACACGGCTATTGTGAATGGGAAGATGATCGGGCCATTGCCGAAATGGTGGCAAAAAGGCTCGATATTCCCTTCCACTTTGTTGATTTGAGTGAAGCGTACCGCCGACGTGTGGTGGACTATATGTTTGCCGAATATGAACGGGGCAGAACCCCCAACCCCGATGTGATGTGCAATCGGGAGATTAAGTTTGACGCCTTTTTACACTACGCCCTCTCTTTAGGAGTAGACGCGGTTGCAACGGGGCACTACGTCCGCTCGGAACGTTTGAACAATGGCCGCATACGTCTCTTGGCAGGAGTTGACCCAGACAAAGACCAATCGTACTTCTTATGTCAACTCTCTCAGGAGCAATTATCTAAATCAATATTTCCCATTGGCGATCTATGCAAATCGGAAGTTCGGCGTATAGCGGCGGAGGCGGGATTGCCTTCTGCGGATAAAAAAGATTCACAGGGCATTTGTTTTGTGGGAAAGGTCGATTTGCCACTCTTCCTGCAACAAAAACTTGAGGTCAAAGAGGGTGCAGTAGTAGAGATTTTTCCTGAATATTACAACCATCCCGAAAAACGTTATGATCTATTTGAAAGAGTGGCTCTAGGAGTGGAAGCGGAGTTTCCTGCCTGTTTGTTGGAGGAGTTGATGGAGCGGGCTGCGCCATACCGTTATCAAAAAGAGTCCGGCAAAGGTATCGGTATCCATCAGGGCGCCCATTTCTACACCATTGGACAGCGAAAAGGATTACAGATTGGCGGTCACGTTAAACCTCTGTTTATCATTGATACTGACGTGCAGGAAAACATTGTCTATGTTGGAGAAGGATCTAAACATCAAGGACTTTATAAAAGCACACTCTTTGTCGCAGCCAACCAAATCCACTGGATGGCGCCCAAGTATGAGATGCAGACAGGAGAGCAACGCACCTATGAAGTGCGTATCCGCTACAGACAGCCACTCCAACAAGCGGCATTGTACCGCGTTCCGCAGGGATTGTTTATTGACTTTGACGCTCCCCAGCGGGGCATCACTCCCGGACAATTTGCGGCGTGGTACCATGGAGATGAACTCATAGGGTCGGGAATAATATCGTGAATAACGCGAAAAAATGTCAACACACAACAAGCAGTTTACCTTAGGTGCTACTTCGCGGTAGCGTAAATGCTGACAGAGTGTGAATAGAAAGTTTGTGATAAACTAAAATATTGTACATTTGCATCTGGAATACGAAATAATATGACCAACGAAGAAAAAGTAACACACTGGGTAAAATTATCGGATGAAGATATTAGCGTAGCAGATGACTTGTGTATTTCAAGACATTATTTGCAGACGGCATTTTTCTGTCACTTGTCTGTAGAAAAAATATTCAAAGCCTGTGAAATGTTGGTTAAAACCCATTCTCCTTTGCCAATAGAAAGCGTGTACCTTTTTGGTTCGTATGCAAAAGGGACTTCTCGTAGAGACAGCGATATTGACGTAGCATTTGTAGTAAACCATTTAGATGGCGATTTATTTGAAATAATGCCTCTTTTGTGGAAACTTAGACGACAGATAGATTGGCGAATTGAACCGCACATTGTTGCCCGCGACTCCGATTATGCAGGCTTTCTTGACGAGATTCAACAAAGTGGATTTTTAATTAATTGAGTACATAACCCTTAACAATTATTAATATGAAAAGATTTCTAACCTTTACCACGCTCGCGCTGTTTGTTGTAAGTCTCAGCGCTCAGGACATTAAATTACCCCAACCCCAAAAAACAGGAGGTAAACCATTGATGGAGGCCCTGAACAGCCGTGCCTCTATCCGTTCCATTGCGGAGAAGCCGCTTTCCAACCAACAACTTTCCAATCTGTTATGGGCTGCCACGGGCGTCAATAGACCGGATGGAAGGATGACCGCCCCCACAGCCTCTAACAATCAAGAAATTGATGTGTATGTATTTCTCCCTCAAGGCGTTTATCTTTATGATGTAAAAAACCACGCCCTCATCTTTAAACGTTCAGGCGATCATCGTGCAGCAGCAGCGCGCCAGGGCGCCCCCAGTGGCGTACTTTTGGTCTTTATCTCAGACTATGCAAAAATGCCACGCTACAGTAATGACGCTGATAGAGAGTTCTACTCCGGCACAGATACCGGCTTTGTAAGCCAGAATGTATATCTCTACTGCGCCTCAGAAGGTTTGGCCACCGTTGTGTTGGGCAGTATCAATCGTCAGGCCATCACAGAATTGTTGAATCTCACCAATGTGAAAGTGGTGTTGGGGCAACCGGTGGGTTACCCTGCGGGAAATTGATACTCCATAGATTTTTTTTCATGAAGAAGAACCGCTCTTTTGCTATATTTCTCTCCATTGTAGTCATTTTACTCTCTGTATCGTGTACTAAGGAGGCTCCTGCAGTTGGGGTTGATCCTGATGATATGACCATAAACCAATATGTGAACCATTGGATACTTGAAGAGATGGGCACTTACTACCTGTGGAACAATAAAATACCCTCTCGCCTTGACGATACCATAGATCCCGAATCATACTTTGACTCCATGCTATATAAATACGATCAATACCTCAGGCCGGATGGCGATCGTTTTTCATGGATACAGGACAACTACCTTGAACTGCTTGAACAATTGAGCGGAGTGGCGAGTAACGAACCCGGTTTTGAATACAAATGGTATGGATACAACGACAATGATGTATTTGGAGAGATTGCCTACGTAAAAAAAGAAACAGAGGCGCAAGCGTTGGGACTCAAACGGGGACAAGTGTTTACTCATGTGAACAATATAAAACTTACCACAAGTAACTATCAAACTGTCATGTCTGAAGCCAAACAAAATCCATCAATCACGCTCAAGGTTTTTGATGCTCTTCTCGATTTGGATGCTTCAGAGTTATATTTTGATAATGAACAAAATCTTACCATTAAGACGTTGAGCAGGTATGCCGAAAACCCGATACATTTAGACACCGTGTATTCCGTCAAAGGAAAGACCATCGGCTATTTGGTCTATAACTTTTTTGCGCCCGATTCCGGAGATGAAACCGGCTCTTACGACCTTGACTTGAACAATGCAATCGCAAAATTTACAGATAACGGAGTGGACAATCTGATTTTAGATTTGCGTTACAACAGCGGGGGTAGAGTCTCCTCCGCTATTTATCTCTCAAGTATGATTGTCAGAGGTTTGGATATAAATAATATCTTCTGCCAAATGGAATACAACAAGGGGTATAACGATTGGATTATTGAACGATATGGTGCAGACTATCTGAAAGATCCATTTACAAACACCATCACCGTGTATGACAAGGAGGGCAATGAGAAGAGAGAGCACAATCTGAACAATATCGGCAATCTGCAAAACTTGATCATCCTCACCGGAAATTGGACCGCTTCCGCCAGTGAGATGGTGATCAACGGCCTCAAACCCTATATGGATCTCTATTTGGCAGGCAACGTCACCATTGGAAAGAATGTGGCCTCTTCGACTTTTTATGTAGAAAATGACAGCAAGAATAAATGGGGAATGCAGCCAATTATTGCCAAGTATTATAACAGCCAAGGTAAATCGGACTTCACCTCCGGTTTTACCCCTGACTATTTAGATCCTGATACGTGGAATATGCCCAAAAAAGAGTTGGGAGATATTGATGAAGCGCTTCTTGATATAGCCATCCGTCAGATTACCGGAGAAGCGCTCCCAGCCCCGCAAACCCGATCATTGCACCTTGCCCCCTCCTTCATGAGAGAGATGGGATCCTCTTTAGATCATAAAGCATGGAGTAATCAGATTATTGCCCGTAAGCGCTGATAATCAATCCGTCATACGCAGGTTTAATACTGAAAGGCAGCTCCTTTTCCAATTCGGCGTGCAATCCGCTTCGATGCGACAGGTGGGTAAGGTAGGTCTCTTTTGCGCCCACTTTTTGGGCAATGGCAATGGCCTCTTCCATAGTAAAATGAGAAATATGCGGCTTAACCCTTAGAGCATTAATCACCAAAACAGAAACACCCTTCAACTTACTTAATTCACTCTCTTCTATACGATTGGCATCTGTGATATACACTAAGTCGCCAATCCTGAAGCCAAGTATGGGCAACAGAGCGTGCCACACGCGAACAGGTTCAATGCGTACCTCTCCAATGGTAAACGAGTGTTCGTCAATGGCGTGGAGGGCAAAATCGGGAACTCCCGGATATTTCACCTCTTCAAAGGCGTAACTGAACTCACATTTGAGCGCCTGATGCACACGTTCTTCGGCATAGATATCCACCGCCTTTCCGTTAATATGGTTAAATGCACGCACATCATCCAATCCGGCAATGTGGTCTTTGTGCTGGTGGGTGAGAAGGATGGCGTCCAAGTTCTCAATCTTTGCCCGCAATACCTGTTGCCTGAAGTCCGGCCCTGCATCTATTAAGAGCCGCAAACCCATATATTCGATATACACAGATGAACGCAGGCGGTTGTCTCGATGATCATCAGACATACACACCTCACAATGACAGCCTATTATAGGTACGCCTTGTGAAGTCCCCGTTCCTAAAAACGTAAGTTTTAACTCCATTCTGCAAAGATAGATAAGATTTCCGTACCTTTGTTTCCTAATGGGAACACTCTATTTGATTCCGGCACCCTTGGCAGACACCCCCTTGTCGGCTACCCTTCCTCAGGGAACGCTGGAGGTGATCTCCCGCTTGCGCTACTTTGTGGTGGAGGAGTTGCGTACGGCAAGGCGTTACCTCTCCAAAGCGGGGCATCAGGGGAAAA
>Ga0082212_10010676_pt1 | contig 11732 bp, 9 predicted proteins | sample TergutNt197P3_FD_71548 | JGI IMG/M metagenome (GOLD analysis project Ga0082212, IMG submission 71548) | Neocapritermes taracua P3 segment gut microbial communities from Petit-Saut dam, French Guiana - Nt197 P3 | ecosystem: Host-associated > Arthropoda: Insects > Digestive system > Gut ... | reverse complement strand
GGTCCAGTTCCAGTTTGCCGATGACGCTGCGCATGGTGGTCTGGGCGATCTGAATGGAGGCGAAATGATACCGGTCCACCCCGTAACTGGCTTTCTTGGGGTCGATCACGGTCATGTAGAGAACCCCATCCACCTCCACGGAAATGTTGTCGCGGGTGATGCAGGTCTGGGAGGCCACATCGATGACCTGTTCCTTCAAGGTATGCTTGTAAGCCACATTGTCCAGAAACGGCAACAGGATATGGAAGCCCGACAGGAGGGTGCCACGATAACGGCCCAGGCGCTCCACCACAAAGGCCTCGTTCTGGGGCACGATGCGCACATACTTGATGAAAAGGAAAATCAGAAAAAAGGCCGCCATCATCAAGGCGGTCATGGCGCTGCCGGAATCGCTGAACATATCGGATGCTCCTTACAAGTAGACTTCAGGCCGCTGGCGGCGAAATTTTGGTAACCACCAGGGTCAGGTTCTCCCGGGCCACCACCCGGACCCGGTCGCCCAAACGCAGGGTTTCAGCTTCACATCTGGCCTGCCAGTCGGCGCCGTTCAGTTCCACCAGGGCCGGCCTTCCCGGAGTCGCCTCAGAGATGACCGTTACTTCCCGCCCCAGGTATTGATCAGCGACCACGGGGTCTTCCATTTCCTCTCCGCGGCCGGCGCGGACGGCGAGGAGCTTTTTCAGCTTGTCCCGCAGTAAAACCAGGCTGGCCAGGGCCACGGCCATGAAAGTCAGCATCTGGGCTGTAAATTCCAGCCCGGCCAGGGCGGCCAAAGCGGCACTCCAGGCCCCCAGGCCGAAAAACATAAGGAAGAGGCCCGGGGCACAGGCTTCCAGAACAAGAAAACCAATGCCCAGGAGGAACCAGACCAGGGGAGGATCGAGATGAAAAGAAAGCATAGGGCTCCGACGCTTGGCCGCGCGGCCGGATGTTTTTAGTGGGCGGCCAGAGGTTCCTCCGGCGGAGTCACGGGCGGGGCGACCACCGGCTCGGGTTCGGCGCAGGTCTTAAAGAGCGTTTCTCCTTCCGGCACCACCAAAGCCAGGGGCAGAACTTCCTCGACGTGATTGACCGTCACGATGCGCAGATTCTTGAGAATGCGGTCGGGAATATCCTTGAGATCCTTTTCATTTTCCTTGGGGATGATGATGGTCTTCATATCGCCCCGGTGGGCGGCCATTATTTTTTCCTTAAGGCCTCCTATGGGCAGCACCCGGCCGCGCAGGGTCACTTCACCGGTCATGGCCACATCCCGGCGAACCTTTCGTTTGGTCAGGGCGGAAACCAGGCCGGTGGTCAGGGTGATGCCGGCCGATGGCCCATCCTTGGGGATGGCCCCCTCCGGAATGTGGATGTGGATATCCATCTTGCGGTAATAATTGGGGTCCAGGCCCAATTTTTCGGAGATGGACCGGACATAGCTCATGGCCGCCCGGGCCGACTCCTGCATGACTTCGCCCAGCTTGCCGGTGAGGGTGAGATTGCCGCGGCCGGGCATGATGAGCACTTCGGTGGTCAGGGTGTCGCCGCCGACTTCGGTCCAGGCCAGGCCGGTCACCACGCCGACTTCGTCCATTTCCTCGATCACGCCGTAGCGGTATTTGGGCACGCCCAGGTAATGGCCAACATTTTTGCCTGAAACCTTGATGCGCTCCTGGGGATTTTTCAGGCTTTCCCGGGCCACCTTGCGGCAAACGGAGGCGATTTCCCGTTCCAGGCCCCGCACCCCGGCCTCCTTGGTGTAACGGCGGATGGTGGCCAGAACGGCCTGGTCGGTTATGTCGAGCTGGTCGGCCTTAAGTCCATTGGCCGCCACCTGTTTGCGGATGAGGAAATTTTTGGCGATATTCAGTTTTTCATCCTCGGTGTAGCCGGAGATGCGGATAATCTCCATGCGGTCCTGCAGGGGGCTGGGGATGTTGTAAAGGCTGTTGGCGGTTGTTATGAACATAACTTCGGAGAGGTCGTAATCCAGGTCCAGATAGTGGTCGCCGAATTTGGAATTCTGTTCCGGATCCAAAACTTCCAGGAGGGCGGCCGAGGGGTCGCCCCTGAAGTCGGTGGACATCTTGTCCACTTCATCGAGGCAGAAGACCGGGTTGGAAGTCTTGGCCTTGCGCAGGCTTTGGATTATCTTGCCGGGCATGGCCCCGATATAGGTGCGGCGATGTCCGCGTATCTCGGCTTCGTCCCGCACCCCGCCCAAGGACAGGCGCACGAAATTACGCCCCAGGGCCCGGGCCACGGAGCGGGCCAGGGAAGTCTTGCCCACGCCGGGGGGGCCGACCAGGCAGAGAATGGGCCCCTTGTTCTTTTTGACCAGGCTCTGGACCGCCAGGTATTCCAAAATGCGTTCCTTGGGTTTTTCCAGCCCGAAATGGTCTTCGTTGAGGATCTTCTCCGCGGCGTTGATCTCCAGGCGGTCGCGGCTGCGCTCAAACCAGGGCAAAGCCAGGATCCAGTCTATGTAATTGCGGACCACCGTGGCTTCAGCGCTCATGGGCGACATCATCTTCAGCTTTTTCAGCTCGTGCCGCACTTTCTGGTTGGCCTCCTTGGAGAGGCGGCGTTGCTTGATTTTCTCTTCGAGTTCGGCGATCTCATTTTTCATGTCGTCGCTGTCGCCCATTTCCTTCTGAATGGCGCGCATCTGCTCGTTGAGATAATATTCCTTCTGGGTCTTTTCCATCTGCTTTTTGACGCGGTTCTTGATGCGCTGCTCTATCTGCAGCACTTCTATTTCGCTCCGCATCATTTCATAGAGGGCTTCCATGCGGGCCAGGGGGCTGATCAGGCCCAGGAGCACCTGTTTGTCTTCAAGCTTCAGGGACAAATGGTTGACCATGCTGTCGCAGAGCTGGGAAGGGTCACGGAAGGCGGCCACGGTGGCCACGATTTCCGGGGGGATTTTTTTGTTGATCTTGGCGTAGGCTTCAAAGGTGGAGTTAAGGCTGCGGAAAAGAGCCTCCAATTCCAGGGGGGACTCTTCGGGTTCAATGAGGTTTTCGACTTCGACGTAAAAAAATTCCTGGCTCTCCAGGAACCTGTCGATGCGTCCCCGGGTCCGTCCCTCCACCAGGGCCTTGACCGTGCCATCGGGCAGCCTAAGTAGCTGGAGGACCGCGCCTATGGTGCCGATCTCGTGGATGTCGGCTTCCTGGGGCTCATCCACCTTGGCCTCTTTCTGGGTGCAGAGAAAGATGGTCTTGTCCAGGCTCATGGCGTGTTCCAGGGCCTTGATGGATCTCTCCCGGCCGACGAAAAGAGGCACGACCATATGCGGGAAGACCACCACGTCCCTCAGAGGCAGAAGCGGCAGGTGCATCCTCTGCCCCGAAGCCTTGGCTTTGTTCTTGCTGGAACCGAATAACATTCTGGCACCTTGTCAGGTAGGTCCGCCGAAGCGGATTATTTTTGCCGACACCAGCGGCCGGGTCAGGCGACGTCGTTGTCGATGTATTTTGGAGCCTCGCTGTCGTAGATGATTATGGGCTCCTCTTTTTTCAGGACGACCTCTTCGGAGATGAGGCATTCGCGCACCCTGGTCATGGACGGCAGGTCATACATGATGTTGAGCATGGCCGATTCCAGGATGGACCTAAGGCCCCGGGCGCCGGTTTTGCGTTTCAGGGCCTCGCGGGCCACGGCGACCAGAGCTTCCTCGGTGAATTTCAGTTCCACGCCTTCGAAACGGAAGAGCTTCTGATATTGGCGCACCAGGGAATTCTTGGGTTCCTTGAGAATGCGGACCATGGCCGCCTCGTCGAGTTCCCCCAGGGTGGCCACCACGGGCAGCCGGCCCACGAATTCCGGGATGAGGCCGAATTTCAGGAGGTCTTCCGGCTGGCAGTCCGACAAGACCTCGCCGACCTGACGCTCGTCGATGTTGGCCGCTATGTCGGCCGTAAACCCCATGGTCTTGACCCCGACGCGGCTCTTGATGATGTTGTCCAGTCCCACGAAGGCGCCGCCGCAGATGAAAAGAATGTTGGTGGTGTCCACCTTGGTGAATTCCTGCTGGGGATGCTTGCGGCCGCCTTTGGGGGGAACGGCCGCCACAGTGCCTTCGATGATTTTCAGGAGGGCCTGCTGGACACCTTCGCCTGAAACGTCGCGGGTTATGGAAGCGTTGTCGCCTTTCCGGGCCACCTTGTCTATTTCATCGACGTAGACAATGCCCCGGGAGGCCTTGGCCACGTCATAATCGGCGGCCTGGAGCAGGTTGACGATGATATTTTCCACATCCTCGCCGACATAGCCGGCCTCGGTCAGAGCCGTGGCATCGGCGATGGTGAAGGGGACGTTCAGGATGCGGGCCAGGGTCTGGGCCAGAAGGGTCTTGCCGCTACCGGTCGGCCCCACCAGAAGGATGTTTGATTTGGAGATCTCCACATCGTCGCCATCGTCCTGGCTTTCGATGCGTTTGTAATGGTTGTAAACGGCCACGGAAAGGATCTTTTTGGCCTCGTCCTGTCCGATGACGTAATCATCCAGCACCGACTTGATCTCGTAGGGCTTGGGAATGCTCTGCCGATCGCGCCCCAGCCGGGTTACGGGATCGGCGGCCATTATCTCCCGGCATTGCTCCAGGCAGAGTTCGCAAATATGTATCTTTTCCGGCTCGGGGCCGGCGATCATGCGCACTCCTTCCCGCTGGGGCAACCCGCAGAAGGAACAAATGGGCTGATTCATTCTTTCGGAGTCCTGGCTCATTTTTCAACCTGTTCGCTGGGGCGGACGTCTTGACAAGACGCCGGAATTATTCCGGCCTCTGCTCAATGATATTGTCGATGAGGCCGTAATCCTTGGCTTCGGCGGCGCTCATGAAATTGTCGCGCTCAGTGTCGTGGGCCACTGTTTTCAGAGGTTTACCGGTATGTCGGGCCATAATTTCATTCAAGGTGGATTTGGTGCGGGCCATTTCCCGGGCGTGGATCTCAACATCGGTGGCCTGGCCGTGGAAACCGCCCAGGGGTTGATGGATCATGATACGGCTGTGGGGCAGGGCGCTTCTTTTGCCCTCGGCGCCGGCGGACAGGAGCAGGGCTCCCATGCTGAAGGCCTGGCCCAGGCAGAGGGTGGCCACATCAGGCTTGATGAAGCGCATGGTGTCATAGATGGCCAAGCCCGCAGTGACCGAACCGCCGGGGGAATTGATATAGAGGTGGATGTCTTTTTTGGGGTCGTCCGATTCCAGAAAAATCAACTGGGCGCAGACGGCATTGGCCACCTGATCATTGACCTGGGAGCCCAAAATAATGATGCGGTCTTTCAGAAGGCGGGAATAAATATCGTAGGATCGCTCACCCCGATTGGTCTGTTCAATTACAAAGGGGATATGATGCATAAAACACCCTTGCCGAAATGAAGCCTTTGGAACCCGCTTACATAATAATAAACCTATTGAAAATTAATTCAAGTGGTTTTAGGGAAAAAACATCGAAAAATGCTGAATCATGGCCAAAAAAAGGGTTATATCCCGATTTTCAGTCTTTTGGCCGTCCAAAAACAGGGTCGCCTAAAGCTCCTGGCCCAAAAAAGGGCGGCGCTCAAGCAAACGCCGCCCGGAACGATAAATTAATGAGGGGATGCCCTTACCGTATGACCGGCACGTTTTCCTGGGTATTGGCCGAAGGCGGCAGGGGCGGGGCCGATGGGGGGGTGGCCTGGACCGCCGTCTGGGGAGCCATTGGCGGAGCTTCGGCCTGGGACATGGGGACCGCCGCCGGCCTGGCGGCCGGGGCCGCGGGTCTGGCCGTAGGGGCCCCGCCTGGGGTCAGATAGGCCGGGTTGCCCGGTCTGATCACGCCGGGTCGCAACGAGGCTTCCGGTTCGCTCACATGGATCTCCACCCGGCGGTTCAAAGCCCGGCCCTGGGAGGTCCGGTTGTCGGCGATGGGCTGGCGCTCGCCCATGGAGGAGGTTGACAGCCGGTGGGGGCTGACGCCGTTGTCCACCAGCACCGCCTTGACCGCCTCGGCCCTTCTTAAACCCAGCTTGAGATTGTATTCATCGGGGCCTATCCAATCGGCGTGGCCCTGGATATCAACTTTCAGGTCGGGGTGGTTATTCAGCACCACGGCCGCGTTGGCCAAATGGGGCAGGTATTGGCTTTTGACTATGGACTTGTCGAAATCGAAGAAATTGGCGTAGGCCACCACCCAGCAGCCCCGTTCGTCCACCGGCGCGCCCAGGGGCGTATTGGGGCAGAGATCCATATGATCCGGGACCCCGTCGCCGTCGGAATCCTTTTCGGAGCCGGGCCGGCAGGCGCGGGAAGCCAAAAGGGTGACCAGGTCGCTCTGGCTGGACATGACGGCCCAGTCCTTGGGGGTGCGGCGCTTGATGTCCGTGACCCGGCAATTGGCGCCATTGTTCATAAGCAGTTTGGCGATGGAGTGCCGGCCGCCCCAGGCCGCCCAATGCAGGGCCGTGCCGCCGTAGACATCGACCGCGTTGACCGAGGCTCCGCCGCGCAGGATCAATTTGGCCGCTTCAGCGTTATCCAAAAAAACCGCCCAATGGAGAATGGGCCAGCCGGAAGGGTCGAAGGGCTGGTCTAAAATGGGCGATTCGTCGCCGAAGACGTCTTTGGCCTTAAGGCCCAGGATGCCGAGGCTGGCGTTGGGGTTGGCCCCCTGGTTCAGCAAGGTGAACATAGACTGGACATCGCCCCTGGCCAAAGCGAAGAAGAGACCCTGGTCGACCGTAATCTGGCGGGCCAAAAGGAGTTCCGTATCAACTTTCTGCCCTTGGGCGGCCGCCGGAGCCCACACGGCCATGACCAGAAGAATAAGCGATAGCTTTCTCATTTTTCACTCCATGCGGGCCGGCGGCTATTCAAATTCAACCACCAGCCGGGGTTCTTTTTTCAAGACGCCGGCCACCGGGGCCTGATCCATCGTCTGGCAAGGCCGCGATATTTCAAACTGCACGGAATTGCGGCGCTCATTGATGGCTCTGGCCGCGAACGCCGTGACATCGAAGAGGACCCAACCCTGGTCGGATTTGCTCTTGGCCGAAATTATTTCCCGCCGGCGGGCCAGGCTTTGCAGATCATCACCCACGTTCAAACGTCCGCGCAATTGAGCCTCCTGGAGCCCCTGGGGGTTGGAAAAGGCGTAAACGGCCAGGACAGCCCGGCGCACCTGGGCCCTTTCAGGATAAACGCTGGGATCGAATTGCATCAGAAGGGACTGGCTGTTGCCCGGAGGCCCCGTATAATCGCAGTCGTCCGCCCCGGGGAACAGAGGCTGGCAACCGAGCTTTACGGTTTGCGCGCCGCGGACCTTGTGGGAATTATAGGGCGCCTCATGCCAGATACCCAGGTCAAAGGGAGCCACGGCCACCGCGCAGGCGGATTTGGATTCGCGGGTGAACGGCACGTCCATCAAGCTGGCGCGGGGATTATCGCAAAGGGGTACTTTGCGGCTTTGGTATTTAGCCGGAACATTTCCGCCGCAACCGGCCAGGGCCAGGACCAGGATCAAACAAATATGCTTCATCATAAATTATCCCTCGTAAAATGGCGCCTGGCCGAACCCTCCGGCCCGGCCGGCCGGTTGAAAAGGCCCTTCATTTGCCCAGAGAGACATAAGTGTCGGGCGGTTCCACCGCGGGAGCGTCCAGAACCCGTTCCGGGCCGGGATCCAAGGGCACGAAGAAGAATACATGGTCGGTCAGTTCCACCGCGTCTTCAGCATAGGTTATGCGGCCCACATAGGAAACCGGCTCCACATCCTGCCCGGCGGCGCCCTTTTTGCTTTTCAGGGTCTTGGCCGCCTTGGACGGCAACGGGGCCAGCCCTTCCACCCGGGCCACCACCGTCACCAGGCCCTTGAAAGTATAAAGTTCCCCGAGAGTCTTCCCCCGGTCCACCCGTCCGGGGAATGACCCCCGGGAGCCTTTGCCCGATACCCCGTATATTGGGAATTCACGGAAGTAAGGATCGGAGTCGCCGTAGGTGTCGGAATCCAGTATCTTGGCCAAGTCTTCAGTGAACTGCAGGATGACGTTGTCGTTGGTGCTGAGAAGGGTAGCCCCGAAATCCCTGGCCTTATCCGTAGCGTCGCCGTAATAAAGACTGTTGTGATAAGCGGAAGCCAGAACCTGGCCCACCTGCCGCACCTCATAGAGCGCGTCAATGGGCCGCCCGGTGTGGGGTTCGACCCGTTTGACCGTGACCCGCAACGAGCCGCTCTCCCCCAGGCCCCGGCCGTCAGCCAGAAAATTGAAATACTTCGGGAAGCTGCCGTTGAACCATTCGCCCCGATCATAGAGGCTGGCGGGTTCCCCCAAAGGCGGCGGAGGCACGGCCGTTTTCTTGCCGGCCATTAAAGTCGCCTCGGGAAACAAATAGATGGTGTCGCCGACAGTGAGTTTTTCAGGGTGGGCCACCAGGTTGCGGTTGGCCTCCCACAGCTTGCCCCCCAGGGATGACTTGCCGTAAATGCGCCGGGCGATGCTCGACGCCGTGTCGCCCTTTTGAACGACATAAGCCTGGGCGGGGCCGAAATCGCTCGATTGGGCTCCGAGCCCGGAAGCGGTCAGGAATAACGCGGCCGCCAAAACCATGCTCAGTAGAAATCGACTCATGTCTTTCCTCCCTCGGGCGCCGGCGCCTCTATATTTTTCAGGCGCCGGAGTGTCAACTGGTTGACTTTGGGTTATGTCAGGTTATGATAGTTTTACGCTTTCATAGTAATTTATAAGTAAATTACCGTTAACTATAATACACTTTTCAGAGCCGGGAGTCAACTTTAATCGACGTTAAACGTCAATTATTATTTAGAATCAAGCTAATACCTTATATATGGCCCCGCCGTCCCCTGAACCGCTAAATATTGCGGCCTCGCCCTTGCCCCCCGGTCCAGGCTCTGCTAAACTGAAGCCCATTATAGCGGAAAGGCCGCCCGCACACTATATATGTCGGCCGAAATATAAAAAAAATTAAAAAAATGGAAATAAAACTGGCTGAAACTTTGGGGTATTGCCCCGGGGTCAAGCGGGCCCTGGACACCGCTTTCAAGCTCCTGGCCCGCCGGGGCGGGGATGTCTTCAGCCACGGCGAATTGATCCACAATCCGCCGACCCTGGAACTTCTGGCCCGCAAGGGTCTCAAACCCTGGCGGGGCGAGGGCCGGGGCACGGTCATCATTCGGGCTCACGGTCTGCCCCCCGGGGAAGTGGCCGCCCTTAAGGCGCACGGGCTGACGATCAGCGACGCCACCTGTCCCCGGGTGAGACTGGTGCAGACCCTGGCGGCCGAAGAGGCCGGCCGGGGCCGGCTGGTCATCATCTGGGGCCAGGCCGACCACCCGGAGGTCATCGGCCTTATGGGCCACGCCGGAGACCGGGGCCGGGTGATAAGCGGGCCCCGGGAAGCGGCGGCCTTGCCGGACGCCGAATCCGTGCTCCTGGTGGCCCAGACCACCCAGGACCAGGACCTGTGGCCCGAAGTGGCGGCGGCCGTGCGGGCCCGCTGGCCGGAGGCCCTTATAAAAAACACCATCTGCGAAGCCACCGTGACTCGCCAGAGCCAGGTGCGGGATCTTGTAAAGCTGACGGAAGCCCTGGTGGTCGTGGGGGGCCGCACCAGCGGCAACACCCGCCGCCTGGCCGACCTGGGCCTGGCGGCCGGCCGCCGGACTTTTTTGACCGAAACCGGGGCCGACCTGAAGCCCGAAGACTTCCAGGGCATCCAGAGCGTGGCCGTGGCCGCCGGGGCCTCCACTTCCAATTGGCAGATAGCCCAGGTCATCCAGACCCTCAAGGCCCTGGCCCGGGGCCATTCCCGCAAATTCTGGGCCCGGCTGATGCGGGCCCTGGTGCTGTCGAGCCTTTTCGCCGCCTTCGGCCTGGCCGGCCTGGCCCTGGGGACCGGCCGACTCCTGGGGGCCGGGCCGCCGGCCACCCTCTTCAGCTTCTTCTTTTTTTTGACCACAGCCCTCCACCTGACCCGCGATCTCCTGCAGAGCCGCGACCAGACCCTCAGGCTGGCCGACCCGGACCGGACCGCCTTCTTCGCCAAGTATCGCCGGAGCCTTATGGGTTGCGCGGCGGGGAGTTTCGCCTTGTGTTTTCTGGCCGCCGACAATCTGAATCTTATCCCTTTGGCCGGAGGCCTGGCCGCCCTGGCCCATCACTCCATCCCCCGCCCGGAAAAACCGGCCCTGACCCGGGCCCTGGCCAAGCCGGCCCTTTTGGGCCTGAGCTGGGCCGGGGCCATGCTCTGGGCCGCCCGTCCCGGCCTGGACGGGCTCAAGACCACTTTCCAGGCGGCCCCGGGCCTGGCACTGTTCGCCGGGGGCCTGGTTTTCGCCCATCTTTTCATCCTTAGTATTTTCAGCGACATTTTAGGCGTGCGGGGCGACCGCATCTTCGGCCGCCCCACCCTGCCCTCCAGCCTGGGCGATCCGGCTCTCCGCCGCCTCCTGTATTGTTTCCTGGCCGCCTGGGCCCTGGGTCTGGCCCTGGCCGCGGCCCTAGGCCCGGTCCCGCCCGCCCTGGCCTTACTCATGGCCGGCGCGGGCCCCTTCTACAATCTACCCCTGGTCCGCCGCTTAAGCCCGGGGCCGGGCCGCCGAGCCCCGGCCGACCTGGCCGACTACCGCCTGGAAGCCCTCCTGTTCGGCCAGCTCCCGGCCGCGGGCCTGGCCCTCTGGCTATGCTCCTGACCCCCCTGGTTTCGGCTATCATCCCCACCTTCAACCGGGCCTGGTCCCTGGGCCGGGCCGTGGAATCCGTCCTGGCCCAGGCCTATAGGCCCCTGGAACTCATAGTGGTGGACGACGGTTCCACGGACGGAACGCCGGGGCTCCTGGCCCCCCTGGCCGCCCGGGGCCATATCCTTATGATCAGCCAGCCCAACCGCGGAGTCAGCGCGGCCCGCAACGCCGGCCTGGCGGCCGCCCGGGGGAGCCTCATCGCTTTTCTGGACAGCGACGATGAATGGCTGCCCGGCAAGTTAGAAGCCCAGGTCGAGTTCCTAAAACAAAACCCGGACCAGGCGCTGGTGCAGACCCAGGAACGCTGGTTCCGGGGCGGCCGCCGGGTCAACCCCGGGCGCCGGCACCGTAAATTGGCCGGGGACATCTTCATCCCTTCCTTGAGCCTCTGCCTCATCAGCCCCTCGGCCGTCATGCTGCGCCGAAGCCTCCTGGATGAAGTGGGGTTGTTCGACGAAAGCCTCCCGGCCGCCGAAGACTACGACCTGTGGCTCCGCGTCCTGGCCCGGCACCCGGCCGGGCTCATCGACCGGGAGCTGGTCATCCGCCACGGCGGCCGGCCGGACCAGCTTTCAGCCCGGCCGGCCCTGGACCGCTGGCGCATCCTGGCCCTGGAAAAAATTTTGACAACCGAACTTTCACCCGAACGCCGACAGGCGGCCGAAGAGGAACTGGCCCGCAAACGGGCCATCTACCAGGCCGGCCGAAAAAAAAGGTCGCCCTGAAAAACAGCGGGCCGGGCTATCAAGCCCGGCCCACTGTTTTTATGGCTAAAGCCTGTTATTACTTCATACGGATCACTTCATTGAGCATTTCGTCAGTGGTGGTGACCGTTTTGGTATTGGCCTGGAAGCCGCGCTGGGTGAGGATCATGTTGACGATCTCCTCGGCCACGTCCACGTTGGACTGTTCCAGGAAGTTGGCCAGAATGGTCCCCGTGCCGGCGTTGCCCGGCTCGTTCATGGCCCCGGCCCCGGAGTAGCGGGTCTCGGCCAAGAGGGTGTC
>Ga0082212_10010675_pt1 | contig 11732 bp, 1 predicted proteins | sample TergutNt197P3_FD_71548 | JGI IMG/M metagenome (GOLD analysis project Ga0082212, IMG submission 71548) | Neocapritermes taracua P3 segment gut microbial communities from Petit-Saut dam, French Guiana - Nt197 P3 | ecosystem: Host-associated > Arthropoda: Insects > Digestive system > Gut ... | reverse complement strand
CATTTCCGCGGTTCCAGTCGTCGGGGTCGGCAGGGTTAAATCCGATGTGTATTTCTACGGCTTCCGCCGCTTTTCTCATCATTTCGTCAACCGATTCAAATCCGCGGTCAATGGCATAATCGCCCATTGCTTCAATAACGTAAAGACTGTTATCCAAAGTTTCCTTATTGATAATATCGGGATATTCCCCATTGGGAGCATATATTCCTTTTGCCCATGCCTCCATACTGACATTCCATCGGGCGACAAATGCGTCTATAACATCCTGATTCAAACCCGTGTTGTACAAATGAGGCAATAAATCTAACGGAATCGGTATTTCTTCGTCTAATTCATGAAGGATATCCAAAAAATCGGCGAAGTTTGGGTCTGAGATTACGTCTGCGTTGCCAAATACTTCATACAGCCAACTGTTTGCAGCATTCATACCATTTATTATCTTCAGCAAGTCGTAGTATATTTGCAGGATATGAGCGGGAGGCGGTATTCTTATGATGCCAGAGGCATCGTTTGCATACCTTGATATTGCAGCTGTACTTCGACTCGAACCAAAATCGTAAGCGCAAAAGAGCGCATCAAGAATCCCGATAGGACATCCAATGTAGGGAACAAAACCGAGCACACAAACCGCTACGCTACGAACGCCGGGATTGGAAGTAACACCATACCCGCAGGCAAAGGAGTTGCCTACAGGTCCCATGCAACCAATGGCTGCTAAAGCCAACTCTCCAAAGCATGACTGACAATCGGATGGAACCGTTATGATGGTTCCGCCGCCACCATAACCCCAACCACCATCACCGCCACCTCCTGGTCCACAACAAATTGGACCCGGCGGAGGAGGAGGAGCGGAAGGTACAGAAATTCCAACGGAATTACTGCCGCACGTTCTACCTGAATAATTAAACCCTTGCGAATCGGATATGGTGTTATTGTTATCGCCGCACGGGTACCACGCATTAGCGCTCATCGTACCGTAACACCCGGTAGCGCCGCCGCCGCTCCTGCCCCGCATTCTTCGATATTGCATCGTTACGGGTATGTCAACGGTTTGATTGGCACCTAAATCAAATATTCCGGCTGAATAGGAAAAAACGTATAACTCGTCTTCGGGTAAACGAAGGGTTACGTCGTGCGCTGTAATCAAGCCCTTGTTGGTAATTTTCACCAAAAACGAATACGGCTCGTCGTCTTCTTCAAGATAGGGCATGGTTTTCGGCATTTCCATGATGAGAACAGGCTTGGGTACGAAGGTTTCATACTTCAACACTAATTCTATCTTGTACTCGTCTTCTATTTCGGTAGGCGTTACTATCCATTCGTAGGTAATGGCGTTGAAACTGATGAACACCTCGCGGTAGTTGTTTTCGCCCGCTTCGATGTAAACGCTTGCGCGGTACATGTTGTGCTTATCGGCTGATATGTTCAGATAATACAAGCCTTCGGGCAGGTCGGGCGACACGAACAGTCCGTTTTCGTCGGTAGCGCCTTGCGCCGCCACGCCGTTTGTAATAGCATCGACGAGCGATACTTTTGCGTTGGCAACTAACGGTCGGGAAGCAGAATTGAACGTGTATTCATCGGTAACCGCCACCGTCAGCCGTCCCATATATTCGGATATAGCCCTGAAAGTACAGGGTATGCTCACCGAATTTCCGTTTTCGCAGTTTACGCCGATAGAGCCTGTGTAGTTGCCAAACGGCAGCCCGATGTCGGGGTGCAGCGACAGGGTGATGACCGCAGTATCGCCCGATGCGATTGACGGCATGGTGCGCAAACCGTTCTGCATGGATATCCACGGCGCCGAAGGCAACATCAGCGCCACCGTACCCGTAGCGCCTTCGCCATTGTTGCAAAGAAGAATTTCTACCGTTTTGTTTCTTCCCGTTGTCATGGTGGTGGAAATACTTCTTGGAATGACTTCGAGCACGGCTCGCGGCTCAATACAATGAAACCACACTTTGAAGGACACCTCGGCGCCCTCGTCGCAAACCGCGCGCAGGGTGAGTTCTTCCCAATTGTCGATATTGCTGGGCGTCAGGGCAGTAACCGTATAGGGTATATCCACATAACCGTCGCCATAAAGCATTGCCGCCGGCGTGACAACAATTTGCGCATTGGGCGTTCCGGAAACCTCTTCGATGGTAATGTTGGTAAGTTGTTTCGCCGTGCGGTTTTGAATCCTGAAAGTACCCGATTTACTTTTGTACTGTTCCATCTGCCATGAAATGTTTCCCGAAGCATATTTCATACCGACGACGTCGAACTGACAAAGGATTTCGTCGCTTGGTTCTCCTTCGGCAACGCAAACGATGGAATAAAGTCCCACTTCGCCGTTTTGCGGAACAAATGCGGCAGTAAACTGACCCGATGCGTTGGTTTTTACAGACAGTGTTCTTCGGTATCCGTCCAAATCTACATGTACATCCACATCAATGTTGTCCACCGATTGAGTTCCCGAAGCGGTCACGTTTCCTGATATTTGTGCGGTTTCGTCGGTGGTATAGACGATTTTATCCGTGTTTGCCACGATATAATAGGGTTTGGGAATTACCGTTACCGGAACGGAGATGAATATGGGTTCGTAATTGTCGCTGGTGGGCGTAAACCGTATCGGCTGTTCGTCAGTACCCGGCGCAGGCTGGAAATCGGGCTGCTCAAACTTGAATTTTCCCGGCACGGAAGCCTGACCATCAACCAGTTCGCTACGGCGCAACATTTGTCCTTCGTTGATGGGCGTTGCCGTTGGCGGGGTAATGATGTTCGCCGTTAAGCGCGTAATATTTCCTGACACGCCGGTAATTGGCAGTCGCAGCGTATAATTGCCGGCTGATGCGCCTGCAAGCGTCACGCCGCTCACGCTTACCGGCTTGCCGTATCCGGCGCTTGAATCGGAAAAGCGCGCTACGGCTTCGCTGATGTTCACCGTTACGTTGTCGCCCGAAGCCATCCATGAAATAGCGCCCGAAGCGGTGATTTCTGCGTCGAGGGTTCCATCGTACAGTTTGTCGGCAATTGTCATTCCGTAGATAGTTACTTCTCTTGGGGTTATGGTCGCGGTAAGCGATTGTTCCCATCCGGTTAGCGTATAATTGGCGGCGTCGGCTCCCGCAAGGGTCACGTTGGTTACGGTAACCGGTTTAGCCGTTCCTGCGCCCGGAGTGTCGTAGGTTGCGGTCACGGCGCCCGGATATACGCTGGTTCCCGCCAACGCTCCCTGAAGTACGCCCGTCTGACCGGTGTAAGCCGTCGCATTACCGTCATATACCTTGTCGCGAATGGTTAAGCCTTCGAGCGTCAGTTCTGCTTTGAGGATATTACCGGTTGCCTGTGCGTTGAGGATATAGTTACCGGCGTGGTTGCCGGTGAGCGCTGCTCCGGCGACGGTGGCGGGTTTGTTATTTCCGGCTTTGGCGTCGTTGAACATCGCCGTTGCGTTGGCGGCGTGGAAAGTTACGTCGTCGTCGGCAATCTTTCCCGCAATCTCGCCTGCGTAGTCAAGTTCGGCGGCGAGCGTTCCGTCATATATTTTCTCTTTCACCGTAGCGCCTGTGAGGGTCAGCGTCTTGGGCGCAATAGTGGCGGTAATTCCTTCGGGTTGAGCCACAGCATACAGATCGGCATGTGCGCCTGAAAGCGTGATACCGCTGATGGTTACCGTTTTGTCAACACCTGCGGAAGCGTCGCTGAAAACAGCTACTGCGCCGTTGTAGTTGATGGATACGTTGTGACCGAATGCCACGCCTGTCAGACTTCCCGTCCTGACGAACTGCGCCGTTGTACTACCGTCGTACACCTTGGCGTTGGCGGTAATTCCCGTCACGGTCAGTTGCTTGGGCGCAGGGTCGGCGCCCCGCCATTTCAACTGTGTATCTTTTGCATCGCCGTCAATTTGCAGCAGGACGACGGAACTGTTGCCCGACGCCTGCGAGAGCATCGTCTGGGGAACAATGACGCGCCCTCCCGATACGGTAACGTTACCCGCATTCATGCCGTCCACGTAAACTCTGAATTGCGGCGTTGCCAAAAAGTCGCGCGTACTGTGACGGTAAAGGCAGATATTGGGCGCCTCGACATTGAGCGCCGATGTTGCAGGTAACGTCAGGCTGCCCATGTCAAGGATTTGTCCGTCAAGATACAGCATGGCGACGCCGGCGGGTAACGCTGCGGTCAATCCGCGAATATGGTTTCCCGAAAGGTTGAGTGCGGTTAGCGCCGTAAAAGCGCCCATGTCGGGCAATATGCCTGTCAGTTCGTTGTTGGGAAGCCACAGCGCATTGACCCGCCGCGCGTTGATGGATACGCCGTACCATGTGGATACCGGCGATTGGGGATTGTCCGTTTCCCAAGGTCTGTAATAATTTTCGAGAGTGCTTGTCCATTGCTGTCCTCCCATCGCATCATAGAAAGTGCACAACGCTTCGAAATCGACCTGTTCTGCAACCGCTTCCTCAATATTTCCAAAATGATAATCTTCCCATACGGCGGCGGTTTCATACAGCGTCGTTGCGCCAAATGGAACGTACAGCGTACAGGCGGCAACGTTCACGCCGTTGAAAGCGCCTGTTCCCAAAGTTGGAGGAACGGCTACCAGACAGATGACGGACGTTAATCCGCTGCAATTCTGGAAAGCGTTTGTTCCAATCGAGTTTACCGCTTCGGGAATGGTCACAGACGTTAAATTGATGCAGCCGTAAAACGCAGAACTTCCGATAGTTCTGACCAAATGAGGAATCGTAACCGACTCTAAACCTGTGCAACCGTAAAAAACGCTGGCGCCGATAGACGTAACCGCTTCGGGAATATCAACGGATGATAAACCGGTGCATCCCTGAAAAGCGTAATTTCCTATCGAACCGACCGATTCGGGAATGGCGATGGATGCGATACCGCTCAAACCATAGAAAGCAGCATCGGGAATAGTCTTCACTTTATCTCCAATGTTGACGGCAGTCAATTTACTGCAACCTGAAAAAACAGGGAAACTGTTGTTTCCCATCGTGGCGCAGTTAATGGCATTGAAGGCGACGGCAGTCAGATTGCTGCAACTCTGAAAAGCATAAGTACCTATTGAAGTCACCGCTTCGGGAATAACAATGGTCTGTAAACCGATACAACCACTGAAAGCATAAGTTCCAATGGAAGTCGTCCTTTCGGGAATATCAACAGACGCTAAAGCGGTACAATTCTGAAAAGCGTAATTCCCTATCGCAGTAACCGATTCGGGAATGCTAACCGTCTCAAAACCGGTGCATCCTGCAAAGGCGTAATTTCCGATGCGCGTAATGCCGTCTTCAATGACAATGGCGGTAATGGAAGCCCTGTGCGGATACCATGGCGCAGTATTGGAAGAATAATCGGGAATGACGCCATTTCCGCTAATGGTCAGCGTACCGTCGCAAATCGCCCACAACAGCGTACCGGTTGTACCATACGCCAAAGGCTCGGCACAAGGAAGTTCGACTTCGCCCGATACGATATTGAACTGGTTCCAGAAGGTATGCGCCTGATACGTCTCAACGGCGTCGTCGGGAACATGCAGATTGACGCCCGAAAGGATTACGCCCGAAAATGAAGTGGTACTGGCAATAGACGCAGGATTTTCCCAGTGTACATACACGTCTTTGATATTGCTGCAACTTTGAAAAGCGTAATTTCCGATAGAATTAACCGATTCGGGAATGTCGATAGACGTAAAACCGGTGCAACCGTAAAAAGCGTTATTTCCTATCTGGGTAATCTTGTTGTGAACGGGAAACGACTTTAATCCGGTACAACCATAAAAAACGTTGTTGCCGATAGATGTAACCGCTTCGGGAATAGTGACCGACGATAATACGGTGCAACCCTGAAAAGCGGAAGTTCCTATTGTGGTAACCGTTTCGGGAATATCGACTGACAATAAACCGGTGCATCCCAGAAAAGCGTAATTTCCTATTGAACCGACCGATTCGGGAATGGCGATGGATATGATACCGTTCAAACCATAGAAAGCAGCGTCAGGAATAGTCTTCACTTCATCTCCGATGGTGAGTGTGGTCAATTTAGTGCAACCTGAAAAAACAGGGAAACTATTACTTCCCATCGTGGTGCAGCTCATAGCATTAAATGTGACTGCCGTCAGATTGGTGCAGTTTTGAAAAGCATAAGTTCCTATTGAGGTAACCGCTTCGGGAATAACGATGGTCTGTAATCCGGTGCAACCGCTGAAAACATTAGTTCCAATGGTGGTCGTCCTTTCGGGAATGTCAACAGACGCTAAAGCGGTACAATTCTGAAAAGCGTAATTTCCTATCGCGGTAACCGATTCAGGAATGCTAACCGTCTCAAAACCGGTGCATCCTGCAAAAGCGTAATTCCCGATGCGCGTGATGCCATCTTCAATGACAACGGCGGTAATGGAAGCCCTGTGCGGATACCACGGCGAAGCATTGGAAGTATAATCAAGCATTGCGCCGCTTCCGCTGATGGTCAGCGTTCCGTCGCAAACCGACCACAACAGCACGCCGGCAGTGCCATACGCTAAAGGCTCGTCACAGGGCAGTTCAAACGCTCCCGACAGAATATTGAACTGGTTCCAGACGCTATGCGCATGATACGCCTCATCTGCCTCTTCGGGAATATGCAGATTGACGCCCGAAAGGGTCACGCCCGAAAATGAATTGGCGTTAACAGTAATGAGCGCAGGATTTTCCCAGTGTACATACACGTCTTTGATATTGTTGCAACTTTGAAAAGCGTAATTTCCGATAGAATTAACCGATTCGGGAATGTCAATAGACGTAAAACCGGTGCAACCATAAAAAGCGTTATTTCCTATCTGGGTAATCTTGTTGTGAACAGGAAACGACTTTAATCCGGTACAATTCTGAAAAACACTGTTGCCGATTGTTGTAACCGCTTCGGGAATGACGATAGACGATAAAACGGTGCATCCCTGAAAAGCGGAATTTCCTATTGTGGTAACCGTTTCCGGAATATCAACGGATGATAAACCGGTGCATCCCTGAAAGGCGTAATTTCCTATTGAACCGACCGATTCGGGAATGATAACGGATGTGATAGCGCTCATAGCAAAAGTAGCGTCAGGAATGGTCTTCACTTTATCTCCTATATGGATGGCGGTCAATTTACTGCAACCTGCAAAAACAGGGTAACTGTAACTTCCCATCGTGGTGCAGCTAATGGCATTGAAGGCGACGGTAGTCAGGTTGGTACAACCGTAAAAAGCATAAGTACCTGTTGATGTAACCGTTTCGGGAATGATGAGGGTCTGTAATCCGGTACAACCGCTGAAAGCATAAGTTCCAATGGAAGTCGTCCTTTCGGGAATGTCAACAGACGATAAATCAACACAATTCTGAAAAGCATTGGCGCCTATTGTTATAACCGATTCGGGAATGACTGTCGATTTTAATGCGCGACATTCGTAAAAAGCGTAATTTCCGATTCGCGTAATGCCGTCTTCAATGACAACGGCGGTAATGGAAGCCCTGTGCGGATACCATGGAGGCGCGCCCGAACCGGTAGTGTAATGTATCATCTCGCCGCTTCCGATAATGGTCAGCGTTCCGTCGCAAATCGACCACAACAGCGCTCCGGCAGTACCATACGCATCAGGCTCGGAACAAGGCAATCCGGTAATATCGAACACAATATTAAACTGGTTCCAGAAGGTATGCGCCCTGTATGTAGCGACAGCGTCTGTTGGCACATGCAGGTTAATGCCCGAAAGGGTCAAGCCCGAAAATGAAGAGGTATTAGCAATGGATGCAGGATTTTCCCAGTGCACATACACATCCCTGATATTGCTGCAACCCTGAAAAGCGTAACTTCCGACAGAATTTACCGATTCGGGAATGTCAACAGACGTAAAACCGGTGCAACCGTAAAAAGCGTTATTCCCTATCGAGATAATCTTGTTGTGAACGGGAAACATCTCTAAACCTGTACAACCCTGAAAAACATTGGCGCCAATAGATGTAACCGCTTCGGGAATGACGACGGACTCTAAACCGGCACATCCCTGAAAAGCAGAATTTCCTATTGTGGTAACCGTTTCGGGAATGGTGATGGATGTGATACCGCTCAAACCATAAAAAGCATTGGCAGGAATGGTTTTCACGTTATTCCCGATGTTAACGACGGTTAATTTACTGCAACCTGAAAAAACAGGATAACCGGAGCTTCCCATCGTTGGGCAGTCGCTTGCATTAAGGTTGACGGTGGTTAGATTGGCGCAATTCTGAAATGCGTAATTTCCTATTGCAGTTACTGCTTCGGGAATGATGAGGGTTTGTAAACCGCTGCAACCTGAAAAGGCGTAGTCTCTGATAGCGGTCAGCGACGCAGGGAAAGCGATGAATGATACGCCGACGCAATTCTGGAAAGCATAAGGAGGAATGTTTTGAACCTGATTGCCGATATTGACGGAAGTCAGGTTGCTGCATCCGTTGAATACTGCATTGGTGTTGATATTGCCCATGCTGGTGCAGTTGATGGCATTAAAGTTGACGGATTCTAATCCGCTGCAATATGCAAAAGCGCTGTTTCCAATGCCTGTCACCGTTTCGGGAATGGTGACGGTTGAAAATCCGGCGCATGATTCAAAAGCAAAATTTCCGATGCGCGTAACGCCTTTGAGTTCAATATTGGTAATGGAACCGCGATGTTCGTACCACGGCGGTCGCGAAGCAGTAGTGTAGTCGGGTATAACGGCGCCGCTGACGGTAAGCGTACCATCGCAGAGCGCCCACAGCAACGAACCGACAGTACCCTGATATGAAGGCGCGGGACAAGGCAATTCGGATGGCTCCGCAGGGATGTTGAACTGATACCAGAAAGCGTGCTGCCGGTATTTATCGGAAACGCCCGTTGGCACATGCAGCGTAATGCCTGAAAGCGTCAAACCCTGAAATACATTTGAACTGACTGTAACGGATGAAAGGTCGGTCCATTGCAGATACGCATCCTGTAATGCGCTGCATCCCTGAAAAACGTAAGTCCCGAAGGAAATAACCGACGCAGGAATGACTGCGGACGTCAGAACGCTGTGTCCGTAAAAAGCGTAATTGCCAATACCCGTCACGCCGTCTTCAATGACCACATCGGTAATATCAGTCCGCAAACTGTACCACGGCATGTTAGCGCTATTGTAATTTGGCATTGTGCCCTCGCCGCTAATGGTAAGGGTTCCGCCGGCGAAACTCCACAGAAGATCGCCTGTTGTTCCGCTCTGTGCGCGGGTTGTGATGGTTGCGGCAAACATCAACAATACAAGGATAATATTTGTTAAACTTTTCATTATATGATAGATTTTTATGATACAAATATACTAAAAAAAATTCAGAATTGTAATGACAAAAAAGTTTCAAAAAGAATATGAAACAAAAAATCGTATTTTCCGTATAAATATAGAGCAGTTGAAGTAAAAATAGGATTCAAAATGAAAAAACATCCATTCTTAATTTTCAGTTACTTATTGGCGTGCATAGGTCTAATGTTGTTATCGTGCGAAAAATCTTTAGAAATGTCCGTTTCTGCAAAGGAGGTCATATTCGATGCGTATCCTGACGAAGCGCAATCCATTGATATACGCGCCAACGTGGCGTGGACAATCAAGGTGATACCTGCGGACGACTGGCTCGCCGTCGAACCCGTGCAGGGGAAAGGCGATGCAACAATTTCCTTCATTGCCGATGAATATGCTGCATTTACGGGAGGACGATCAACGTTCATCACCATTTCGGGCGAAGGAACGCAAACCGATACGATTAAAGTCACACAGAGAGTCGGAACAGACGTCGCAGAAGAAATTGAAGATGAAATTTTCAGGCAATACTGCCTTGATGAATTTGACAGATCGCCAAAGGATGGTAAACTCAGTTTGAAAGAAGTCAGAGGAGTGAGTGTGCTGGACGTCAAAGGGTTGGGGATAACTTCACTTGCCGGCGTCGAATATTTCAGCAATCTTAACGACCTGAATTGTTCCACCAATTTGCTGGAAAGTATTGACATCAGTAAAAATAAAAACCTTTTAGTTTTAGATTGTTCTTATAATGAATCACTTGCGGACATTGACGTTAGCGAAAATGTGATGCTGACCGACTTAACTCTCTGGGGTGTAAGCCTCAGGAATATTGATGTACGTCAAAATACCGCCCTGCGTTTGCTGGTCATATCCAACAATCCGGTTGGAACCCTTGATGTAAGCGCCAACAGGGAATTGGATTACCTGAATTGCAACGAAACAGAACTGACGCAACTCGATGTTGGTAACAACGTTAAATTACGGTCATTGTACTGCGCCAACAATCAGCTGTCTACCCTCGACGTCAGCAAAAATACATCGTTAGGGCTTCTCTGGTGCGACAACAACTCGTTGGTTAACATTAACTTATTCCAAAATTTGGAATTGGAAACACTCTCGTGTTCCGGCAACAGGATTGAAACCCTTGATGTAAGCAGGAACGTCATGTTAATCAGTTTGTATTGTGATCGCAACAGGCTTACAACTCTTGACGTCCGTCAAAATACGAAGTTGAGAGAAATAACATGCAGTTCCAACAATCTCACCGGAAGTATTGATCTTAGTCTGAATAAATTACAAAGGTTTAATTTTAAAAATAATCCTTTGCTCAATACCATTTATATATGGCCTGATTTTCCAATACCACCGAATGGCGATTATTATCAGACAGACAGCCCCCCGCCAACGTATTATCAATAATTGAAAAAAATAAGAAGATCGTATGAACCCATTTTTCCGTTTGCTCAGTTTCGCCAAGCCATACAGTAAATATTGGCCAAAGTATGCGTTGTTTTCCGTGATTGCTACCATCATGGGAACGCTCAATTTCGTATTCATTTCCCCGGCATTGCAGGTAATCTTTGAAGGATCTCCGGCAGAGATGCTGAGTAAGCCCGAAATGAGCGACGGAATGGTTCAGTATTTCAAAGATCTGTATTATTTCTATCTTTCGCATTTTGCAAACAACTACGGACAAATGGGCGCGATTTATTTTGTAATAGGCATTATCCTGTTCGCGTCCCTGTTTGCCAATCTTTTCCGTTATTTGTCGCAACGAACGCTGACGTCGCTTCGCACCAATGTGATACGAAACATTCGCAGGGCTGTGTACGAAAAAATATGTTATTTCAGTGTCGGTTATTTTCAGGACAAGCGGAAGGGCGACATCCTGTCGAGCGTATCGAATGATGTTGCCGAAGTGCAGGGTTCGGTCATCAATTCTTTTCAGGTCATTTTTCGCGATCCGCTGATGGTGATCGTCAGTTTGGGCGCACTGTTCATCATGTCTGCCCGACTGACGCTGTTTACCCTGATTGCTCTGCCTGTTGCATCACTGTTGGTCAGCAGGATGATTAAAAAATTGAGAAGACAGGCTAAGGAAAGTCAGCACATCATGGGGCAAATTATCAGCATTTTCGAGGAAACCATTTCGGGCATCAAAATCATCAAGGCATTTAATGCTGAAAACCATGTAACTGAAAAATTCAATGCAACCAACAACGCGCACAGATTGCTGAATAAAAAGATCATGAACCGCATCGAACTGGCTACTCCGTTATCTGAATTTCTGGGCGTAACCATTGCGTGTTGCATCATTTTCTACGCTTCCGCGATGATCATATACGGAAAGATGGAAATGTCATGGTTCTCTTTCGTGGCTTATCTGGGAATTTATTATAATGTACTGGCTCCTGTAAAAAAT
>Ga0082212_10010674_pt1 | contig 11734 bp, 10 predicted proteins | sample TergutNt197P3_FD_71548 | JGI IMG/M metagenome (GOLD analysis project Ga0082212, IMG submission 71548) | Neocapritermes taracua P3 segment gut microbial communities from Petit-Saut dam, French Guiana - Nt197 P3 | ecosystem: Host-associated > Arthropoda: Insects > Digestive system > Gut ... | reverse complement strand
CCTTTTTCGGCATCCCGCTGCTTTTTCTTTTTATGGCTATGACAGGCTTCACGCCATCTGTCACCCGGGCGGGCATAATGCAAATCTCCCTGATTTGCGCCCCGATATTCAAGCGTGAAAGCGACAGTATCACTTCCCTATCGGCTTCACTCATGATCCTGCTCGCGGTAAACCCGTACTCATGCGCTTCAGTGGGGCTTCAACTCTCGTTTGCAGCCACGCTCGGCATCATACTTTTCACCCCAAGGATATACTCCGGGGTAACAGACGTTTTCCACGGAAAGTCGTTTTACAGGAACCGCGCCTTGAAAGCCTTGGTGGACTTTATTATCTCAAGCCTTGCGGCCACAGTTGGGGCGCTCGTTTTCACCCTCCCGCTCACGGTCGTGCACTTTAGGTACGTATCGCTTGTATCGGCGCTCACGAACCTGCTGACCCTCTGGGTCGTGTCCCTAGCCTTCCCCCTTGGAATCTGCGCGGTAATCCTGACTCAAATTTTCGCCCCGCTGGCAACGATAGTCAACTTCCCCGTTACATATATGGTGCGGTATATCATACTGGTCGCCCGGGAAATGGCCGCGCTCCCGTATTCTGTGATTTACTCCTCGAACACCCACTTAATCGCATGGCTCGCGTATATCTATGTAATGTTCATCACATTGCCGCTAATGCGCGCGCGGGCGCGTCAGTATTTTTACCCCGCGTGCATCTCCGCGATATTGCTATGTGCAGTAATCCTATTATCCCCGCTTTTCCCAAAAGCGGGCGGCTCTTCAATAACTGTTCTGGACGTCGGCCAGGGCATGAGCGTAGTGATTGACGCCAAAGAGTATACAGCGGTCGTGGACTGTGGCAGCAACAGCGGCGAAAACGCGGGCGCAACAGCGCACGAGCACTTGCTCAGCCAGGGCCGGACTACCCTCGACCTTCTGATAATCACACACTTTCATTCAGACCACGCAAACGGGGTTGCGTACCTTATCACCCAGATGGATGTTTCAGCCCTGGCCATTCCCGATCCGGACGGCTCATATATCGCGGAGGATATAATCGAGCTTGCAAGAAGGCGCGGAACTGATATAATATATGTCACAGAAACACTGCGGGTCGAACTTGGGGATATGACGCTTATGCTGTACCCCCCGCTCGGTTCCGGTGATGAAAACGAGAAAGGGCTTGCTGTTCTGGCGCTTGGGGGAGTAAACGCATTGATAACCGGCGACATGAACTCACCCGGGGAGAGGGCGTTGTTAAGGTTCGCGGCCCTTCCCCATATAGATTTGCTCGTAGTAGGCCACCACGGCTCCAGGTTCTCGACCTGCGAAGAGTTACTTGCCGCCGTTATGCCAAATGTAGCGGTGATACCGGTCGGGCGCAATAGCTACGGGCACCCGTCGGAAGAGACGATAACACGGCTTGATGACTTCTCAGCCACAGTGTACAGGACGGACACAGCAGGGCATGTCACCGTAAAAGGCAGGTAAGGTATATTCAGTTACCGACCAGATTGGCGGTAACTTTGATGAAGCAACCGGAGGTTTCCAATGCCAAAAAAAGCCGGGCAAAGCGGCGACGGATATAAACAGCTCGCCGACGCGCTGTCAACAGGGCAAATAGGCTCGCTGTATATACTGCACGGGGAAGAACACTACCTGCTTGCCCGCGCATTGGACCGGCTTCGGGCGAAGCTTTTCCCCGACGGGCTCAGCAGCTTTGACTACAGACGTTTCGAGGGTAAGACCCTCTCTGTCGAAGAACTCGACGACGCAATCAACACCTTGCCCGCCATTAGTGAAAGAACCCTTATCGAGATACACGATCTCGACATGTTCAAGCACGACCGGAAGCAAAGAATGGCGGAGCTTTTTTCCGACCTGCCGGAGTACGTGTGCATAGCAATCATTTTTGATACGATTGAGTTCAAACCTGATGGGAGGGTCAAGCTTGACGCGGAGCTGCTGCGAAATGGACAAATCATCGAGTTCCGCACTCAGGAGCAGGATAAGATAGTCACATGGATAAAACGCCACTTTGCGGACGCGGGAAAAAGCATCAGCTCCGCAGATGCGGAATACCTCGCGTTCGTCACCGGGGGGTACATGGATACCCTGCACGGTGAAATCGGCAAGACTGCGGCATACGCAAGGGAGACGACCGTGACCAGAAGCGATATAGATGCTGTCGTCCCCCCTGTGCTCGACGCGGTAGTGTACAAGCTCACCGACGCCCTCTTCAATCGCGACCACACCGGCGCCATGCGTATACTGGACGAGCTTCTGAGAATGCGCGAACCCCCGCATAAACTCCTGTTCAGCGTTTCGCTGAAAATGCGCCAGCTCCTCGCAGCCCGCGTATATATAAACAGCGGGCCGTCATATAAGGGGGCGATCAAGGAAATCTGCGGCATACGCAGCGACTATGCAGTAAGGACTCTGATAGAGACAGCGCGCAGATCAAGCGTATCGTACTGCCGCGAAGCCGTTATATGTTGCGCCGGCACAGGCATGCACATGAACACCTCTTCCCAACCGGAGGCATGTCTGACTGAACTGATAGTAAAACTCGCGCACCTCAGCAACCTCTGATTAGCCACCGCCGCCATTTATTGTCGAACGAAGCGAGAGCCACGCCGCGCTTGCGGGGCTTGGCTGAGCGAGTGAAGACATCAAGGGGTAAATACCCCGCAGTCTCTGCTGCAGGGGCGGGACCGGGGCTTGCCCCGGGGTCAATACCCCTTATACAGCGTATACACCCGCCAGTTCATCCGTTTTTTTCAGCGGTTGTCAAGCGCAAAGGAAAATAGGAGTTGATAGTAATCAGACGGGTACGGGAAGTCATCGTCGTCGAAGGGCGGTACGATAAGAACGCAGTCTCACAGGTGGTGGAAGCCACAATTATCGAAACATCGGGCTTTGGCGTGTTCTCAGACGCCGGGAAAATCGCGCTTTTACGCAGACTTGCCGAAAAGCGCGGGCTTATCATACTCACCGACAGCGACAAAGCGGGATTTTTCATCCGTGGCAGGCTGCGGGGGATGCTTGACGGCAACATGGTAAAACATGCCTACCTGCCGGATTTGACCGACCTCCCAACCAGAAAAACCACGCCTGACAATAAAAGTAAACCAGGCGTCGAAGACGCCCGGCCGGACGTTATCATTATGGCGCTGGAGCGCGCGCGCGCAACCTTTGAGGACGAAACCGGGGGTGATACGAGACCCGATGAGTTAACAAAAATCGACCTGTTCGACGCAGGCATTTCAGGTGGCGCCGGCAGCGCGCAAAAACGCCGGGATCTCATGAAACGTTTGTCTTTGCCTGAAAGATTGTCCGCCAACAGCCTTCTTGACGTGCTCAACGCCCTGTACACCCGCGACGAGTTTCTTTCCTATATAAACGGCGGTTGTTGAGAAAAAACTTGACTATGAAAGAATAATCGTATACAACATATAGTGTTGTATACGAGTTTTCGAATGGAGGTCAACCCTATGAAGTGTCCGTACTGCGGCCATTCCGAGAGCAGGGTCGTTGATTCCCGCCCGGCGGAGGAAGGAACGACAATCAGGCGCCGCCGTGAGTGCCTAAGCTGCCTGAAACGTTTCACCACATATGAGACTATGGAACGCGTACCCCTGATAGTGGTTAAAAGGGATGGCAGCAGACAGAAATTCGACAAGCTAAAGCTGATAAACGGGATGCTCCGGGCTTGCGAGAAGCGCCCCGTCCCTATCGCCGACTTACACGCAGTGGCCGATGAAATCGAGCAGGAACTGCAAAACTCCCTCGAACGCGAGATCCGCACGACGGACGTCGGGGAGGTGGTCATGGAAAAACTAAAAAGACTTGATGAAGTAGCCTACGTGCGTTTTGCTTCTGTATACAGGCAGTTCCGCGATATCAACACATTCATGGAGGAGCTGACCAAACTCCTTAAGGACGATAGCGACTAATCGATATCCTCCAAAACCGTTTCAGGCGGCACTTCGAGGGAACTCGGCCTGCGCATAATACTTTTCATCAGCTTGAACGCCTGCGAGAAATAGAACCCGTCGCAAATACGCTCATCGACGACCAGCTTATAGTCAATGTACTTCCTTTCTACAAACGTGCCGTCACGCCTTACTTCCAGCGCTTTCCTTTTGGCGCTGAGCGCCATGAACACGGGCAGGTTCCCGAAGTTGTAAAGATGGTGGTAGATAGCGGGAACGCCTATGGAGCCAAGGTCGGTAATAATAAACGATCCGTGGAACGGGCTTGCCTTCAAAAGGGTATTTGGCAGCTTACCGAAGTAATCCACTATCCCAAGGAACCATACAACGAACTTCAGCAGCAGCCTGGGTATTTTCATAAGCGTATCCGCAGTGTCGTCCGTGTGGGTAGCCTCACCCTTCCCCCTTATTTTCATTATCTCTTCGTTTAGCCTGTTATACACATCTATTATCGTGTCCCTGGGGTCGAACAATACTTTAATTGATGTTTCCGGCGCGTCCGTTTTCATCTCCTTCTTTACCGTCATTACAATCTCGATATTGTTGCGCGCGTATACCCTTTGGCCGGAGACAAACCTGTTGATGGCGGGATATTGCGCAACGACCCTGATATACGTGGCAATCATCAAATGCAAAATCCCCATGCCGGGGTAGCCGTGCAGCCTTTTGCCCCTTAAATACCTATCGGCTTCGGTAATCTCAATGGAATCAGAGAAGTAATTACTCGCATCCCCCCTTGTCTTCATAATGAACAGGGCAAAAGAGTTATATGATTCCAGCGTCCGTAAACGTCTGCCTTCTTTCCTGTCGCCAAACCTTTTCTTCCTCTTTGTTTTCATGTTGACCTCCATATTCGCCTCAAGTTCACCTTGCAAAACGCGGGATAATTGTGTATATTCTTACCATGGGGCGTCGCCCTGCAGCCAATCGCAAAACTGAGTCCCAACAGGAGGTGCGACCTGTGTTGATTGAATCGATAAGGCTTATACGTGCGGTCGAAGATGAGACCAGGCACGCAAAACTCCTTGCGCAGCAAAACGCCCGTGACGCTATTGAAGAGGCCCGTAGGTTCGGGGAGGATCGAATATCGAAATCGCACGCCCGCGCCGCATCCGAGGTCGCGCATCTCACGCGCGCCGCCGACCAAAAAGCAACCGATCAGGCCCTGGAGCTTGCGTCAAAAACGGCAAACAAGCAAGCGACACTTCGCGCCCGCGCTGAAAGAAGGCTTGAATCGGCTGCGAAACTCATAGTCGAAAGGATATTGAAGAGCTGATGGCTACCGTGAAAATGAAGAAAATAAGGCTCATCATCTATCGCGATTACGTAGCGAACGTCATTTGCGAGTTGATGCTCCTCGGCTGCGTCGAAGTGTCGGAACCTCATGAGCTGCTTGCAGACCCGGAACTGTGTGCCCTCGTATCGCCTGAAACTTCGGATCTGGAGTCCTGCCGACTGGATTACTCTTCTTTGGAGCGCAGCCTCGACATCATCGCCGCCCACACCGCCGAAAACACGGTGGAAAGCTCTGAAAGGCGGCAAACAACACTGGACGGACTCCTTTTCGAGACATATCCCGAAAGCGGGCTGATGCTTGCGAAATCACTGGAAACGCTGGACAACATGCTGCTGATCCTACCCGATCAGGATAAACCCGATGTTATTGAGCAAATCAGGGCGGCCGCGAATCAGCAGGATGATTTGAGGTTATTCTGCGATCATTTCAGTATAAGGGTAACTATGGCTGAAACGATTGGCAAGATGGTCGGGACGGACTGCACGGTGATCCTGACAGGCTGGCTTCCTGCCAAAGCGGAATATGAAGTAACGCAAAGGCTTTCGCAGTATTTATGTGCATTCGAATTTACCGACCCATTGCCGGAAGAGCAGGAAAGCGTACCGGCGCTTCAGAAAAGCACGAAGCTGTTAAGTAAGTTACAAAATGATAACCGCAGGCCTTTCAGGCCGTTGTTTATCAGGACACAGTATGTAGACGTAGTCAGGGGTCATTAATGATGAATGGTATCGATAATATTATAACGAACATCAGGTCGGAAGCTGAGTTGCACTGCTCTGAGCTAAACGCGAAAGCGTCCGAGGAGTGTGAACGGATCCGGGCGGGGTACGCGCAGGCGGAGCAAGACGAGTATTGGAGCCGCATAGACGCAGGGACCAAAGATATTGAGCGCAGGATGGAACGGCTGAACACACTGGCTGAAATGGAAGCGAACAAGCAACTGCTCGCAACCCAGCAGGAAATGATCGCCGAGGCTTTTGCCCTTGCTGCGAAGAAGATAAGCGAGCTTCCCGAAGACGAGTATGCAAGGCTCATCGAAAGACTCGACCTGAAGCCGGGTTCAAAAGCGGAAGACGTCGTCGCAAGGTATAAAAACGAGTTGTACCCCAGGGTCTCGTCAGCGCTCTTCAACTAGACGGTGGTCCGGATAGCCTAAATCCCAACACGATCTTTACTCACCGCGACCGTCACCCGTGTAGCCATAGACGTCTTCTGCGTTTTAGCCGTCGTTGCTGTCGCAGACGTCGTCGTCGTCGAAGTCATCGTTGTCGTCGTCTAGGAGGTCGTCGTCATCGTCATCTTCGTCGTCGTCATCTTCGTCGTCGAAGTCGTCATCGTCGTCATCTTCATCGTCGTCGTCTATATAATCTTCGTCGTCGCTAGCCATATCGCCGGAACTGTCGCCGGCTTTGGAATCAGCGCTTATACCGCCCGCCTTTATATCGGCGTCGTCTTCATATGCGCCGGCTTTGAACTTGCCAGCTTTCCAGTTGACGACCAGCTCACGTATCGTAAAAAGCAGTATGGCAGCCGTTGCGAGAATAAAGGCAACAATGGCAACTACCCTGACTGCGGGGCTCATAGTATCTTCCTCAGAGGCCGGTTGGATAAGCGGGACTATCACAAAGTAGATTAAATATGCGCAACAGGCAAGGCGTACAAAAATACGCATCTGCGCCCGTTGCGCTTTTTGCTGTGCTGTGGCTGCCTTCCTTCCAAATATAGACATTTCTCTTCCTTACAGCTTCAAGCTCGCAAGCTTTTTGATAACTATTGCATTCTCGAGACGGTCCTGTTCTTCCGGTAAATTCTCGAAAATAAACTCAAAACCATAATCGTTCCTGCCAATCTTGGTGCGCTGGCAATTCTCCCTGCGCACCAGTTGCGAAGGAAGCCTGAAATAATCTTTTTCGCTGAAGGCAAACTCCGCCAGATAATACGGATCGTAAACCGCGTTTATGCTCTGGTTCGTGATGATGCAAAAACCCCCCGCGCTCAGATCGAAAGTCAAATCGGATAACACGTGCCGTTCTTTATATATTTCGAACATACTGCCCGCGATTTCCGTCTTGGGAAGGTCAAACACCCGTATTCCCACGCGAAGCTCATCCCTGTCGAACTGCCGCCTGCTGAATGTCATTATGTCGGTGAGCTGCTCGATAAGCACCATCCCACCCTTGCGCTTGCCCTGCGCATTCCCGGTAAAAGTATGGACATACGGCCCAATCTTCAGGGTGATGTTCAGGTGCGCCGCCCTGTCCAGATTATCATAACGCTCGGCCAGTTGCTTACATTGAACGATGAACAACTTATCTTCTTCCAGATACTTGTAGACAGCTTCGTATTCATCGCTCACGGCGCGGTCGCCAATCTGCTCGAAGATGGATAAAACCGCGTTACGCTCAATGTGTCCCAGGGTCATCTAGTCCAACCTCCATTGCACACCGCCGGCGCCTTCCAGACCATCAGGCAAATAAAAATCACGATAGGTTGTGGCGCGGGCCCGGCGATGGTAACACCGCCAACCGTTCAAGTTAAAGCAGGGCCAGTGCGAATGCCCAGTGCCTGACCGGCTGTTCAACCGGGGCCAGCCCCTCTTTTGAGGCGTCGTAATCCCTGTTCCTCATCTCGTTCTCAGCTAAATAATCGCAGTAGCGTTCGCCATGCCCCATGAAGAACACGATATGGTAGCCGTATGCCTCTGTCCTTATCATTTCATAATCGCCGAACGCCCTTGCAGGATCGAACAGCCATTCCTCTATTTCATCTGTCATCTTCTTGTGCGAGACGTCCATTGATATTTCTTCGTATAACCCGCCTTCGGTCGTATCATCACTCTCGTCCATCAACTCCAGGAGCGCATCTTCCGTGCCCCCCCCTGCGATGAACTGTTGCATCAAAGCATCAGCACGCTCCTTCGCTTGAGCGTCAGCCTCTTCGACAGCAGCCAGAAAGTCCGGATCGTCTTCGCCAAGGAAGAAATCTTCGGGGTCGACTTCGTCCCTCATGATCAACACCTGCCGCATCGAAGCCATATAATACTCGTTGGACTCCCGCCCTACGAAAAACACCGCGTACGCCCCCGATGAGTACTCAACGGACATCGTATCCCCGTACTGGCGTTCAGCCTCCATCATCCAAGGCCCGTAATAGCCGCCGAGCCAGGAGCCGGGGTAAGACCTCAGCGTCGAGTCAGGTTCCGCATACTGATCCTCATTGTAATCCATAGCCGCCGCAATGAAGTCGTCCTCTGTCCCGATGCCGGCGACAATCATTTCAGCCTGCTCTACCGCTGCGCGCAAAGCCTCCTCTTTGGCCGCGTCAAAATCCTCGGTCGTCGCATAATCTGTTTCGACAATAGTCTCGGCGCTGACAGGAAAGTACCTGAAAGTATATATATCGAGGTTGTTCTTGTTCTCCTGGTAATAAGCGCTGAGCTCCGCCGGTGTGTAAACGAACGAATCGCGCACATAGTTGTTGTACTCGTTGGATGTGGTAATCATCTCAGTCAGCTTTCGAAAGACCGACTCGTTTATACTGGACCCGAAATATGATTGCAGGAAAGCGTCGAACTCAACCTGCTGCGATGAAGCCCACTGATTGTAGGCGTCGATCTCATTCTCCATTTCAGCGCGCTTCTCATCCGACAGCGTAAACCCTGCAGCGGTAGCCGCATTGTAAGACCGGATAAGTTCGGACATATTCTCGATAGCCATCTCAACGAAAGTGTTGGACCACAGCTCCCCTGTCGCAGGGTTGAGCTCGGTCGCAAACGGGGGCCTTTCGTTCTGCGGGAGCATAGAAGAAGCGTACTCGCCCATATTGCTGTTGACGTACTCACTGTATTCGTAGAAAGCGTTGTAATAGAAGTATTCGAATTCCGCCGCCGAGAAATCTACGCCGCCAATAGTAATCGCCGGCAGCGATCTGCGCGCGATCTTCGAGTTCAGGAACATGGCGCCGCCGAAAAGCACGGCGAGTACCACGACGACCGAAACCGCTATTATCCTGGTCTTCCTTCTTTCCAAACGCTCCTTTTCAGCCCTAACTTGACGGCGGGTCGCGCCATCGGCTCTTTTGTCAAATGCACCACTCATTATTCTGTCAGTCCTTTTAGAGATATAGATTGCCCGGGACATTGTACTTTATTTACATGGGATTTGCAAGAAAAATAATCCCGTTACACGCAGTCCGGTCAGGCGCCTGTTACACTTCACACGGTCACTTGCGTCAGGCGTTGCAACTGCATTCCTTCCCGCATGGATAAGCGTCCATGTCTTATACATGCGGCGCTCCGCATCCATGCTCCGCTTACGGAATGCACTCACAACGCCTGACCGGACCGTGTGATGTGTAACTTTCGATTTTGCTGGTTAATGCGGGGCCGCTTACTTCGTGTCGTGCCAGCTTTTTCCGGCGCGCGTTTCCGCGATCAGGGGTACATTGAGCGACGCCGCGTTTTCCATCTCATAGCGCAGGATCAGCGCAACGTCGCCCGCCTCCGCCTCCGGGCATTCGACGATTAGCTCGTCATGCACCTGCAGTATCGGCCTGGCCCTCAGCCCTTCGGCTTTCAGCCTGTCCGATACTTTTATCATGGCTATCTTCATAATATCGGCGGCCGTTCCCTGTATCGGCATGTTCAGCGCGACCCGCTCCCCGAACGCCCTCGTGTTGTGGTCGTGGGACTTGAGTTCCGGCAGGAATCTCCTGCGCCCGAAAAGCGTCGTCACATACCCGGTCTTTTTCGCGCTTTCGACTATCCCGGCCATATATGCGCGCACCCCGGCGTACTTCTCGAGATAGCTGTCGATGTACGCCTTTGCCTCTTTTGGCGTGACCCCTATATCATTTGCAAGCGAAAACGGCGATATGCCGTACACAATCCCGAAGTTGACCGCTTTCGCCCGGAAGCGCTGTACCGGCGCGACCTCCGCGAGCGGCGCCCCGAACACCTGCGATGCGGTCACCGCATGGATATCCTCCTCGCGCCCGAACGCTTCGAGCATCACAGGGTCGTCAGCGATATGCGCCAGCAGGCGCAGTTCGATCTGCGAGTAGTCGGCGTCGACGAGTATATTACCCTCCCCGGCGATGAACATCTTCCTCAGTTCGGCGCCCGTCTCTTTACGGACGGGGATGTTCTGCAGGTTTGGTTCGGTCGAGCTGAGCCTGCCCGTTGCCGTGACGGTCATCTGGAAGTGCGTGTGGATGCGCCCGTCCTGCCCTATGACTTTTAGCAGCCCGTCCGCGTATGTGGACTTGAGTTTCGTCAGTTCCCTGTAGTCCTTCACAAGCCCTATTATCGGGTGCTTCCCTGTTAGGCGGTTGAGCACTTCGATATCCGTCGAGTATCCTGTTTTTGTCTTTTTCGGGGCGGGGAGCAAAAGCTTGTCAAAGAGTATGACCCCAAGCTGCTTTGGCGATCCTACGTTGAAAACCTCCCCGGCGAGGTCGAAGATCTGCTTTTCCGTCCCCGATATGCCCAAGGTTAGCGACTCGCCGAATTTCGCGAGCGCCCCCTTGTCAACAAGAAAACCGTAGTGTTCCATCTCCGCGAGGACCCTGCACAGAGGCGCTTCAATGTCATTATACAGTGGTTCAAGCTCCAGTTCGCGCAGCTTGCCGCCCAATGCGCCGGTCAACAGCCCGATTGCATAGGCTTCATCGGCAAGGACACTTCCGGGGTCCGTAAGCATCGACATCTGGCCGTCTTCGCCATTATCCCCCCCCGGGGTGTAACCGCAGTACCGCCCCGCAATCCCGGGGATGGCGTAACTGCTGTCGGTTGGCGATACAAGGTACGCCGCCAGCGCGCTGTCGAACACCCATCCGCCCGTCTCGATCCCGCGCTCCAGGCAGGCCCGTATGATATCCTTGGTGTCATGCCCCGCTTTTTTGATCCCGCTGCCCAGTATCAATGAAAGCGCAGAGTCGAAACCCTCGGTCACGCCCTTCCGGAGCAGGTATACCACCGGCCCGTCCCCCGGCGCTTTTCCCGCATCGGGCAATCCTTGCCCTTTCACCCCGGTAATCGATACGGCGACGCTGTCAAAGTAGTCCGTGTCAATCCGCAACCCCACGATATCGGCGGATCTTAGCGCTTCCATCAGCTTGTCGCGGTCCTCCGCCGATTTTACTTCGGTTATCACGGGCTTTGCGATTTCCGCTACCTTCGATGCTGCGGCGGGGGTGGTCAGCCCGAAATCCCTGATGAACCGCATGAAACCCAGTCTTTTGAACAATGCGAACAAGCGGTCGTTATCCGGCCCCATGCGCAGATTATCTTTTACCTCGAACGCAAGCGGCGCGTCAGTCCGTATCGTCGCAAGCTCGAAAGACAGCTCAGCGCTTTCGCGCCCCGCCTCAAGTTTTTTTCGCACTGTGTCTTTGATATCAAGATTCTCGAGATTCCGGTAAATCTCATCGATACCGCCGAAACGCCGTAC
>Ga0082212_10010673_pt1 | contig 11736 bp, 10 predicted proteins | sample TergutNt197P3_FD_71548 | JGI IMG/M metagenome (GOLD analysis project Ga0082212, IMG submission 71548) | Neocapritermes taracua P3 segment gut microbial communities from Petit-Saut dam, French Guiana - Nt197 P3 | ecosystem: Host-associated > Arthropoda: Insects > Digestive system > Gut ... | reverse complement strand
AGAGATCAACTCGGAACGTCCGCCGTAGGAAAACCATGCTGTTTCGTGTGCCAACAACATCAAGGGCAACCATCGTGCTTTGGTCGTTGCTGTGCCGAGTTTTTTCATGTCAAGATGTTCCGGTGTTAAACCATTGAGTTTTACACAGATCGATTTGATGACTTGCCACGCTTCGTGGAGATTGATCGGCATCAAGGTCGCTACTCTTCGGGACGATTTCGGAGTGAGTACCGATTGGGCAATTCCCAAAACCAGAGCAATTTGACCAAGATGAATGTTGCAAAGAGCGTGAAAAATTCCTGAAAGATAGGGAATCGCTAGATTCCTCGAATTTGTGAGGCTCGGTAGATGTTTTCGGGCTTGTTGATACAACGAAGCTGCTTTGGCGTATTCACCGGCAAGGAATTCCTGATGAGCGGCATAGAGAACGGAAGGTAAATTACCGTGCAACTTTGCAATGGGGATTTCGCCGAGTTTTCCGGCACAAAGAGCGTAATCGAGCAGAAGAACTTGGACGTTCGGATCACATTTTGGTTTGCTCAAAGCGTCGAGCAACAAATCCCAGAGCGACTGCGGCAAAAACTTCAAAGTTGAAAGAGATTGAACCAATCGGAATTGGAGAAATGTCGATAACGTCCCTTGATCTGCCCGATCCAACCAGTTGTCCGGCGATTCAAACAGTGCTTTGAGAGGCTCGGTAAAATCCCGATCATCGAGACCGTCGTGCATAAAATCACGGAAGAATTCTGTCGTTATTTTGTTATCGCCGATAATCAAACTGTGCCGGACTTCCCGAATGTAATCAGCCGGTATGCTCGACGAACGACCGCCGCGGAACGAGTAAGACGATGATGAGTAATAAACACCATCAACAAGGGCAAAGATAACATTTGCGTATTGTTTGTAATAATCGTTTTCGACGAGATAGCGGACGATTTGTTCTCGCTGGGCAGGTTTGCATTGAACGAATCCGTGCGGTCGGTCAATCAATCCTGTTTTGCCAAGAGCATCGACGGCGGCATTGAAACGCGGCTTCGACCATGCGTGTTTACAAATCGTCATACCACTATAATAGACTTTGTGAGAATAGGTGCCATCCGGTGCGGCTTCGAGGCACCCGCATATTTCTTGGACACGGATTTGACGCATCGGAGCCGAATAAATTGCAAGTACGGCAAGAAGATGTTGTGCGTCGGGAGGAAGACTGTCGAACAAGTTTTGCAAAAAGTCGGTGTTGATTTTCGTTAAGGACATTGATGATTTTGAGAGACGATCAATGGTGCAAGATTGTAACCGAATATCTCGTTACTACAACATGTGCGAGACTACGGATAGAGTCCATCAAGAGACCGTGAGCAATTCTTTGGCGAGTTCCAGTACATCGACCGTCCAAAAACACTCCGGGCGTGGTTGCATGGCTTCGGGATTGTCCCTCGACGGTCGGCAATTCAATACGGCATTGCGCCAGCGTTCAGGAATCGACTCAACACCGTACACAGCCCCCACCAACGCACCGCAAATTGCTCCGTTGGTATCCGTATCGCCGCCTTCGTTCACCGTTTCGATAATCGCTCGTTCCGCATCCACGGCATGTAAAAGCCGATAATAGGCGTTTTGAAAGGCGATCAGTACCCAGCCGCACTGGTACGAAAAATCGTCTGGTAACGAATCGCTGGCTTTTTTCAACGTCGCATAAACCGACTCCTCGTAGTAGAGGTCCGTCTTTGCTCGTTTCATGGCATTTTCATACAGTGTTTCGTTGTTCAAGCCAGTCGCTATCGCTTCGGCAATCGTCGTTGTGAAAATTGCCACGGCTTTTTGGCACACAACGTTTGGATGCGTCAACCGTGAATCCTGCATTGCCCAATCGGCAACGGTATCGAGATCAAACCGACTGCCGTAAATGCCAAGCGGACTGATCCGCATGAGCGAACCGTTTGCTTGCGACGACTCACTGGGTTGCCCTCTTAAACCTCGACTCGTGGTCATTCCACAATCAAATGGTACGGAATTTCGCCAGTATCGGTAGGCTTCGAACGTCTTTACTGCATCGAATTTTTTCTCCTTGACGATGCACCGGGCAAGCATGAGTGCCATTTCGGTATCGTCGGTCGGTTGACCAGCAAGCGTGTTGAATGTTCCACCGTTCGCCATATCCCGTACCCCGTCAGGATAGTTGTGGAAGATTTTCTGCTTCGATGCAAATTCGACCATTTGACCAAGAGCATCCCCGGCACACTGACCGAGAAAGCAACCTTGAGCGCGGGAAAGGATGTCGTTGTTGATGCTCATTGTTTTTTCGAGAGTAAAAATTCGGCGTAATCGGCAAGATATTGTTCGCAATGTCGTACCTTTGGCTCTTCCCACTTGGATTTCGGATTCGTTGCCCAAAGACGTTCGAACTCTTCCATTGCATCGGCAATGGACAAGCCTTTGTACATAAACCAGGTTCCGATGGCAATGCCCGTGCGGTTGATGCCACCCCAGCAATGGATGTAAACTTTCTTCCCTTCCGAAAGGAGTTTGTCAATGGTAACGTGAATATCGTACAACTGTTCGAGAGTTTGCGGAGGTCCCGGATCAGGAACAGGAAAACGATGATGTCTCATTCCTTTCTGAAGCAAAGGGGCGTAGGGGAACAATTCTCTTTCTTCCGTCATGTCAACGAAGTCGGTGATTTCAAATTCAACGAACCGCCGAATCTTTGCCGGGGTGCTCCGTTCGTCAAAGTTTCGCGGATACTCACCGGCATAGAATCGGTCTTTGATGACTTCGTAGGAATATTCAATGGGAACGCGGGCACCGAGCATATAGGGTTGTTTTAGGAAAATGTTACTCTTGTCTCATTCTACCCTATTTTTCCGAATCGTTCGACCTTTGCCGAAATTTTCCCCGACGGGAGCATAACGATTACGCAATTGCAGCGACCGGTCAATGGAGGGTGTGCAAATTTTGAACGTCTCAATCGATGTAATGTGAGACCATATCACAATCTAGGCAGTTTGGGCAAAATTTGCGGACGAGAAAGTCGCCCCAAACGAATTAAATACCGTAAATTGCAATGTTAATCTTGTCGAATCATCGGGATTGTGATAGAATTGCTCCGATCTTCAAGGAAGTTCGTCTCAAACAAGAGGTTCCCATGTTCCGCTTTTGTTCCGCTTTGTTGCTGTCGGCAATACTGCTCTGCACGTCTTATTCCGCCAGTGCGGTATCCCCTTCCGCTGACCAAATCTTTCCTGATTCCACCAAGGGATTCTTCTCGATCCGAAACCTCAAAGATTTCGGCGAGCAATGGAAGCAAACCCAATTCGGACAATTCATGGACGATCCGCTCATCGCAGAATTCAAGAAAGGAGTCCAAAAACAGTTGACCGAACGCATGGAAACAACCTTCGGTCTCACTCTCGACGGTATTTCTTCCCTTCCTTCCGGTGAAGTTGCCGTGGGTATGATTGCGGTGCCGAATCAGATTCCCGGCTATGTTCTCACGATGGATGTTACCGGAAAACGTACCGAAACCGATGAGTACCTTATCAAGTTAACGCAAAAACTTGTTTCTGCCGGTGCAAAAAAGAGTACCGAAACCTATAAGGGGCAACAGATTACCGTTTTGACTTTCCCACCAGCCGAAGTGCAAACGCCGCGAACACTGGGCAAAACCAAAATTGAAATCAAAGTCGAACCGATTGAACGCAAAGCGTACTATATGTTCCGGCAGGATGTTCTCATCGCTTCGGATCAGTTGCACCTTTTGCGGCTCATTGCAGACCGCATTGCCGATCAGAGCGGCAAGTCGTTGGCGGCAGTCGAAGCCTATCAGGTGGTCATGAAACGTTGCCTCGGCGAGATACCGGGCGGAACGCCCCCCACCATGCGTTGGTATGTAGAGCCGCTCGACTACGGTGAGTCGGTTCGCATCTCATTGCGGGGACCCACCGCCCAAAGACAGAGAGAAAAACCTTCGATTTTTTCCATTTTGAAGCAGCAAGGTTTTGATGCGGTTCAAGGCATCGGCGGAACCGTCAGCGTGAAGACCGAAGCCCATGAAGCGGTCTATCGAACGTTTGTCGTTGCCAAAAAACCATATCGGTTGGCAATGCGGATGTTGGATTTGCCGGCACGTACCGATTTTACTCCCCCCGCCTGGATGCCTGCCGACTTGGCTCGGTGTACGATGTTCAACGTCGAACCGATGACTATTCTCGATAACTTTGGCGGACTGTTCGATGCTCTCGTTACGCCCGGCGAAGAGGGAGTGTGGAAAGATATTGTCGAGGGACTCGAAAAAGACCCTTACGGTCCGCGGATCAACATTCGTAACGAATTGGTCGCTCATTTGGGCACCCGCGTTTTTAGCATGTCCCGATATGAAAAACCGATTACGGTCAAGAGCGAAAGCATTGTCGTGGCAGTGGAATTGAAGGCGGGTCGTGAATCGGCAATGCAGGCAAGTGCGAAGAAACTTTTCGGCAACGATCCCGAAATGCGAGGGACGGTACATAATTCGTACACGATTTGGCATCGTATTCCTGAAGAGGTACCCGTACCGGTCAAACCTGTTGCGGCGGACGACCGTGATGCCCCCCCATTTTTTCCTGACGGCGGCGTTGTCGTGGCGAAGGGGCATCTTTTTGTCTCGTCGAACGCAAATTATCTCAAAACAATTTTGGATCGTTTGGATGCAGCGAACGCATCGGCACAAACCACGATTGGCACGGTAGCAGAGTACAAGGAAGTGAATCAAATTTTAGCGGGGATGGGCTTGGCGGGTAAGCCGCATTATTTCCAGTTCTTTGCCCGAACGTATGAATTGGTGCGTCCGACGTATGAAATGATTCGGCAGGATCAAATGTCGCACTCACAAACATTGTTGGGCAAACTGTTGAACGAACTGTTTTCGCCGGAAGAAGAGTCGGGAGTGCGCCGACAACTGTTTGACGGTTCAACATTACCGGAGTTTGAGAAGGTGCAACACTATTTTGGAAAGGTCGGCATTTACGGCGTTGCCGAAGAGAACGGTTACTTTATCAAAGGTTTCATGGTCGAGCGGGAGCACTAGAAGCGCATAAAAATTAAAACCAGCGCGCTTCACGGCTAAAACGCAAGCGTCCTATTGTGCTTTTCGTTCTGTAAGTCCTCTTGTTTGTTTGCCCATCCCATTGTACAATTGACGTTCATCAACATAGCCCATGAGTTTATATGTCTCCTGTTTTTCGCTGTAATTTTTTGTTGATCATTGGTCTTCTGACAGTCGTCGGTTGCGGCACTCCCAAGACACCGTACAAGGTTGTTCCCTTGGAAGGCACGATCACGTTCAAAGGAAAACCATTGGAAGGGGTTGTCCTGCAATTCATGGTAGAGAAAAACCGCCCCAGTGGTGCCTTTGTGAAAACGGCAGGTAAATTCGAAGCAGTGCATACGCCTGCCCTGAAGGGGGTGCCGGTCGGACAGTGTACCTTGTCTGTCAGTTGGGGCAGTGACAACGAACCGCCCGCTGAATACAAAGAACTATTTGCGAAATATGGGACGGACGGGTCGTCCGTTTACTCATTTGAAGTAACCAAAGCCGACAAGGATTTCAAAATTGATCTGGAGTGATATTATGCGAACCATCACATTGTTTTTTTCGTTTGTCATCGCCCTTTCGTTTGTATCCGGGTGCGGCGACACAGAATCCAGTCGTCGGCCTGCCGATCTGCCGAAGTTGTATCCGGTAACGATCACCATCACACAAGAGGGTACTCCATTGGAAGGCGCAGATGTCGGCTTGACTGCGAAAACGCCGACAAAATACGGCTCCAGTACGGGAGAAACGGACGCTTCCGGCATCGCAAAGCCGCGCACTTATGGCTTTGCCGGTGTGCCTGCCGGGCAATACGTGGTAACAGTGAGCAAGAACGGTCTGGAGGGTGCTCAAGAAAAATTTACGGAAGAAGAAGGAATTCCCTACATGGCAGGAGGCAAGAATTATTCCTATGTGGACGAACAGTATTGGCGGGACAGGAGCAATACGCCGTTGAGCATCGAGGTAACAGATAAGGGAGTAACCGAAACATTTGATGTGGGCGCACCCGTTCATGTGTTCTTGGGTAATAACTGACTTTTCAGGACTCTTTCGTATAAAAGAGTTCGGAACACTTCACCGCTCTGCGTGGTTGAGCCATCCACGGTTCAACGGCGGACTTCCAGCGAGCATAATGTGCCGTTTGCTTGTGTTCTTCGAGTGCCGCATCATCGGCGTACACTTCGTACAGCACGAATTGCGTTGGATCATCCGATTGCTGCAAGACATCGAACCGATGGTTGTTCGGTTCTTGTACGGTATTTTGCGCATTCAAGAGCGTTTCTGCTTTGAACTCGTCGACAAACTCCGGCTTCACGTTGACGTGTACGATGTAAATGAACATTTTTATTCTCCGTTCGGGACTTGCGCCTCTTACCAGATTTCCAGAGCGGATTCCAATTCGATTTCCGTGTTCAGGGCAACCTGTTCTTGTACCAAACGGATCAGCCGCACTACATCATCGGAAATGCCTTCGGGATCAATCGTAATAAAACTGGTATTTCGTTCGCTAATGATCGCTCCGCCGATGCGTGTTCCTTTGAGACCGACTTGCTCGATCAGTTCGCTTGCCGAAGGTCCCGTCTCCGGGTCTTTGAACGCCAATATCGAAGCGACTTCACCTGAAGGTTGTTGCGACTTGCGAATGATCCATAGTTTTCGCATCCGCTTGATGAGTTCTTTCGGTTCCTCTTTTTCCAAACGCAACGTTGCCGAAAGCACCACCACGTCATCCAAACTGCTGTATCTGTAGCCGAAAGAAATTTCGCTCTTTGATAAAACGGAAATCTGACCATCAAGGTTGGCAATGCGAACGTTTTCGATCCACTGTCCCAGATCGCCGCCATGAACAGTACCGGTATTGCCGCAGACTGCTCCGCCGAAACTTCCCGGCATTCCCACGAACGCTTCGATTCCACCGAGTCCTTCCGAAACGGACTGCGTGATGACTTGCCCGAACTGTGCGCCCGTCCCCGCTGTGAGTAGAACGCCTTCTGCCGTGATTCGGCAAAATTCCGGTTTGGACAACATCACGACGACTCCCGAAACACCGGCTTCGGGAACCAACAAACTCGACCCTGCCCCGAGCACACGCACCGGAATTTTTTCCGCTTGGCAATGCTTCAGCAGGGCGGAGAGTTCTGCCTCGTTTTCCGGTTCGGCAAGGTACTCTGCCGCACCGCCGAGTTGCAACCGTGTGTACAACGACAGAGGAATATCCTGCCGGACAAATTTCGGAAACAAGTCTCGCAGGGACATGAAAAAAATCAAGGCTAAATTATTACGCTCTGCCCATTGTACTCGTTTCCCATGGAAATGAAAGATAGGGTATAATTGTGAGGAGTTAGGAGACAGGAGTTAGGAGTTAGGAGGTTGCAGAACATTATCTCCCCTAACTTCTAACTTCTAACTTCTAACTCCTACGAAAAATGCTCTCCCGAATCAGCGATTACCTTGTTTATCTGTTGGTCAGAATTTTATTCTGCATTGTCCAATCGTTGAGTTTGGAAGCGAGCAAGGCATTTGCCCGCGGACTGGCTTTTGTCTTCACACAGATAATACCTGTCCGCCGACAGTTGCTCCATGATAATCTGCACATCGCCTTTCCTGAACTCAATGATCATGAGCGGCATCATATCATTCTGACGATGTGGGAACATCTGCTCTTGATGGGAGTCGAAGTAGCACTCGCCAACCGGAAAATCCGGGACAGAAATTGGACAGAGCATATTCGGCTGGTCCATGCGGAACCGCTTTTGAGTCTGTTGCATCAAGACCGACCTGTTATTTTGGTAACGGGACACTTTGGCAATTTTGAAATCGGCGGTTTTTCGCTCGGCACGTTGACGTATCCGTCGCATTCTGTTGCTCGAACGTTGGACAATCCCTATTTGAACCGATTTATCAAAGATTTTCGGGAGTCGACGGGACAATTTCTCATTGCCAAAAAGGGTGGGGCAATGGAAATTACTCATGTTCTTGAACGAAGCGGATTGATGGCGTTTCTTGTAGATCAGTGGGCTGGACATAAGGAAGGATACATGGTTGATTTCTTCGACAAGCCAGCCGCAACGTTCAAGGCGATTGCTATTCTTGCACTCAAATATAATGCTCCGATTGTGATTTGTTATTCGCTTCGAAACGAGGACGAGTCGGCGGCATTTCAGATGCTCCATTTCACGATGCACATTACGGAGATTCTTGATCCTCTTGATCTTCCGCCGGAGATTCAAAATGCCAAGGATGTAACGCAATGGTTTACACACATGTTGGAAGCAGGTATTCGGCACTGTCCCGAACAGTATTGGTGGCTCCACCGTCGTTGGAAAGATTAAGGGCGGGGGCGTAAGCCTCTTGGCGGTGCGCACCGAGTTTGGTGTTAAGTTCCGGTTCGTCGCTTATGTCTGACTTTTTGCTACAAGTTCGGCTCGACGGAGTCTTTGCTCTTCCCGAAAGTCTTCACTGTCTTTTCGGAAATACTCACGCACTTCCTCTCGTGTCATGCCTTCGGTTGGATTAGCGTCGAACGCTCTCCGGTTGCTCGGCAACTCTAATCGGCTGATCGTCAGGAATGTTGTGTTCAGGCGGACTTGGTTTGAAATAACCGGCAACGGTTTGCCAGGTTTGTTTGGCGTATTTCTTAACGAAAAACTCTTCACGTTTGCGTGGTGCTTTTAATGCCGCAGCGATCTTCGGATCCTTCCGCATTTGCTCGGCAAGCCAGTTCGTGTGAATCGTCGCTCCTTTTTTTGTCATGTGCATGGTATCATACATCAAGTATCTCTCATCTACGCGGGGTGCGATTTCACGGAAGTTTTTCAGATAAACTACGGCACAGTTGGGCGTTTGTTCTAATGCCTGACACAAGACAAGAAAACGCTGATCTGCTTCTGTCAATGTTTTTCCTTCCGGTTTGAAGGCTGGGGATTTATACCAAGTGGGAGGGATATTGAAAACAACAAAGATATTCCTTGATTGGCAATAGGCAACAAAATCCCAAATCGCTAATTCAGCTTCGTCGGCATAGTTTTTCAGATGAGATTCGGGTTCTGTGGAACGCGATTGTACCTTTTTCCAATCGGCAAGCATTTTTTTACTTGTCATTTTGAGACGAGTGTCCCACTGATCTTCATGAAAATCAACCGGCGGCTCATTTGAGAACTGTGCTATCTGCCGGATGGACAATTTCATAGGAAGAAAGATCGGCGACTGATTCTCGAACGGTTTATCTTTCAGGTGGTTGGATAATTTGTACATGAATGATAGATTCGTTGCTGACATGTCAGTTACACTCTTTAAGGAATGAAAAGTATTACCGTTTTGAAATTTCCTCATGTGTACGGGGAAATTCAAACGATAGGCAGGAAAATCAATGCACACGAGTTTGACTTTTTTTGTTTCGTTGGGATATTTTTTTAGAATTTGATGGGCTTCCCACAGCCAACAAGCACTTATGGTTGATTTGGCAACAGGTCTTTTCAGTTTTTTTTCGAGGTCTTCTCTAACAATACCCCTACCATTCATTGAACTTCCCAGTACAAGAACCTCTGGGAGCGGTTCTTTTTGGACTCTGATGCGATAGGTAAAACATGAAACCGCCCCATGCAACACACGTGCCGTATCAACATGTCGTTCATATCCTCTCCAAATCATTCCGAAGAATAGGATGGCAAACACCACCGCCCACGTTGGACAAGGAAACTCCTTAAGTGTTCCAAACCCAAATGGTGAATATCGTTTGAGCCATGCAACCCATCGTCGATCTATTTTGCTTTCACTCATGATAATAATTTTCCTTCGAGAAATGACTGAATGTTTGTTGAAAAATGGTTTTCAGAATTGGAAATAAATAAACGGCTGTATATCGTTCTCTCCGATGAAAAACAGCAGGAACAAGAGGCAAGCGTAACCGCATCCCCGCAGAACGGGACTCCACTTTTCCGTAAATGGTACTTCGCTTTTTTGAATGGTACAGAGGAGATCAATCACCAAAACGCAAGAACCGTAGAAGACGAAGTAGAGCCATACGTCGTCGATTCCGATTCTGCCGCCGTAGAGGATTTTCGCAGTATAACTGACAGCCGCCGTGCAATCGGGCGCACGAAAAAAAATCCAAGCAAGGCAAACAAGATTGAACGTGCAAACCACCTTCACTAACCACACGCCCATATCCCAGAGGAATGGCGTTCCCACTACGGTGGAGCGCGGATTTTCCCAGGGTATCGATGCCTCCGCTTTGCGTCCACCGAGCCACCATTTATGGATTGCCAAGTAAAGTCCATGCAAACCACCCCAAACGATGAAACTCAACGCCGCTCCATGCCATAAACCACCAAGGAGCATGGTTATCATATTGTTGACGTAAGTCCGAGCCTTTCCTTTACGATTGCCGCCAAGCGGAATATACAGGTAATCCCGCAACCACAGCGAGAGCGAGATGTGCCAACGTCGCCAAAAGTCCGTGATATTCGCTGACAAGTACGGCTGTCGGAAATTCAACATCAATTCGATGCCAAACAATCGGCTGACACCGCGGGCAATGTCCGTATAGCCGGCGAAGTCGCCGTAAATTTGAATCGCAAAAAGATAAGCACCAAGTAACAAAGTGATTCCGCCGAACTTGTCCGGCGTGTCGAAACATTCATTGACAATGGGAGCAACACCATCGGCAATGAAAACTTTCTTGAAATAACCCATCAGGATCAATTGGATGGCAGAGTAAACAATTGCCTTCGTTACTGCCCGACGTTTTTGAATCTGCGGAATCAGGTTTTTGGACCGTTCAATGGGACCGGCAACGAGAGCCGGAAAAAATGCAACATAAAGGGCGAAGTCGATGAAATTCTTGCAGACCTTATCTTTACCGCGATAAACATCAATGGTGTATGCCATCGTCTGGAATGTGTAGAAACTGATTCCGATTGGAAGCGGCAGATTTACATTGAACAGTTCCCGACCGAATAACAAGTTGATGTTGTGGGAAACGAATCCGCCGTATTTGAACAGTCCGAGCAGGGACAGGTTAAGGACAACCGAGCCGATTAACGCGGCTTTGCGTATTTTCGGACTGTCGTCAAACCTGTGCATTACCATTCCTAAACTGTAATCAATCAGCGTCGATATAATCAGAATGAACACATAAAACGGTTCGCCCCAAGCATAGAAAATCAACCCGCCGAGGAACAGGAAAGCGTTCTTGAACCGTTTCGGCACGGTGTAATACAATATGAAAAACAATGGCAAAAACAGGAACAAAAATGTTAAACTTGAAAATACCATACGTGCCTCCGGCGGCAAACTTTTTTGAAAAAAAGTTTGACAAAAAACTTCCAAAGCGTTTACAAAATTTGTGGAAGTGTAAATTTATATCTATTTTTATATAATAGATTTAGAGTTTTTGGTCGAGCTTTTTTTAAAAAGCTCGTGGGGTTTGGGGCAAAGCCCCAACAACTCCTCGTAATCGTAATCACATTTGTTTAAAACGTCCAACAGCATAGTCACCGACAGATTTTCGGGGAGGTTCATATGCCGCAGAAGTTCTTTACGCTTTTTCGACGAGTTTTCCCCGCCTATGAACCCGTCGTCAAACAGTCTTTGACGGGTGATTGCGGGACTTTTTTCGACGTCCGAATTTACACCCGACTTTTCCGCGAATTTCGTAAAAGCCTCCC
>Ga0082212_10010672_pt1 | contig 11736 bp, 8 predicted proteins | sample TergutNt197P3_FD_71548 | JGI IMG/M metagenome (GOLD analysis project Ga0082212, IMG submission 71548) | Neocapritermes taracua P3 segment gut microbial communities from Petit-Saut dam, French Guiana - Nt197 P3 | ecosystem: Host-associated > Arthropoda: Insects > Digestive system > Gut ... | reverse complement strand
AATAAAAGGCAGAATACAAACGGTTGTTTCAGTTCCACCCCATACCTCACTTAAATTGGTCATGATAATAATTCCTCCCTAAAATTTTATTTTATAACTTTTTACAATCCAAAGAATTACGTACACTCATAATTCTGCATAGTCCAGCACAATAATCTTCGAATTTACAACCTAAGCACGATTCCCTTTTTCGTCTTAATTCTAAGAAAGTCTCAGTTTGTAAAAAATCGTTAAACTTATCATAATTAAGGACATTTCCCACAGAATCTCTTTTAAGTATACATGGATATACTTCTCCGTAAGGTGAAATCGCCATAGAATTTCGTCCCGCTCCGCAACCCGAAAGCAATGGCGACATACATTCGTGTTTAACATAATGCTGTGCAGGTTTATTATTATCTATACCCTCAGGAGCATTTATTTCCAACTTGTATTTACTTTTAGAGGCGGCTACTATCTCTTTAAGTTTTAAAGATTCATCAACAGATAATTCTGGTAGATGTTTTCCTCGTCCTGTTGCACAAAGAGGAGATATTTGTATTTCATCTACATTATGTTCACTTGCCCAATTAATCAATTCGTCAATCTCATTTAGGTTCTCTGGTGTAATCGTAGGGCTTATCCCAACTTTTGGTATTTTTGAATTTACAAGGTGATTAACGGCATTTGTAGCTTTATCCCATGAACCGACTTTATTCCTAATTTTATCATGTGTACTGCTACGATATCCATCAATACTGATTCTTGCAATTGACACACCCACGTCGTGTAATTTATTGGCGACCGATTCATTAATAAACCAACCATTACTGGTTAACATTGTGCCTAATCCAATTGATTGAGCATACTCAAGTATGTCAATAAAATCCTTCCTCAACAACGGTTCGCCGCCAAGAAAGAAAACGTAAAACACTCCAGAATTACGAAGTTCACAAAGAATTTTACATACACTTTCAAAATCAAGTTCATTCCTAAGTTCTTTGCTCGAATTGGAATAGCAATAACTACATGATAAATTACATAAATAAGTAATATCCCACCATACAAATGTTGGTGCTCTAAGCGTAGATATCAACTCTTTAGTTGCGTGACATCTTTTTGCATCCTCATCAGTTAGCTTTAACGAATTATTAAACTCATACTTCGTACACGGTAATATTACTTCCCTATCGGCTTTGTTTAGCAAAAAATTTAATTTTATAGAATGGTCTAAAAATACCGTCAATTCATTGTCGGTTATATCAATAGAATCAACAAGTTCTTTAAAGTCGCCAACAGGATTATAAAAATAGGATAGTAAAGAATACGCTTTCGGCGTTAATCTATAAATAACGAACTTTACTCTGTCAAAAACAAGACCACCAAATACTTCTTGTCTTATGACAATATTCCTGCTTATTTTATAACCGTTCTCATTAAACAACTGCAATTGTTGCACTCCTTGTTAGTGTATTTTTAACTTTATCACATCAAAGTGATATTTACTCATATTATAACATACATCGTTCCACTTGTCAAGCGGTTTCAACAAATTTCGTCAAAATCTTTCTCACTCCCATGCATAGGACAACCTCAGTCCCTCATAGCCTGTACTATACCGCATAAACACAGGAGGACTGCCCATGAACCCAATCAACCCCGCTCACATCCCGCAAGAACTAACAGCCCTCCCCCAGTGGGTGTGTTGGCGGCTCGAACTCATCAAAAAGCGGGAAAGCAAAGTCCCCTACGACCCGCACACAGGCAGACGAGCATCATCGACTAATCCCGCAATGTGGGCGAGTTTTGAGGAGGCTCTCCAAGCCGCACGAAACCCGAAATGCAACTACAACGGAATCGGGATTATGTTCAACTGTGACCGCTCCAACCTCGTGGGAATCGACATTGACAAGTGCATTTCTAACGGAGTCTTAAACGAAGTTGCTACAGAAATTCTCGGCAAAGTCAAATCCACATATGTCGAGGTTTCGCCGAGCGGAACGGGTCTGCATATATTCCTGAAAGGCACGATGCCTCCCGAGGGAAACCGCAACAGCAAATCGGGAGTTGAGATGTATTTCAAGGAGCGGTATTTCACCGTGACAGGAGTTCCATACAAAAACTGTGTCAATCAAATTGCCGAAGATAATTCTGCAATCGAGTGGATTCACAAAACATACATAAAACCTCGCTCTCCCAAGAAAAAAGAAACGTATAAAATTGGCTCGACAGGGCTTGGTGATGACCGAATTCTACAGTTGGCACGAAACGGCGAATTCGCCGCAGAATTCAACCAACTCTGGTCGGGAAATTGGCAAGGAAAATTTCCGAGTCAATCCGAGGCGGATTTTGCGTTGTGTAAACACCTCGCCTACTGGAGCGGCAAAAACGAAGAGCAGATTGACAGACTGTTTCGTCAGTCGGGGTTGATGAGAACGAAGTGGGATGAATCCCGCTCAAATGACGGTAGAACCTACGGCACGAAAACCATTGATGCCGCCTGTTCAAAACAGAAAAAAGTCTACATACCGCCGAAACCGAAAAATATCACCGAAAGGCATGACGGTTATTGGCGGCAAAAAGGTGAGAAACCCTTTCAAATTAACAACTTCAAGATTGTACCGAAAGTGCTTGTTCAAGGCGAAAAAGAAACGCAGTTGACCTGCGATTTTGTTTGCGAGGATGGCACGACTTTTACGCAGACTTTTCTAACCGATGACATGAGCAGTTTGGCGAAATTCAAGAAAGTTCTCGCTGAGCAGACGTTTCGTCTTTGCTTTTACGGCACTGATTGCGATGTCGAGTATCTCAAGGATTACCTCGGCTATTTGGACTGGAAAATCAAAATCGGGGTGAAGGATACAGGCATTCATATGCACAACGGGCGGCTTTTGTATGTCGACCCCGAAACCGCAGTTGATGCTAACGGAACGGTTGACGAAACGATTGTTCAGCTTGAGAAATACATCGACATTGAAAGCAATATTCTGAAGAAATCGCCGATGACCGATTCAAGTGATTTGTATTTCATTGGGCAGAATATTTTAGGCTACAACGAGTATATCAAAACTGTGCCGATTCTTGCGTGGATTTCGGCTTGTTTTATAAAAACGCATCTTTGGTTTAATGATGTGAAGTTCCCGCAACTTTCGCTTGTCGGCGAGGGAGGTGGCGGTAAAAGTACGACATTTGAGCGAATCGTAATTCCGACTTTCTCATACAGCAGAACCGCTAACGAGGCATCACAATTGTCGAAATTTACGATGATGTTGGAGTCTGCCTCATCGAATTTAGTGCCACAAGTAATCGAAGAATTCAAGCCGTCTAAAATCGGTGAAACGCTCACTAATCATTATCACAATCACTTCCGCAGTGCTTATGACGGACACAGGGGCAAGCGTGGAAAACCCGACTTGCGGAGGCGGGAGTATAAGCTTGTCGCACCGATTTTGGTTGCGGGTGAGGAAAATCCAAACGAAACCGCAATCAAGGAACGCTCAATTGAGTTATTGTTCGCTAAAAAACACTTGGATGATGACGTTAATCGCAAGCAAATTATCAAGACTATAAAGCGGAATCCTAAAAAACTATCGGCGTTCGGGAGGAGTCTACTCAACCTCGCTTTGGCTACAAATTATGACGAAGTTAAATCGTGGTATGAGGACGGCGAGGATATGTTTGAGGACAAATTCGCCTACCGAATCGTGACCAATTTAGCCTGTCTTTATGCGGGTTTGAAATTCGTTGAGAAACTGTGTCTGTCGTTCGGATATTCGTGGAGTTATTTCTTCCCGATTACGCTGAATGAATGTTGCGAGCATTTAGAAACTTCTGTGAAGAAATACTTGCTCGGTGGTCGCACTCACAATAAAACCATCGTTGACAAGACATTCGAGATTATGGCACGAATGCCTCTCAAATACGGCGAGGATTATGTGTTCAAAAACGCAGGGAAACGGCTCTGTATACGAATGCGTAGGGTTTATGACAAGCATTGCAAGTACAGAAAAGACCATGCGATTGCGGGTGAGGTTCTTGAGATTGAGCAGTTTTACACGCAACTCATGAACGTCGATTATTTTATCGACAAGAACAAAGCAACTCGGTTTGGGAATAATAACAACAGCCCTCCGAAAGCGTGGATTATTGACTTCGAGAAACTGTCCCAACGTGCCGACGTAGACGGGTTCATGGAAAATCACGAGACCGAGGCGAAGTCCTCGGAGAATGATGAAGATTAAAAACGACTAAATATTGCAACAAGCACTGCCTGTACGGGCGGTGCTTTTTTGCGAAAACAGCGATGTGACCTCGTTTGTGACTTAAATGTGACCTAAACGTGACCTCGGCAGTTTGGTTCTGCGACAGGCTTTGCGGTACTCTGTGACCTATGTTTCTTTAAAAACAAAAATATAAGTTATATAAAAGGGTGCAGTTTGCGTTTTAACCAAAGTGCATCGAATTAGGAGGGGTATATCTTCAGAGGGGTCACAAGGTCACATGAGTCACATTTTCAATCTGCACAGTTATTTTTATATTTGTTAGTCATCGAGACGAACGGTTACTTATATTTTTGTGCAATATGACGAACGGCATGGGGAGGGGGGTATCTAATACCTGTGCCGACCCTTGTCACCACCGCCTATGGGACGTGTGTTGATTTTCGCCCTTTCAAGCCCTTGAATAGCTATTCAAGATTTTTTTGCCGAAGTAAACCCCTTTTGCAATGCGGGTTTGCTGAGTTGAATAACTGCGTTTTTTTGAATTAATTGGGTGTTGCAGAATATGACATTTTTCTCAAGTTTTTCGGATTCTACTGCCGATTATCGGGGGAGCGGGGGCGGGAATCGCCGCAAATCGGTGGACAAGCCGCAAATTGAGCGAGTTCGGCGGGAATTATAGCGGACTTCCCCGCATATATTTGGACAAACGCAAAATTGCGAGAGGAGGCGATTATTTTGGCAAACGGACACGGCGGGAAACGCCAAAACAGTGGCAGAAAGCGTAAACCTTTAGCTGATAAACTGCTAAACAATCCGAGCAGACGTTGCCCGATTGTGGTGAATATCCCCACAGAAAATGCCGACTCTGTTCCGAGAAAATGTCCTGAAAATCTGAGAGAATTTGCACATTATGACAAGCCTGATTTTTCTATCCAAAAAGTCTACGAAGAGACCGTTCGTTGGCTCGAAGGCACGAAGTGTCTGCACCTCATAAATCCTGCTCTCATCAACGAATATGCGATTCTCAAAAACCGTTGGTTCGAGTGTGAGTGGGTGGTTGCTCGTGAGATAATTTTTGATGATTTAACGACAAATCCCATGATAAACGAAAGCATGAAATATCTCAAAGCCGCCAACGAAGTCTGGGACAGGATTTGGGCGGTTGTCGCTCAGAATAGTGCAATGTATTACGGCGATGACCCGAATCGGGATATAATGTCGCAATTGCTCAACAGCAAGCCATGAAAGCGAGAATTTGTCAACCTCCGAATTGCGAAAAATACACGCATACTCCGAGCCGATTTATGTTGCCGTCCTCCCGCTACGATTCAGCAAAAGCCGACCATGCCGTTTTGTTTATAAATCAGCTTTGTCACACCAAGTCGGATTGGGCGGGAAAACCGTTTGTTTTACTCGACTGGCAGGAGCAAATTGTCCGTGATGTTTTCGGCATTGTTGACCGTGATGACGGCACTCGGCAGTTCCGCACGGTGTTTGTTGAAATCCCGAAAAAGCAGGGCAAATCCGAGCTTGCCGCGGCAGTGGCACTCTATCTTTTGTGTGCCGACCAAGAATTCGGAGCGGAAATTTACGGCTGTGCGAATGATAAAAAGCAAGCGGGAATTGTGTTCAATGTCGCTCGTGATATGGTGTTATTGAACCCTACACTTCGGCGGCTCTGTGATATAAATAACTCGCAGAAAATTATAATTTACAAACCAACTCGCAGTACATATTCTGCCGTGTCAAGTGTTGTTGAGAACAAATTCGGGATTAATGTTCACGGCGTTGTCTTCGATGAATTATTGGGACAAAGCAGTCGTTCGCTATTCGACACAATGACTCGTGGAGCGGGTGCGGCTCGGAAACAGCCTCTTAATTTTGTAATCACTACTGCAGGGTTTGACCGCAATTCAATCTGTTGGGAAGTTCATAATAAAGCACTTGATATTTTAGACGGTCGCAAAATTAACGCCACTTTTTACCCTGTTGTTTATTCCGCTCCTACTGATGCAGACTGGTCTGATGAGGAGGTATGGCGAAAATATAATCCGTCCCTCGGCGTGACTGTTCCGATGAAGAATATGACACTCGAATACGAGGAGGCTCGGGAAGACCCTGCCCTTGAATTGAAGTTTCGCCGAGACTTTTTGTGCCAATGGACGAACGCAGAGATTCGGTGGATTCCGATGGACAAATATGATAAATGTGCGGATAAATTCGACACAGAAAAATTAGCAGAGCGGGAATGTTACGGCGGTTTGGACTTAGCGAGTTCCGATGATATTGCGGCGTTTGTGCTGATTTTCTCGCCGTCGCTTTCAGAGCCGACCGACTCGAATTATTATATTTTGCCGCATTTTTGGATTCCCGCCGAGAATATGTTTCGGCGAGTGAAAATCCATCATGTTCCGTATGACCGTTGGGTGCGTGACGGCTTTCTGACTGCGACTGACGGCAATATTATTCATTATGATTTTATCGAAAAAGAAATTGAGCGGTTGTATGACATTTACGACATTAAGCAAATTGCATTCGATGATTGGGGTGCTACGCAAATGGCACAAAACCTCGATAAAATGGATATTCCGATGGTAAAAACTCGTCAGGGGTTCTATGGATTATCCCGCCCGAGTAAGGAATTATATCGGCTGATTTTGGACGAAAAATTTCGTCACGGCGGGAATCCAGTTCTGCGGTGGATGGTCGAAAATGTTCATATTGAAACTGATGCGGCGGCGAATATTAAGCCTTCAAAAAAGAAGAGCAAGGACAAAATTGACGGCGTTGTGGCGGCTGTCATGGCTCTCGATTTGGCAATTGTGCAGGGTGATAAAAAGAAAAACAATGCGGGAATTACTGTTTATGACCCGACTACTGACACGATTATCCGCAACGGCAAAGTCGTGGAAGAACCCGACCGCAAAGTCGAAACCGATGCGGAGTTGATTCGCCGATTGGAACGTGAATCTTGGCGGGATATGTGAGTAACACACAACTGTGTCGATTGTATATATTACGCAAGTTTCTCCAACATTCCATCTAATTCGGCAATATATTTTTTACAATAATACTCATCATCAGACGTGCCGTCTGCAAGTCTTTTCTCAGCTTTGGTTTTAAGAGCGGTTGCAATATCTCTGAGATAATTGCGAATGTCAGGGTCGTTCACGTCATGATTCCTGAACATCATTTCAAACGATTGCGTTAAAACAAAATCGGGAACATCTATTAAATCCATTATTTTCTCAGTTCCACCACTTGTCATTTTCATTTGTAACATATGCAGTTCCTTTCAACATCTGTTTTTGCTTACATTTATATTCTATCATAGAATAGCGAGTTTGTCAACCCCGAATAAGCCATTATTTATCAGCGTTTATCCATGTTTTGTTGGTTGACTTTTGCGGCATAGTAGTAAGCGTCAAATAATCCCGTACAAAAGCCGCCCATTCGGACGGCGTTACGAGTTAAAGTTCCATGGTAGGAGTTTATCGACATAGTTCAGATTAGTCAAATCCAAATTAGGCGCATTGCGAAAAACAAAAGCAAGATACTCAAACAAATTAACATTGTTTTCCTTTGCAGTTTCAATGATGGAATAAAAAACAGCAGAACTACGAACGCCTTCTATTGAATTGCTGAACAGCCAATTCTTACGACCGATGACAAACGGCTTAATACTTCGCTCGGCACGATTGTTATCAATCTCCAATCTGCCGTCAATCAAATAATGTTCGAGCCAAACACGTTGCGATAAGCAATAATTAACTGCAGTAGCTAAAAGTCCGTGAACCGATTGCGATTCGCACCACGAAAAGAACGCATCAACAAGAGGCTTTGAACGCCCTTGCCGAGCCTCAAACCTTGCTTTAAAATTATCTTCGGGTGAAAGATTTTGAAATTCTTTCTCCAATTTATATAGCTTACCAATTTGCAAAAGCGCATCGGCAATCGGGGAATTTTTTCGTGACTTTTTCGATAAAACTTTCAACGCGTCATCGAATTTTCTCCGTGCGTGAGCCCAACAACCGACCACTATAATTTTGTCGTGAAGTTTGCAATGATACGCAGCGAGTCCGTCGGTGTGAAGATATCCTCTGAAATTCTCTAAAAATTTTGCAGGGTGTTCGCCCGCTCGCGACGGTTGATATTCATAAAGAATTATCGGATTTTTAGCCTCACCGCTCGTTCGGTAAAGCCACATATATGATTTGCTTTGTGCAGATTTATCGGGTTCGTGCAACACCTGCACCGTAGTTTCATCAGCGTGAGCAACTTCTTTGAAACATAGAAGTTGATGCATTCTGTCATAAATCGGACTCAACCAATCAATTGCAACACGATTAAGCCAATTGCTCATTGACTGTCGGCTTAGCGGAATCCCCTTGCGTTCCCAATCCTGTTGTTGGCGATAAAGCGGACTGCCCATCACAAATTTTTCATAAGCGATATGTGCAACCGCCTCGGGCGAGGCAAAACTGCCTTTAATGACAGGATTAGGCGATTTTGCCTTTATAACAGGGACGTGGTCAGACGTTTTTTCGCAATTACGGCAAGCATAAGTATATGTGACATGATTAATTATTACAGCTTTAGCGGGGATAAATTTGAGTTCCTTGCGTGTTTCGTTTCCGATGACGTGCAATCTTCTGTCGCAATCGGGGCAATTTTGTTCGGATTCGGGAAGGCGGTGCTCAATAATTTCAACAGGCAAATTTTTAGGCAGTTTATCAATGCCGACACAACCTGATTTGCGTCGAGTGTATGCTTTTATTTCTTTGGTTTCTGATTCGGATATATTATCAAAAGTAATTTGTTCTTCATCGCCGAAAAGACTCAGTTGACCGTATTCACTTTTTTCGCTCGAAACTCCGAATTGTTGTTTTTTAGATAATTTCAGCTGTTCCATCAGCCACGCAACTTGCTGTTTTAACAATTCGTATTCTGATTTTGGAATCGTAATCATTTCTTCGATTTCTACAATATTTTTCATATCAATATTGTATCATAAATTCGACAAAAAATCAAGTGTTTTTGGGAATTAATTTAGATTCTCTCCAGTTTTTTGAACCCATTAAAATGAAATCAAATTCGTCTTGTGTAAGTGATATTGTTTCGCCTAATTTAGATGATGCCCAAATAAATCTGCCGTACTCACGGGTTTGCAAAACAAATTGAAAACCGCATTTGTTTTTAGTGAAATACATTACTTGGTCTCGGTCAATGCTGCAAAAAGCGTACGTGTTTCCGTCTGCGGGGTTGAGTTTTAATTCCGACTGCACCACTTCCAATAATGCAGATAAACCCTTGCCGCCGAATACTGTGTTGCAAGCTAAAATCACATTGCGTTTTTTTGCTTTTTTTCGAGGTTTTTGATATTTTGGGTCGCCGTACATTTCGTCGTTTAGCGCCGCTAACCACTCGACGGGACTTCGGGTATGAATGTAACGGTAATATGGTTCTTCGGGAGGTCTATGATGTGGTGTATAATCTCGACTTTTTCGCTCATCATGCGTTTGTTTCCATCTGTAAACTCTTCTTTCGCCACAACCTGTGGCTTGTACAATTTCGCCCACGGTAAAACCCTGCTCCAACATTTCAAATGCTTGTTCCATTACAAAAGAACTGGCGGTAAGCCTAATTTCATTGGTAGTTACTTGTTTGTGGCTTTCCTTGTAACTGTGAGAAGTGTTGCTACACTCCTTCGAACAGTAAAACCGCTCACGATGTTTATAGTATTCGAATTCTTTACCGCAACATTTACAAGTGTATTTGGTTTTGAGTTTTTCTTTGTCCAAAGACTTAAAGTGTTTCCTTATTTCGGCGATTTCCGCAGATGTTGACCAATAGCGGAATTTCTCACCGCAAGATATTGAACAATATATCCTTCTCACTTTTTTCGGCTTTTGGCTGATTTCCGCTCCGCAGTTTAAACAACTTCTACCTTCAAGTTGCGACTCTGTTAGTTTATCTATTATCGTGTTTGACATAAAACACCTCCAACAAGTGCATTATATCATGATTTTTAAAATTTTGAAATGTGCGTGTCTATTTGACGCTTACCACTATGCGAGATAAGTCAACCAACAATTCATGGGTGCTAAATATCCAGTGTTTATCGGCATTATTGACACAGTTTAGAAATTATAAAAAGTAAAGGATATATTTAACATGGAATTAAAACAAGCATTTGAAAGAATCACGCACTTTAATGAAAAACTTCCAACAGAGGCTGTCGATGTTATCAGAACAAACAAGGACGAGGCGATTCCGCTGTTGCTCGATTATATAAACGAGTTGTCAAAACTCGAATCTGTAGACGAAGTTACAGAAGATTTTCACTATCCCGATTTTGTCCTGTTGTTGTTGGCGGAGTTTCGTGTCAAAGAGGCTTTTCCGAATTTTTTGAAACTCATTTGCAAAGATGAGGAATTGATTGACGGAACTGTAGGAGATTTGTTGTGTGAAAATTACGGCTCGATGTTAGCCTCTGTCGCAATAGTCGATGATATACCTCAAATTATCACTTTATGCAAGGACACTTCTGTCAGCGTGTATCACAGAAGTGCGGCGGTAGATTCGCTTGTTGTACTTTATGCGGAGGGTATTACAACTCACGCACAAACTTCCGAATACTTAGGCGAAATATTGAAAGAAAGCACAACAGATGATGAATTCAATGCTTTCACGGTTTGCGAGTGCGAAGCAATTCATGCGGTGGAACTTTACGAGCATATAAAAACAATGTTCGATGATGGGCTTATTGATACACACGTTGTTGGCAAGGAGTTTTTCGAGAAAGTAACACGTTTGAAAACAGTGGAATCTTGCTTGGAAGAATTGCGAAACGATGATAGAAAAATGTTTATCACCGATGCAATCAAAACTGTTAAGCATTGGTATTGCTATCAAGAGAAACCCAAACACAAACCCGACTTTGGCAGAAAAATCGGCAGTAATGAGCCGTGTCCGTGCGGGAGCGGTAAGAAATACAAGAAGTGCTGTGCATTAGTCTGAGTTGTCCGCAGAACGCCCGATAATTCAGAATATGCAGAAGGCTTGCCGAATATTCCGACTTTCCACTGATGTTTACGACTTATCCGCCGCAAATCCGCTCAAAGCCCCGCCTGTGCCGAGTTCGCCCCGTTGCCCCCGCTCCCCCGAATATCGGCAGGGGAATCCGAAAACTTGATTGAAAATGTCGAATTTCGCTTTTCAAAAAAGATTCAAAAATATTGACTTTTCAAAACAGCAAACCCGCTCAGTAAGCGGGCTTAAGTTAATCAACAATTTTTGAATATGCTTTTCAAAGGCTTGAAATGGCGGGAATCAACACGCCCCCCACGGTCGGTGAGGAAGGTATACACAGTAGGTATTGTACCCGCCCCTCCCCCTACGGAAACTTGGGTTCGTCATATTGCACAAACTTTATAATCACCGACTGCACACTGAACGGCTGAACACCGAATAAAACATACCTGTGTTTATTCGTTTATTATTTTTTGCACTCGCACATTAAACAAATATAACA
>Ga0082212_10010671_pt1 | contig 11737 bp, 8 predicted proteins | sample TergutNt197P3_FD_71548 | JGI IMG/M metagenome (GOLD analysis project Ga0082212, IMG submission 71548) | Neocapritermes taracua P3 segment gut microbial communities from Petit-Saut dam, French Guiana - Nt197 P3 | ecosystem: Host-associated > Arthropoda: Insects > Digestive system > Gut ... | reverse complement strand
TCTACTTTATCGCCAATCTGAGGAATTTTATCTATTTTGCTAAGCACAAAACCTGCAACTGTGGTATATTCAACGTCTTCGAGGTTTGTCTGATAGTTTTCAAAAATGTCATCGAGTATTTCAACCGAAGCATCGCCACTTACAAGAAACGATTTATCATCTCTTTCGAAAATGTCGGGTTCGTATTTTTCGCCCTCTTCGGGTATGTCGCCAATAAGATTTTCAAGAATATCATGCGGAGTAATTATGCCTTCAATACTCCCATATTCATTGACAACCACGCAAAAATGGAGACGTTTTTCTCTAAATAGTTGCAGAATTTTATAAGTTTCAGCGCTTTCGGGAACGAATAGCGGTTGAGAGAGAAGATTCATAAGTGCGCGTTTGTCGGGATTATTTCCTGCCGCCAGATAGTCTTTAACGCTGAGGATTCCGATAAAATTATCGAGATTTTTTTTGCAGCATATAAGTCGGTTATGTGTCGATTCAAGTATCTTTTCTCTTATTTCTTTTGTTGTTTCCTCAATATCAATCCATTCCACTTCCATTCGGTGGGTCATTATGTGTTTTGCTCTTTTGTCGGAAAAATAGAATACCTTTTCGTGAATAAAGTTCTGCTCTTTCTCGATTATCCCTTCACGCGATGCAATTTTCAGCATTTGTCTTATCTCCGACTCGGTCATGTTGCTGCGGGAATTTTTTATGCCTAAGATACCGGTTATCAAAGAAGTAGAAGCAGATAATAATTTTACAACAGGATAAAATAACACGCTGAAATAGTGAATAAACGGCGCAACGCGGACAGCAATAGCTTCGGGATTGCTAAGAGCTATTGTTTTTGGAGCGAGCTCTCCGATAAGTATCGAAAAAAAAGTGATGACTATAACCGTAAGGCTAAGCGCAATTTCATAGGCTGAATTTTGTAGAAACGCTATTTTTTCAAAAAACGGAGTAATATTGTCGGCAACACTCAAACCGCCATAAACGCCCGTTACAATGCCAATTAACGTCATTCCAATCTGTATTGCCGGCAAAAATCTTTTTGAATCATTTATCAAAGCCAAAGCCGTTTCCGATCCTGCACGTCCCTCTTTTTTCATATCTTCAATACGCGAGGGTTTGCTCGAAATAAGAGAAATTTCGGAAAGCGAAAAGAATCCGGTAAGAATAATAAGTATGCCAATTATAATAAATTCCATGAGGCAAAGATACAAAAAAAGGCGCAAAGCGCCTTTTTTGTTGGTTATTTGTTTATGTGCTTATTTGGTTATTTGCTGCTTATTTGCAAATCAACAACAAATAACCAGATAACCAAATAACCAAATCAACAATTATTGCGGTAAGCCATAATATTCCGCCACTTCTGCATAGTTACTGTAATCTAACCCTGCGCCTTTGCTGCTGCTGCCGCCTGCGCTTGCCATTTCTATTATATTATCTTCGGGTATGGGCACTACAATAATTCTGAATTCAGCCCAAGTAACAGCAGTTGGATAGAGAGTTCCGTCATATTCATGCAGTGTTATACACGCTTCCATTGTAGAAGTTTTTGCTTCATAAAAACATTCAATTACATATAAGCTACCATGTGTACCCGGAGCAGTAACCCAAGCAACTGTGCCATTCGGTCTAAAGTAAGCATAAATAACGCTGTTTGAAGCCTCTTCAAAAGTAACAGGAAATTCGTAACGTGTGTCTGTGGTAAAAGTTCTGCTACCGAATGTGTACATCATCACTCCGGCATTACCTTCAATGCCTTGCGGACCTTGTGGTCCTGTTGCACCCGTTGCGCCGGTTTCTCCTTTGTCGCCCTTTGCGCCGTCTTTGCCGTCGTTGGGCTTGCTGCAAGCGCACATTAATGCCGCGCTAAGCAGAATGGCTGTTGCAATTTGTGTTAAATTTCTCATGATTGTTAAGTTTTAAATATTTATTTAAGTTAATTATTTATTTTTTATTGCTCCTGCCCCCTCCGAAGGGGGAAATTTTGTTCACGTTCCGACTAATTTACTTGAAGCTCCGACTAATTTACTTGAAACTCCGACTAATTTACTTGAAGCTCCGACTAATTTAGTTGAAGCTCCGACTAATTTACTTGAAACTCCGACTAATTTAGTTGAAGCTCCGACTAATTTACTTCAATGTTTATGTTTATCAAAGAACTTTTTTAATTATGAGTTATTGATAGCAAATATAATAAAAACAATTGCGAATGGATAATTGAAAACATATAGTATTATTCACACTATATGGCATAATGCGTAAAATTATGTATATAAAAACCTTTTAATTTTTGCTGTTGCGGTTTTTTGAAAAGGCACAGGCTGAAGCACCACTCGGTTAATCTGGCAAAATTTGCTGACGTGCGCATTGACGTACTCCTGCAATTCTGCCATTAATTCCTGTTTTTTCTCTTCAAATTTTTCCGACATATCTTCTTTCAGGTGCTGATATTTTTTTTCAAATTCTTCCATGTTAAGATGCACCATTGCCACAAGTTTTCCTTTCTTTTCAATTACCAGCGATTCAATGACATATCGGAAATTATTGATGACCGATTCAATCTCTTCGGGATAAATATTTTCGCCGCTGGCTCCTACAATCATGGTTTTAAGCCGTCCTTTTATATATAGATTATTGTTTTTATCCAAAGTTCCCAAATCGCCGGTTTTCAGCCAACCGTCGGAGGTTAGCGTTTCTTCGGTCATTTTGGGTTCTTTATAGTAGCCCTGCATTACGTGGGGACCTCTTGCCCAAATTTCGCCTTCGCCTGTTTTTGGGTCGGGATTGTTTAATATAAGTTCAGAACTGTCTATTGCCGGTCCTGTTGATTCAAAAACCTGTTTTGTGGGATTGGCTCCGGCAATAAGCGGCGATGTTTCGGTTAATCCATAGCCAATTGCGTAAGGAAATTTTGCTTCGCTAAGAAACCGCTCAACGCTTTTATTCAGCTTTGACCCTCCGATTCCGAAGAATTTCAACTCTCCGCCAAATGTATTAAAAAGTTTTTTACCGGCGGCTTTATTGAGTATTTTTCTGAAAACCGGTATTTTATAAAGAAGATTTAATATTGCTTTTTCGCGAAAAGTCGGAAGTATTTTGTTGAAATATATTTTTTCGATTATAAGCGGAACCGTGAGCATTAAGGTGGGTTTCACTTCTGCAAGCGCAGGCATAAGGACTGTCGGCGACGGAGCTTTACGCAGATAATATACGCACGATCCTCCCAAAAGCGGAAGCATGAGTCCAAGCGTATTTTCATAAGTGTGCGACAGGGGAAGAACCGACAGGAATTTGTCATTTTCATCAACCCACTGTATCATTCTGCCTCTCATTGCGTTGAAAACAATGTTTTTGTGCGTAAGCATAACTCCTTTCGACCGTCCCGTAGTGCCGGAGGTGTAAATAATCGAAGCCAAATTGTTTTCTTCTACATTATATTGATTTTGAGGTTTGTCGGCGCCGTTAAAAGCATACGAAACATTTTTATTGCTGATAATATTGAAATCTTCAATCTGAATAACAGTTTTGAGCGTTTCATTCTGATAACCTTCAATTTTGCTCATTAAAGACGATGAAACAAATATTGCTTTTGCCTCGGAGTGTTCAAGCACATTCTGCACTTCGGTTGCCGAAAAGTCGGGCAAAATCGGCACTACAACAGCGCCCATAAAGGTTATTGAAAAGAATGTCAGCCCCCAATTAGGCATATTTGAACTTAATATTGCAACTTTATCGCTGCTGTTTATGCTGTTTTTTTCGAGAAAAGCCATTAACGCTCTTATCGTTTTATTTGCCTGATTAAATGTTATAGGCTGCTCGCCTACAAATGAATAAGCATTTCGCGATCCAAAACGTGATAATGTTTTATTAAAAACCGCCGGAAAAGTCAATATATCATTACAAACCTTATCTTCTTCTACCATAATCCTTATGTTTTTTATTAACGGCAACAAACATACAAGAAAAAACCGTTTTACAAGCGAATAGAATGAAAAACTTTATTTTACGGGAGTAAATCCCTGAAACTTTATTAATATGCTCTAGCAAAAAGGACTCGCTGTTTTGATGGTTTGCCCGAATAGATGCACTTGCCCTCTTCTTCCTCTGCGTCAAACGGAATGCATCTTATTGTGGCTTTGGTTTCCTCTTTTATTTTCGCCTCTGTTTCGGCTGTTCCGTCCCAGTGAGCCATTATGAAGCCACCCTTATTGTCGAGCGTTGATACAAAATCGTCCCACTTATCAACATTGAAAGTATTTTTTTGTCTGAAATCCAACGCTTTTTTGAAGATATTTGCCTGTATATCATCAAGAAGCGCGGGGATATGTTCGTTTATTTTATCAACCTGAATTATCTCTTTTGTAAGCGTATCTCTGCGAGCGGCTTCTATCGTCTTGTTTTCCAAGTCGCGAGGACCGATGGCGAGCCTTACCGGAACTCCTTTCAGTTCATAGTCCGAAAATTTCCAGCCCGGAGTATTGTTGTCTCTATCGTCATATTTTACTGTAATACCCTGTTTTTCAAGGTCGGTCTTAATTTTCACAGCCACTTCGGATATTTGCGCCAACTGTTCGGGATTTTTGAAAATTGGAATAATAACCACCTGAATTGGAGCAAGTTTTGGAGGAAGAACCAATCCGTTGTTATCGGCGTGTCCCATTATTATTGCGCCCATCAATCTGGTTGAAACGCCCCACGATGTTGCCCAAACATATTCGAGTTTGCCTGTTTTGTCGGTAAACTGTACATCGAAGGCTTTGGCAAAATTTTGTCCAAGGAAATGGCTTGTTCCGGCTTGTAACGCTTTGCCGTCCTGCATCAAAGCCTCTATTGCGTATGTGTCGAGCGCACCGGCAAAACGTTCATTTTCGCTTTTGCAGCCTTTTATTACGGGCAACGCCATAAAATTTTCGGCAAAGTGGGTGTAAACATTCAACATTTTAACAGTTTCTTCAATTGCCTCTTCGCGTGTTGCGTGAGCGGTGTGTCCTTCCTGCCACAGAAATTCGGCAGTTCTCAAAAAAAGCCGCGTGCGCATTTCCCACCTTACCACATTCGCCCACTGATTGATAAGTATGGGTAAATCGCGATACGAGTGAATCCAGTTTTTATACGAATTCCATATAATTGTTTCCGATGTCGGTCTTACTATTAATTCTTCTTCGAGCCTTGCAGCAGGGTCAACAATGATGCCTTTTCCTGTTTCGTCTGTTTTAAGACGGTAGTGTGTAACAACGGCACACTCTTTTGCAAATCCCTCAACGTGAGCGGCTTCTCGGCTTAAAAACGATTTCGGTATAAAAAGAGGAAAATATGCGTTAACGTGTCCTGTTGCTTTAAACAGTTTATCGAGTTCAGCCTGAATGCGTTCCCATATTGCATAGCCATAGGGTTTTATAACCATGCACCCTCTAACTGCCGAGTTTTCAGCCAAATCGGCTTTTATTACCAAGTCGTTATACCATTGCGAATAATTATCTTCTCTGTTTGTTAAAAATTTTGCCATTTATGTTAAATATGTTATCTTTGTTAAAAAGTCCAATTGACTGCAAATTAAGCAAAAAATTCATTCATTTGAAAATGTTAAAAAGTAATTGTTAAAGTTTGATGTAGAAAATGTGCAAAAAATAAAAAAAATCATAAAATTTTTTAAGAAATCACCCATTTTGGTACGATATTTGAATGTTATTTATATAAAAATAATGCCATGAAAAAATTAGTTTACATATCAATTTTAATCCCATTTATAATGGGAAGTTGCGCTTCTACGCAGCAATACTTCGGAAGAGCCGAGTATGACGACCTCTATTTTTCGTCCGTAGATGCTCAATATGAACGAACTCAACTTGCACAAGAAACGCGAGCTGTTGAAGAGGAATATTATTACGATGAATCGCCGTCAAGTCAGATAATAATCAACAATTACGGATATGGTTATTATGACGACTCTTATGCATCACGATTGAGAATGTTTCACGGAAACTATTTCGACCCGTTTTGGCATGATCCGTTTTACTTCAGTTGGAACTACGGTTTCCCATACTCTTCATTCGGCTTTGGCTGGGGTACTCCTTACCCTCGTTTCAGGTATAGCCAATGGGCTTATTGGGGCGATATATGGAGCATGAACTGGGGCTGGAACCCGTATTGGGGTTGGAGCCCTAATTATTACAGACCATATTACAACCCATATTACAGTTGGAACTTTGGTTTTGGCTGGGGCTGGAACAGTTGGGGTTGGAATGCCGGCTGGGGTGGTTATTGGGGCGGTGGCTACTGGGGACATAACTGGAACCGCAATAACTTCGTAAGTTACGGAAGAAATGAACGGAGTTCATTAATGTCGTCAGGCTCACGTAACACAGGAAACTATTTCGGCGGTGGAACCGGCACCAGCAGCAACAGGCGAGATGTACCCGCAACAACCAATTCGGCAACAAGTGGCAACAGAAATACACCGTCAGTGGCTACAGATAACTCAAGACGGGCAGCTCAACCTTCAACAGCTACCGGACAGAATCCTGCCAACAGGGTTCAGGATCAGAGAAGCCAAACTCCGAGAAGAGAGGCAGATATTCAGCAACAACCGCAGCAGAGAAGTAATGCAACTCCTCAACAGCAACCGCAGAGAAGTAATGCAGCACCTCAGCAGCAGCCACAACAGAGAAGTAATGCAGAAACACGACCGGTATATAGAGAATCGGACAGAACATATACGCCAAGTTACAGTGATCCGCGAGTAAGTACGCGACCGGTATATAACAACAGCAGAATAACAACACCTCAAAACAACGGTCAAAGCAACGGTGCAACTTCGGCTCCTGCGCGTCGTTCCGACGGAGGAAATAATTCTTCGAGCCCGACAGTAAGACCTTCAGCGCCAGCACCAACACCTACTCCCGCTCCTCAGAGGTCTTCAGGCTCAAGTGGCTCATATTCATCAGGGTCGTCGGGCGGAGGTTCGTCTGCTCCTGCTTCCGCTCCGAGATCTTCGGGCGGTAGTTCGTCAGGTGGCTCATCATCAGGATCAGGGAGAAGATAAAGTTCATTGAGATAATAATTGTTGTAGAAAAAAATAAATTTAAACATAGAAGATATGAAAAAGATAATATTGATAATGGTTGCAGCATTGCTGACAGCAGGCGCGGCAGTAGCGCAGAATTTGGACGATGCTTTGAGATATTCGCAGGTTTTCTACTCGGGAACTGCAAGGTTTAATTCGATGGGAGGCGCGTTTACGGCATTGGGAGCCGATATGTCGTCTCTGAGCCAAAACCCCGCAGGGATAGGTATGTACCGCTCATCGGAGTTCAGCATTACGCCGAGTTTGAATTTTATTAAATCTACCGCCGGTTTTAGAGATGAGATTACCAAAGATTGTCTTTACAGATTTGATATTGGTCAGGTGGGATATGTATCGAATGTTTACAGAAGCCAAAGCGCAGGACAATCGCTTACATTTAATTTCGGATATTCGTTCAATATGACCAATAACCTCAAACAGAATATATTAGTTTCGGGAATAAACAATTCAAGTTCTATTGCCGACTCGTGGGCAATGTACAGCAATGGAACCAATTTCAGAGACCTTACAGGTATAGAAGGTATTGCATTCGATGCTTATGCAATTGACACCATAACCGGTTCAGGCGGAAATTATTACGGCACTGTTTATTCAAATTGGGGCGATGAGCCTTCGATTTACGGACAAAGAGTGAAACGTATTATAAATCAAGATGGATACATTGGCGAACATGCAATTTCGTTTGGAGGTAATTATTCGGATAAGATTTATTTCGGGGCTACTATTGGCATAAACACAATACAGTTCAGCAGTTATTCGGAACATACCGAAACAACCGATGCTAATTTGTCTTCGGGTTTCAAAAGTCTCACTTATACAGACTATTACAGAAATGACGGCTCGGGATTTACATTTAAAATAGGAGCAATAGTAAAACCCATAGACATATTGCGGATTGGCATTGCACTTCACACACCTACATATTATAAAATTGACGAATATTTTTATGAAGATATATCGGTAAGGTTTAATGATGGAACAGAAAGTGCTCGCAACGAGCCTATGAGGTTTAATTATGCGTTTAGAACTCCTTTAAGACTTTTAACCGGAGTAGCGGTTCAGATACAAAAATTTGCTCTCTTGAGCGCTGATTATGAGTATCTTGATTATGGTTCGGCAATGTTTTCGCAAACCGGAGACGGATATGATTACAGCAGCAAAAATAATGAAATAAAAAATTCTCTCGGAACAGTCGGAAACTTCAGAGTTGGCGGCGAGTTCAGGTTTGATAATTTTTATTTAAGGTCGGGGTATGGATATTACGGCAAACCGTTTAATTCAGACCAGAAAAATGCCAATCTCGATTACAGAACTATATCGGGAGGTATTGGATTTAGAGCAAGAAACGCTTCTTTCGATTTTGGTTATGTGAATTATAAAGCGGTTCAAAGTAATTATCTCTACCAGTTGCCCTATAATGTATTATCCGCCCCTGCTGATTATAATCTTACAACAAACAAAAATACATTCACTTTTACTCTCGGATTAAGATTTTGAGATAAACCATCTTTGAAAACATAACTCTAAAAAGGCATGGGCAAATTAATCAAAAATCCTTTTGAATGCATGCAAAAAAGCGTGTATATCGTATGTTTGCTGTTTTGCTTGTCGTGCCAAAATAAGCCCGACAGGATTTTTCTTATTCCATAGCGCAATTGTAACAAAAATTAGTAATTTTGAATGTTAAATTGGGAAATTGTTTTTTTAAACTAAACTTGATATTAAATATGAATATTAAAGAACTTGTAAGCAAGACAAGAAGTTACAGACGATTTGACGAAAGTCATAAAATAGAGAAAAAAACGCTTATCGAACTTGTTGATTTGGCTCGTATGTCTGCATCGGGCGCTAATATGCAGCCATTGAAATACTTACTATATAATACCCCCGAGACTTGCGATAAGATATTACCAACGCTTGCATGGGCGGGCTACCTTGCCAATTGGTCTGCTCCCGAAAAAGGCGAAAGACCATCGGCATACATTATTATACTCGGCGACAGAAATGTAGCCGAAACAATTAACGCCGACCATGGTATTGCTGCTCAAAGCATTATGCTTGGTGCAACATCTGAAGGCATAGGAGGGTGCATTATTTCTTCAATCAGAAAAGACGAATTAAGAAAAAGCCTTAAAATATCCGACAGATATGAAATAATGTTTGTCGTTGCGCTGGGCAAACCTATTGAAACAGTGATTGTTGATGAAATGCAAGGAAACAGCATAAGATACTGGCGAGATGCCGATAACACACATCACGTTCCAAAAAGAAGTTTGAAAGATGTAATTTTGAATATGTAAAAAGGAATATTAGAAGACTGATTTTACGGTAATTAAATAATTATTACGTTATTCAATCGTAAAATCTTCGGAGTGAAAGTTGCTGTAATATCTTCCGGTTTCGGCTGTAAATTTTAGGATAATAAAGTCGCCACCGTCTACTCCGCCGTTGTAATACATTGAAAATTCGTCTTTCCAAATTTCCTTTTTAATTTCCAAATCGTCCAAAACTTCCATTGTTCCTTTCAGCATTACCCCGCGGAAAAATCGCCGGTCGCAAAAATATATGCAAGCCTTTGGGTTGTTTCGGTATTGTTTAATCCTTACAGACGGACTGTTAGTGTGCCAATAAAATATTTTGATGCCTTCGCGCTTAACCGGCGGCAGCATTGCTTTTGTGTTGGGATAACCATTTTCATCAACAGAACTTATAAAACTAACGCCCTGTTTGTCAATTAAATTACCAATTGTTTCTGTCGGATTTCTCATCGTTTTTTTAATTATTAGTTGTGAAAAATAGACTTAATGATGTTGCTTATTATAACAAACCCTCGTAAATAATTGATTACGAGGGTTTGTTTTGTAGCGGAGAGAGGATTCGAACCCCTGACCTTTGGGTTATGAGCCCAACGAGCTACCACTGCTCCACCCCGCAATTTGGCTGCAAAATTAATCCATATAATTGAACTAACAAAAATTTTCGTAATTTTTTCTATCCAAAGTTGCAAACTTGCTTTACAACTCCAATTTTTCTTTCAACGCCTGATAGCCGGAATTGCTCGTGCGCAGTGCAGTGCCGTTTTTCAGAATAACGTAATAAACTTCTTTGCCGCGGCAATCAATCGAACTTATCTCGCTGATATTGACAATGTATGAGCGGTGAATACGCACAAACTTTTCAGCCGGAAGTGCATTCTGGAAATACTTCATAGTTTGCTCTTTCAGAAATTTGCCTTGTGTGGTACAGAGCGTAACATAGTCGCCGTCAGACTGAATGTATTGCAACTCGTCGAGCGAAACAATATGTATGCGGTTGTTGTGCTTTACCGATATGCTGTCTATCTCGGCTTCATCATCGTAATCGTCTGTTTCAGTGTAGTTTTCATCAGGAATACTCTTTATTTCGATGCCTCCAAAGGCTATTGACCCGCGTATAATAAGCCGCGAAGCATTATCGTTCGGCTTTATGTCGCGTTTGTCATGCAGTCCGCCGAAAAATGCTTGAACAGAGTTGATTACCGTCCACGATTCGGGTACTGTTATTATTGTGCCTCCGAAAGCGTTATTCACTTCGAGAAATGAATCGCCGTCAGGCAGGGTGGTCTTGACCATGTTTAAATGTATGGCTCCGAAAGCATTAGATACCGCAGCCCCTTTGAAAGGTTTTTCTATTATGGCGTGGTTTACTTCGCCAAAAGCGCAGTTGATTTCGGAGGTGCCGTTTTTTCGAGGCTTTATATCGAAAAAATGCTTTTTCTTTTCAAAAAAATGCTTCTTTTTCGAAATATATCGGCTGCCTTTAAAGATAATATAGACGCCAAGGGCAATTATCAACGATGCGATAAAAACAGTTGTAAGGGTCTGTTTTTCAATAGGCATCTCTATGCCATAAACCGAATAGATGCGTGGAAGGAGGAGGTAGACTCCGATGATTGTTGTAATCAGTCCGCCGTAGTTAGCGCCGAAAAGTATGAATTGCAGCCCGATTACAAACACGAGCATTTGCCACGAGATAATGATGCGTGAAATTTCTTCGGGGATAATTCCGAGAGCCGATAACAAGGCAACTGATGCAAAGAGTATCAGCATAATGCCGATTGATAATGAGAATTTGTTTTTCATTTTTTTAAAATTTTGGTTTATGCTGCAAAGATACGCTGACTTTGTTTTGGCTCCAACTGTTTTTCGGCGAGTGCCGATTACCATTCTGCAAACAGCCGACTCTTCCCGATAAAAATACGTTGCCGGAATAAAAATACAAAAAAGTTTTTAAGTTAATAAAATTTTAAAGAATTTTTTGTGTTTAAATACATTTACTATGCGTATATTTATGCAAATATTAAAAAATATACTAAGCATTGTTAAAATGAAAATAAATCACTATAATTGCTTGGAATAAAATGTAAAATATTAAACCGTATGAAAAAATTATTTTCACTTTCAATTTTGGCTCTTATCGTTGTCGGTTGCAACAAAAAATACACAGGAACCGATGCCGGTTATGGCTCTATAAGGCTCAGTGCTATCATCGACCGTAGTGTAATATCTATACAAAGCCGTGCGGCAAATCTCAACCCCGAAACATATTTTCTAACACTTCAATCAGATAAGGGTATCGCTTATGACGATGTATTTCCCGCAGGAGGAATAATAT
>Ga0082212_10010670_pt1 | contig 11737 bp, 11 predicted proteins | sample TergutNt197P3_FD_71548 | JGI IMG/M metagenome (GOLD analysis project Ga0082212, IMG submission 71548) | Neocapritermes taracua P3 segment gut microbial communities from Petit-Saut dam, French Guiana - Nt197 P3 | ecosystem: Host-associated > Arthropoda: Insects > Digestive system > Gut ... | reverse complement strand
TCCAATTCGGCGGAAGTCCTGACCGCTTTCAGGTCGGCAAACTGTTTCTCCATGTCGGATTCCACATTGCCGGAATAGAATGCTGTGACGGCGGCCATATAGAACCAGCGGCTGATAAGGCGCTTGAGCCGGAGGGCCTCCATCTTGTATTCGTATTTGGCAATATGGTACAGAACATAGCTGAACACGACCGCGTTGGAGGAGGCTACAATTTTTTCGCTTGTATAGCCCGCTTCCGCTACAATGTTGAGAAACGCGTGCCAGTCGTTGAGGCTCATCACCGCGTTGGCGGCATTTTGGAAGGTCACGAAATTCTTTTCCCTGATCTCGGCGCTTGTCTCGTTTGTCTCCAGGTTTTTCCCCCGGAGTATTTTGTAGGCGTAGCTGAGTCTCGCGCGGTGAAACCCGACGCCGACCGTCATGCGTACCAGATGTGTAGTGTCCGCCTTAAGGATGAGGTTGTATGAAGTTCTGTCGGACGGAATGCGCGACTGTTCGCAGAACTGGTCCATCCGGTTGCGGGTATCGGGGTCGTAGACCGAGGCCAGCGTAAGGATAAAATTATCCTGGTTGAGCTTCTGTCCGCCGGAGTTGACACGGACAAAGATGTCGGCGACATCCTCCTCCGACGCTTTGGACGAGATGTCAAGCGTGGGAATATTGTATTGGTCCAGTGCCAGCAAATTCCTTATGCGTTCATCAATGAGGTCCTCTTCTTCCTCAGTCAAAACACGCTCGCCGTTTTTCTCCCTGTGCTCGTTAAGCCGCCTGATATATGCCTTGATGTGCCTCGCGGCAAACTCCTTTGCCACAAACAGTTCGCTGATATTTGCGATCCATACCGGCGTTTTATCGTGTACCGGCGTCCTAACCTCAAAGCTTTCCGTAAACGGGTTGTACGCTATGATAATTTGCCTTTCCTTGAAGTTCCGGTCCTTCACCTTGATCCCGTACAGTGCGGACAGCAGGCCTGTCAGGCGTTGCTGCCCGTCGATAATTAGTTCCTTCGGCATCGTCCAGGCCTTTTCGCCTGCGCCGATCACGCTTTTCTTCTCCTCAAAATCGTCCGGCGAATCCCAAAGCATGATATACCCTATGGGATAGCCCTTCATCATGGAATCCAGCAACTCGCTGACTTTGATGTTCGGCCAGACGAAGGGCCTTTGCAGATCCGGCAGCCCGGTCTTTCCGTTGCGGATGGACGCCAGGATATCGCCCAGCTTGTTGTTGGGTATGTTGCTATAGAGTTCATGGGCCAAGAGAAGACTCCTTTCACCCCGCCACGGCCACCGCCACGGCGCAGGCCACGGTCGCGCCCACCATGGGGTTGTTGCCCATGCCGATAAGCCCCATCATCTCCACGTGGGCAGGCACCGAGGACGAGCCCGCGAACTGCGCGTCGCCGTGCATGCGCCCGAGGGAATCCGTGAAGCCGTAGCTCGCCGGGCCCGCGGCCATGTTGTCCGGGTGGAGCGTGCGGCCAGTGCCGCCGCCGCTGGCCACGCTGAAGTAGGGTTTTCCATTTTCATTTGCCCACTTCTTGTAGGTGCCCGCCACCAGGTGCTGGAAGCGCGTGGGGTTGGTGCTGTTGCCGGTGATGGAGACGTCCACGCCCTCGTGCTGCATGATCGCCACGCCCTCGAGCACGTCGTTCGCGCCGTAGCAGCGCACCTTTGCGCGCTCGCCGTCGGAATACGCCGTGCTGCCCACGATGTTCAGCTTGTCGGCGGCGAAGTCGTAGTCGGTCTCCACGAAGGTGAAGCCGTTGGTGCGGCTGATGATCATCGCGGCGTCCTTGCCCAGCCCGTTGAGGATCACCTGCAGGGGCTGCTTGCGGACTTTGTTGGCCGTCTTCGCGATGCCGATGGCCCCCTCCGCCGCGGCGAAGGACTCGTGCCCCGCCAGGAACGCGAAGCACTTCGTCTGCTCGTCCAGCAGCATGGCCCCGAGGTTGCCGTGGCCCAGGCCTACCTTGCGCTGCTCGGCCACGGAGCCCGGGATCGTGAACGCCTGCAGCCCCTTGCCGATGGCGGCGGCGGCCTGCGCGGCCCCGGCGGCGCCCTCCTTGATCGCGATGGCCACGCCCAGGGTGTAGGCCCACACGGCGTTCTCGAACGCGATGGGCTGCACGCCTAGCACGATCTCGCGCACGTCGATGCCCCTGGAAAGACACAGCTCGCCCGCGGCCTCCAGGCTCTCCAGCCCGGCATCGGCCAAAGCGTCCTCTATTTTCGCCATGCGGCGGGGTTTGCCTTCGAAGGTTACGTTGTTTGCCATAGAATTACTTTGCCTCCTGTTTTTCTGTTTCAGTATCGAGCCCTAGGCGCTTCTTAAGCCACCGTCCTTTAGCTATAATGGAAGAACAGACTTGGGCATCTTCTTCTCCCTGGAATAACCCCGTATTCGCCAACATTGGAGGGAATTCTTTTCCCAAAGCTTCGATGATATTGATCAGTTCGACAAATATGTTCGCGTTTACAGGATTGTTCGCAACAAACATGTTCTTTGCGAACAGTTCGGCGTCTTTGTCCTCCACTTTGTCTGTTGCTTGCGCAACCGCTGATAACGCCAGCGAAATGCCGAGGCGTTCTTTCCAATCGAAAAGACGATCTGGCTGAACTTCACCTTTTCCGCAGTTCGAACAAACTAGGACTCCTTTGCCAGCATTCTCCCATTGGTGTTCCTTTTCCTTGCCGCATCGTTCGCAGCGCATCAAGCATTCGCCAGGCACAGGAACAAAATGATGCGCTTCATCCCGTGTCGTGCCGCACTTTGTGCATTTGCAACCGTCCCACTTGTGCCCGAAAAAACATGACATATGCCTATTCCTCCCTCGGGTCGATATACTTCGCCGCCTCCTTGAACCTGCCATAGCTCCCCGTATTCTTCTTGAGGGCCTCGGCGGGGTCCGCGCCGCGGCGGATGTCCTCCAGGAACTTACCCAGCTTCACGAATTCGTAGCCGATCACCTGGTCGCCGGCGTCGAGCGCCATGCGGGTGACGTAGCCCTCGGTCATCTCCAGGTAGCGCACGCCCTTGGCCTTGGTGGAATACATCGTGCCAATCGCGGAGCGCAGGCCCTTGCCCAGGTCCTCCATGCCCGCGCCGATGGGCAGGCCGCCCTCGGAAAAGGCGCTCTGCGTGCGGCCGTAGGCGAATTGCTGGAAGATTTCACGCGCGGCCACGTTGATGGCGTCGCACACGAGGTCCGTGTTGAGCATCTCCAGCAGGGTTTTGCCGGGCAGGATCTCCGCAGCCATGGCGGCGGAGTGCGTCATGCCCGTGCAGCCGATGGTCTCCACGAGGGCCTCCTGCACGACGCCCTCCTTCACGTTGAGCGTGAGCTTGCACGTGCCCTGCTGCGGCGCGCACCAGCCCACCCCGTGGGATAGCCCCGAGATGTCTTTGATCTCGCAGGCCTTGACCCATCTGCCCTCCTCGGGGATGGGCGCGGGCCCGTGGTGCGGCCCCTTGGCCACCGGGCACATGTGGTCGACTTCATGGGTGTAGTTCATGCTTTGTTCCTCCTGGGTATTATGATGGTTAATATAAGAACCTGCCTACGGCAGAACCTTGTAATTCGCTACGCTCATTATAGCATGGGCGGGGGGGAATGTAAAGGGGAAAAATGCAAAAGCCCCACGGTGAAGCAGGGGCTTTCTGTAGGGGACGGCCTCCGGACGTCCCGAGGTTTTGCTTGCGGGACGTCCGGAGGCCGCCCCCTACAGGCCGCTATTTTTTCAAAAACGCCTTGCCCTGCCGCAGGTAAATCTGTCGCTGCTCCGGGGTGAGCTGGCGCAGGGTGCGCAGCACCTCCAGCTCAAGGGCCTCTATGTTGATGTCGTTTTTATTGTAGTCCAGCAGGTAGTCGGTCGATACCCCGAAAAACCGCGCGAACAGCTTGAGCGTATCGTAGTCCGGCGCGCGCAGGTCGCGCACGTAGTTGCGCACCGTGGACGCCGGAATGCCCAGCTCGCAGGCCAGCTGTTTCTGGTTTATGTCGCGTTCGTCCATCAGGCTTTGTATGTGTTCTCCGAATGTCATGGGCAAGCACCTCCGCAGCTATTTTACAGTGAGAATGGGTGCTTGCGGAAATTTGTTGCGACATGAGCGAAACTTGCATTAATATAGCTCATCTTGAGTGTTTTTGTTGAAATAGCTCGTTTGGGCGCTATAATTTAGTACAACAAAACGAAAGAGGGGACAACACATATGGCATTCTGTTCTAAGTGCGGCAACCAATTGGCCGAGGGTATGAAGTTCTGCGGGGCCTGCGGGCAAAACAACGATGCTGCCGCGCTGGCAGCGCAGGCACAGCCGGCAGTCGCGGTTTCGGTGGCGGCACCAACGGAGGTGCTGACGGGCTTCCGTGCTGAGGTGCAAGCGGACGGGCATTTTATGAACCCACGCATCTTTGACGAGCGCATTTTCACACCTGTCGCGATTGCCGAAAACGGCTACGTTGGGACTTGGCAGATTGAGCAGACTGGAGCAATGAAGAACTTTCTGGCAGCTTACGGCGGAAAAAAAGCCGCGCGTACATTTGTAGTACTCCATGTAAATGAGATTGCCAGTTTCGAAGTGCTCGAAAAGCAAACAAGCGGTGCGGGCGCGGCTGCTGTCGGCGCCTTGACGTTCGGCGCAGGGGGTGCGCTGGTGGGCTCGCTGATGGGAGCGGGAAAATCCACGCGGATTGACTTAAAAATTGTGACGACGCGCCCGGACAACCCGATGATCGTGATAAATCTGTATGACAAAAATGGAACGGTTGGGAGCGTCGCGAACCCCAATGCAATGAAAAACATTGTTTTTTCAGCCTCTGCGAGAGCCAAAAAAATGGACAGTGAAATCATGACGTTGTGCAGTGCACTTGAGGGTCTTCTGGTGCGCAATATGGCACAGCCGCAAACAGTTGTGCAACAGTCAAGCACCGCTGATGAGTTGTTGAAGTATAAACAGTTGCTTGATTCCGGCTTGATAACCCAGGAGGAATTTGACGCCAAGAAACGGCAGTTGATGGGATAGCGTAAACCAATCAGAAGAGGCACACCACGGCGGCTGCCCACATCGGACAGCCGCCGTTTATTTTTTTGAGGCACCTCGTTTACGCCTCCGCTTCCTCCACCACCAGTTGATCCTCTTCCTCCCGGCAGGCATAATGCCCGCCCGCCTTCACCTTGCCCTCCAGCAGCTTTTCGCTGAGCAGGTCCTCAATCTGCGTCTGTATCGCTCTGCGCAGCGGCCTCGCACCATAGATCGGGTCGAACCCCGCGCCGGCCATGCGCGCGCTCACGCTGTCGTCGAAGGCGACATGCACGCCCTGCTCTGCCAGGCGCGCCCGCACCTGTTCCAGCATACGCCGGGCAATCTCCTGGATTTGTTCTCTGTCCAGCTGGTGGAACACGATGATGTCGTCCACGCGGTTGAGGAATTCGGGCCGGAAGCTCTTCTTCAGCTCGCCCATCACGGCGTCGCGGATTTTTTCTTGATCTTGCAGGCCCTCGTGGTTTTCGCCGAGCGAAAACCCAAGCCCGCCCGTCTGCTTGGTGATGAGCTTGGCCCCCAGGTTCGAGGTCATGATCACGATGCAGTTCTTGAAGTCCACCACGCGGCCCTGCGCGTCGGTGAGCCGCCCATCCTCCAGAATTTGCAGCAAAATGTGAAACACGTCCGGGTGTGCCTTCTCGATCTCGTCGAACAGCACCACGCAGTAGGGCTTGCGCCGCACCTGCTCGGTGAGCTGCCCGCCCTCGTCGTAGCCCACGTAGCCCGGCGGCGAGCCCACCAGACGCGACACCGTGTGCTTCTCCATATATTCCGACATATCCAGGCGCACCATGGCGTTCTCGTCGCCGAACATCGCCGCCGCCAGAGCCTTGCACAACTCTGTTTTGCCCACTCCCGTGGGCCCCAGGAACAGGAACGATCCCGTGGGCCGCTTCGGGTCTTTGAGGCCTGCCCGGCCCCTGCGTATCGCCTTGGACACCGCGGCCACGGCCTCGTTCTGCCCCACGATGCGCCGGTGCAGTTCGTCCTCCATCTTGAGCAGACGCTCGGTCTCCTCCTGCGTCAGCTGCGTGGCGGGGATGCCCGTCCACTGGGACACGATGGAGGCGATCTCCTCGGGGTTCACCTCGCCCGACTGGCGGACGTTCTCCTCCTGCCAGGCGGCCTTGCGCTCCTCCAGCTCCTGCTCCAGCCCCCGCTGCTCGTCGCGCAGCTGCGCCGCCTGGGCGTAGTCCTCCGCCTGCGCGGCGGCGTTTTTTTCGTCTTCGACCTCTTTCAACCGGTCCTCGATCTCTTTGACATCCGCAGGAGCCGTGAACGCCCTCAACCGCACCCGCGACGCCGCCTCGTCAACAAGGTCGATCGCCTTGTCGGGCAAAAAGCGATCTCCGATATAGCGGGAGCTCAGGCGCACGGCGGCCTCCATGGCCTCCTCCGTAATTCTGATCTTGTGATGCGCCTCGTATTTATCGCGCAGCCCTCGCAGGATGTCCAGGGTCTCGGCCTCGGTGGGTTCGTCCACAGTGACGGGCTGGAAGCGCCGGGCCAGCGCGGCGTCCTTCTCGATGTGCTTTCTATACTCGTCCAGGGTCGTCGCCCCGATGACCTGCATCTCCCCTCTCGCCAGCGACGGCTTGAGGATATTCGCGGCGTCGGTGGCACCCTCGGCCGCCCCGGCCCCGACAATCGTGTGCAGCTCATCAATAAATAATATCACGTTCTTCGCCTTGTGTACTTCGTCAATCGCGGTCTTGATGCGCTCCTCGAAGTCGCCCCGATATTTCGTGCCGGCCACCATGCCGGTCAAATCCACGCTGAACACGCGCTTGCCCCGCAGCAGCTCGGGGACCTCCCCGGAGGCGATGCGCAGGGCGAGGCCCTCGGCCACGGCGGTCTTGCCCACGCCCGGTTCTCCTATGAGAACGGGGTTGTTCTTCGTGCGCCGGCAGAGGATCTGCATCACCCGGGCGATCTCCGTGTCACGGCCGATCACGGGATCGATCTGCTGGTCCTGGGCCAGCTTGGTCAGGTCGCGGCCGAACTGGTCGAGGGTGGGTGTCGCGGTCGTCTCGCCGCCCTGGCCGCCGGGGGCCTCGTCTGGCTTGCCGCCCTTCATGGCCCTGTGAATATCGTTGATCAGGTCCTGCACGGAGATATTCTGCTGGAGCAGCAGGCTCACCGCCGCGCAGCCGCGCTCCTGGAGCAGGGCCAGCAGCAGGTGCTCGGTGCCCACCATGGCCTGCCCACCCGAGCGCGCGATGGCCATGGACTCCTCCAGCACGTGCTTGGTGCGGGGCGTGAAGTCGGCGTTGCTGAGCACTGTGGGCGTGCCCGCCATGCTGCCCGCGCGTATGGCGTCCTCGATCTTCCTCTCGCCCACCTTGCGGGCGGACAGCACGGCGTGGGCCACGCCGTCGCCCTGGCGCAGCAGCCCGAGCAGGATATGCTCGCTGCCGATGAAGGTGTGGCCCAGGGCCTCGGCGGCCTCGACGGCCTTGTTCATGGCCGCGTTGGCCTTTTCGGTGAAACCGCGAAAACGGTAATTTGACATAGTTATTCCTCCAGTGTTTCTCTGATAAGTTCCGCCCGTGCCCGGTCCCGCTGCTCCGCCTCCGTCACCTGCTTGGCGATGCACAGCGTGGCGGGCTGGATGTCGGTCATCAGGGCGTTCAACGTCTCGATGGCCACGGGCAGGATGCCTCCCGCCGCGCCCAATCTCGCCAGCGAGAGCAGCTTGATGGCGTCGCCGCTGTCGAGGATGCGGGCGTAGCGCAGGATGCCGTAGGCCCGCCAGCATTTGTTGTCCCACTCGGGGCGCTGGAGCAGCTCCTTCCGGGCGAGCCGTTCCTGCTCGGCGATCTGCAGGGTGATGGCCTGGAGGTTCTCCAGGGCCTGCCGCTCCTCGATGCCCAGCGTGACCTGGTTGCTCAGCTGGAACAGCGCGCCCTCGGCCTCGCTGCCCTCGCCGAAGGCCCCGCGTATGGTGAGGCCCAGCTTGGCGATGCTCTCGCCCAGGCGGCCCACGCGGCCCAGCGCCGCCAGCGCCGGCAGGTGCAGCAGCACCGAGGCCCGCATGGCCGTGCCGAGGTTCGTGGGGCACTGGGTGAGATAGCCCAGGCGCTCGTCGAAGGCGTAGGCCAGGGCGCGGCCCAGGGCGGTGTCGAGCTCGTCCGCCACGGCGTAGGTCTCTTCCAGGGCCAGCCCGGGAGCGTACGCCTGGATGCGCAGGTGGTCCTCCTCGCAGAGCATCACGCTCACGCGCCCGTCCTCGCGCAGGAGCAGGGCCGTGCCGGGCTCCTGCTTGGCGAAATCCGTGCTGATCAGCCGCCGCTCGGCCATGGAGACGGACTCCAGGGGCGGCAGGTCCGTCATATCGATATATTGCAGAGGCAGGCCCTTTGCGGCATTTCGTATTTCCTCGCAGACGTTCTGCTTGCCCCGGGCGTCCAGCCGGGCGGGGAATGGGGTCTCCGCCAGGTTCCTCGCCAGGCGCACACGGGTGCTGAGCACCACGTCGCCCTGCCCGCCCTTTTGGGCATACCATTTGTTCTGATCAAGCATTGTCGGAACCCCCTTCCTCCAGCGTTCTGATTTCGTCGCGCAGCTTGGCTGCCTGTTCGTAGTCCTCCATCTGCACGGCCTGAGCGATTTCGCCCCGCAGCTGCTCGATGCGGGCCTGTCTCTGCTTGCGTTCGGCCACAGCCGGGTCAGCCTCGGGGGCCTTGCCCGTGTGCCGCAGCGCCCCGTGGATGCGCTGTAACGTGGGCTGCAGCTGCTCGGCGAAGGTCTCGTAGCACTGGGCGCAGCCCACGCGGCTGCTCTGGATGATCTCGTTCAGCGAACTGCCGCACAGCGCGCAGCGCACCGGGGAGGGCAGGCCCTGCCCGCGCAGGCTGCTGCCGAGAAACCCGCTGAACAGGTCGCTCAGGTGGAACCCGAACTCCGGCGCAGCCAGCTGCGCCAGACCCGCCTCCTTCGCGCACGCGGCGCAGAGGTGGAACTCCTCCGCCGCGCCGTTGACCACCCGGCGGATGTGGGTGGTGGCCTCGTTTTGTTTGCAGTGTTGGCAAAGCATGGAATCAACTCCTTTGATAGGGTATGTTATATTGTTTTTTTAAGAACCCCCCTGGCTGCTGCGCAGCCTCCCCCCTACAGGGGGGATTTTGACAGAGCCACCACTCGTCTACGCCATGCGCAGCTATTTTCCCCGCCGTCAGAATCCCCCCTGTAGGGGGGAGGTTGCGCAGCAACCAGGGGGGTTCTTAAAAGATTCACCTGCTTAAGGTTAGAAGCATTTGTTTGAAGATGCTGGCCCGTACCGCGTCCCCCGCCGCGGGGGGCAGCCCGCGCAGGGCCGCGCCGCCGCCCGCCGCCTGCATGAGCGCCGCCGCCTGCTCACTGATAAAGTCTTGGCTGTAGAGATTCGCGATATGCGCCCGCAGGGTGGTTTCGTCCAGCCGGGGGCCCAGGGCGTTGATGAGCGCCAGGAACACGGTGTCCCGGTCCGCCTTCACCCGGCGGATGCGGATGTAGCCCCCGCCGCCGCGCCTGCTCTCCACGATATAGCCCTGCTCGGGCGGGAAGCGCGAGGCAATGACGTAGTTGATCTGGCTGGGCACGCAGCCGAGGGTCTGGGCAAGCAGGTTGCGCTGGATCTCCGCGTCGCCGGTCTCCTCGAGCATCTCGAGGATCATCTGGGCGATGGCGTTGCTGATGCTGCTCATAGGGACAGCTCCTTTAACTTTGACTATCTTTGACCTTGCGAGCATATCTTACCACTTCATTGGGGATTTGTCAAGGGGTTTTTCGAAAAAATTTCGTAAAATTTCGCGGGCGTCATCTGCGCCTTGACATTCCCCCGCGATTGTGCTAAAATTATATCTGTAAAGGAGCGTTCTCATGGCTGTCTGTTACATCGCGGGCGCGTCCCCCGAAGCCGTCAGAATCCGCCCGGGCCCCGGGGATTTCCTCATCGCGGCCGACGGCGGCTGGGAGCACCTGGCTCGCTGGGGCCTGCGGGCCGACCTGCTGATGGGCGATATGGACTCCCTGGGCACGATACCCGAGGGCGTCCCCTGCAAGCGATTCCCGCGCGTAAAAGATGACACTGATCTCTCCCTTGCGATAGAGGAAGCAATCGCCCGCGGGTACGCGCATATAATAGTCACGGGGGCGTGGGGCGGCAGGCCGGACCACTCATTGGCCAATCTCCAGCTGCTGGCGCGGGCGGCAGGGCGGGGTATTGACGCGCGCATGCTGTGTGATGGATACACAGCGACGGCCATCGCGGGCGGCGGCACATTACGTTTGAACGGCAAGGGAACGGTCTCCGTTTTCGCCTGGGGCGGGGAGGCCCGGGGCGTCACCATCCGGGGGCTGGAATATCCCCTCGAAGGCGCGACACTGCATGACGACACCCCTCTGGGGGTGAGCAATACACTCAATGGCGAAGGCATAATCACCCTGGAACACGGTATATTACTCGTATATTACGAGGAGGACATAGAATGCGTTATTGCCTGATCGGTTGCGGGCGGGTCTCGCCCGAGCACATACGCGCGGCGCGGGAGAATCACCTGGAGATCGCCGGACTGTGCGACACCGACCCGCGCAGCCTGGCGGAAAACCTGGGCAGGGAACAGCTGGACGACGTGCCGGTCTACGAGGACTATCGGGCGATGCTCGCGCGTGTAAAGCCGGAGCTATGCGCCATCGCCACGCCCAGCGGTTTACACGCGCAGATGGCCCTCGACTGCCTGGAGGCCGGGGCGCACGTGATCGTGGAAAAGCCCATCGCCATGCGCCTGGCCGACGCCCGCGCGATACGGGAGCTGGCGGAGCGCCGCGGCCTTACGGTGTGCAACAATCTGCAGAACCGGTTCAACCCGGCGGTGCAGGCCCTGCGCGGGGCCGTGGAGGCCGGCCGTTTCGGGCGGCTCTACAGCGCTTCGATGCAGCTGCGCTGGCACCGAGGGGATGACTACTACCGCTCGGCCGCGTGGCGCGGCACCCGGGCCCTAGACGGCGGGGCCATGATGAACCAGGGCATCCACGGCATCGACCTGGTGAACTGGATGCTGGGCGGCAGTCCCAAGCGCGTGACGGCGTTCACCGCCACCATGGCGCGCGATATCGAGTGCGAGGACCTGGGCCTGGCCCTGGTGGAATACCCGGACGCCCTGGCCTCCATCGAGTGCACCACGCTGCGCCATCCCGCCGCGCAGGAGGAAATTCTCGAGTTCAGCGGGGAGCACGGGGTCGTGCGCCTGGGCGGCACCGCCGGGCATGTGGTGGAGACCTGGCGCTTCGACGGCGCGCCCAAGGACGAGGAGGCCGTCATGCGCCACATGTATTCCGTGAACCCCGGGAGCGTCTACGGCCACGGCCACAGCCTGCTCTATGCCGACGTTCTGCGCGCCGTCGTGGAAAAACGCCCGCCGCTCTCCGACGCAAAGGCTGGCGCGGGCGCGCTGGGGATCATCCTGGGTGCGTATGAGAGCGCGGAGACGGGGCGGGCGATGGAATTATGACCCCACGGCGGTGCTCCGCACGACCACCCCGACGCTGCGGCGCCACCCCTCCACGGAGGGGAATTGGGGATTAGGCAGAAACGCCTTCCCGAAAATAAGGTTTTTTTTTTTCATAAACAATTTCTTGTTTATTACCCCAAATCCCACCCCCCTGGGGGGGGGGGGGCGCCGCGCGGGGGGGGGTGGGGTGGGGTGCTACA
>Ga0082212_10001242_pt2 | contig 11737 bp, 9 predicted proteins | sample TergutNt197P3_FD_71548 | JGI IMG/M metagenome (GOLD analysis project Ga0082212, IMG submission 71548) | Neocapritermes taracua P3 segment gut microbial communities from Petit-Saut dam, French Guiana - Nt197 P3 | ecosystem: Host-associated > Arthropoda: Insects > Digestive system > Gut ... | reverse complement strand
TGTGGTCGACGGTCCTCTTGCCGGACTTGAGGGTAATATCGTTAAGGTCGATAAAAGAAAAAAGCGGGCCAAGATAAAACTTGACCTTTATGATGATTCATTTACAATAGATCTTGGTTATGAATTGATAGAAAAAGCGGTCGAAAGACCGAAAAAAAAGCCCTAAGGATGACACCTGCGTTTTTGGGAGGGATATGAAAAAATCATCCATAATAGGTTTACGTTCACGGCTGTATATTATCGGTGCAGGATATGCAGGCCGGAACCTGGCTGAGGAAATAAAAGCCAAGGCCATACTCGGTACTGTTGTTGCCTTTTTGGATGACGACCCGGAAAAAATCGGAACAAAAATCGACGGAATCCCCGTTTTAGGCCCAATACAGGATGTAGCGGATCTTTTACGGCTAAAAAGCGCCGATGAAGCAATTATAGCGATACCCAGCGCCACCAAAGAATATTTAAGCGACATCTACAGTATCCTAAAAAAAGCCGGGTTCAGGCGTATTCGCATACTTCCCGGTATTTCCCAGATTATCGAAGGAGACGCTCACTTTATACAAACCCGGTCCATCGATCCACAGGATCTGTTGGGCAGAACGCCGGCTGTTATTAACCTGAAAGAAAGCCTTGCATATCTCCGCGGGAAACGGGTACTTGTTACCGGAGCAGGCGGTTCCATAGGAAGTGAGCTTTGCCGCCAGCTTCTTTCGGGCGGCGCTTCCCGGCTTTATCTCTTTGGTCACGGCGAAAATTCGATCTACCTGATAGACAGGGAACTGCGCCTCCTTCAGGAAGAAGGTGTTGGTGAAAAAGCTACTATTGTACCGGTTATTGGAGATCTGAAAGACCGTGATTATATGTTCTATATTCTGAAGAAACTCAAAGCCGATGTAATCTTTCACACTGCGGCATATAAACACGTACCAATGATGGAAGAAAATCCTGTCGCCGCCATAGAAAACAACCTCTTTGGTACAAAAAACCTAATTGATGCATCAAAAGCCGGAGGGGTAAAGCGTTTTGTTCACATTACTACCGACAAGGCGGTAAACCCCGTCTCGGTTTACGGTGCATCCAAGTACCTCTGCGAAAAACTTGTTCTGTCTGCGGCAAACCAGGGCAGCCGGGATGGTAATTTTATGGCAGTGCGTTTCGGCAATGTACTTGGCTCCCGCGGCTCAATCATGCTTCTTTTTCAAAAACAGATAGAAAAAGGCGGCCCGGTAACGGTAACCCATCCCGATATGAAGCGCTGGTTTATGACCATACCCGAAGCCTGTTCCCTGGTCCTTAAAGCCGGAGGAGTGGGCGAAAACGCAGGCCTCTATCTTCTGGACATGGGAGAGCCATTGTATATCCGGGATTTGGCAAAACAAATGATACGGTTCTACGGTTTTGAACCTGACAGGGACATTAAAATTGAATATACCGGTACAAGGCCCGGCGAAAGATTGGATGAAAGTCTCTGGGCCGATGACGAAGAACCGGTTTCAACCGAATTCAACCGTATTCTTAATGTACACCAAAGTAATTCACATACGGCTTTTGATCCGGAAGCGCTTTTGGAACTGCTTTACCCGATTGTCCACTACGACCCTGATCAGACAGAAAAGTACCGCAACAGCGCACTTCTCTTGGAGCTTTTACAAAAAGCCATACCCAGTATGAAAAAGCCGCCAGTGCCCCAGAGCCAAAAAATTAAAGAACCGGTTTTATAATAAATGGAAACCATACCTTTTCACCGCCCTTTTATCGGCAAGGAAGAAGAAGAAGCGGCGCTTCGCGTACTTCGATCCGGCTGGTTAACCACCGGCAAAGAAGCATTGGCCTTTGAAGAAGAATTCTGTTCTTTTCTTTCTATTAAAGATAAAGACTGTTCATTCAGCAAAAATGAATCCGGAATAAACGACACTTCAGCCCACAGTAACCTGTTCTGCCGGGCAGTAAACTCAGGCACTTCAGGTCTCCACCTGGCACTGGAAGCGTTGGGAATTGGTCCGGGGGATTTTGTTTTGCTTCCCTCTTATACCTTTACCGCCACCGCAGAAGTGGTGAGATATTTAGGGGCAGAAGCTGTTTTTATCGACATTGCAGAAGATTCGTATAATATTGATCCCCAAGCTCTTGAAAGGGATATAACAAAGCTAAGCAAAGTAACCGGCAATAAACCCAAAGCAATAATTGCCGTTCACATAGGCGGCTTGCCCTGCGATATGGCGGCCATAAACAACATAGCCGCTCAATACGGGCTGGCTGTTGTTGAAGATGCTGCCCACGCTTTTCCCGTACGTGCTTCAGAAAGCCAATGGGCAGGATGCTGCAGTGATGCCGGGGTTTTTTCTTTTTATGCTACCAAAACGATCACTACAGGGGAAGGCGGCATGATTGTTACCGGCCGGAAAGAAATAGCCGATCGTATGTCCATTATGCGCAGCCACGGCATAGACCGGCCGGCGTGGAACCGTTATACCGATACAAATGCTTCCTGGTATTACGAAGTTGTGGCGCCAGGCTATAAATACAACCTGCCCGACCTTCTGGCTGCTGTAGGCAGAGTTCAACTCGGCAGGGCCACGGAACTCTTTTCCATGCGCCAAAAAATTGCTGAACGCTACGACAAAGCTTTTGCAGACCAGCCGGCATTAATCATCTCAGCGCCCGGCGGCGCCAGGCATCTGTATACCGTGCGTCTGCGTGATGCAGAAAAACGCGATACATTTATCGAATCCCTCCGCAAAGAAGGCATTGGAACCTCGGTACACTTTATTCCCCTCCATATTATGCCATACTACCGCGACCGTTATAAATTAAAACCGGAAGATTTACCTCATTCATACCAGCGTTACAAAGAAACCGTTTCTCTTCCAATCTGGCCAGGAATGACAGATGCACAAACAGACAGAGTTATCGAAGCGGTGAAAAAAGCAATTAATTTGTAATATGACACACTGTTGTCATATTATATGATTTATAATTTGACTTAATAAAACCGGTAATACCGATATTAATCTACCAGAAAAAAGGAGCAAATTATGGCTGACATTATTGATTATAAAAAGGAATACAAGGATTTATATTTACCCAAAACCGTACCGTCAATAATTGATGTTCCGGAGATTGTTTTTGCAGCTGTTGACGGAAAAGGCAATCCGAACGAAACCGACGGAGAATACAAAGCCGCTTTGGAAGTTTTATATGGGATCCAATATACAATTAAAATGAGTAAAAAAGGAACATCCGTTCCAAATGGCTATTTTGATTATGTTGTACCGCCTCTGGAAGGCCTATGGTGGACAGCAGACAACAAATTTGACATGAAAAGCAAATCGAAATTTTCCTGGGTTTCAATGATTCGGCTGCCTGAATATGTACATAAAGATATATTCAAATGGGCTTGTGACGAAGTATCAAAAAAGAAAAAAATAGATACGGAAAAAGCATATTTATTTAAACTCAAGGAAGGATTATGTGTTCACTGCATGCATATTGGGCCCTATGAAAACGAGCCAATTACCCTGGGACTTATTGATGAATACATAAACAGGAATAACCTGAAAAAAGACATTACCGAAAAAAGACGGCATCATGAAATATATTTATCTGACCCAAGAAAGACAGCGCCGGAAAATATAAAGACAATATTAAGAATACCGGTTAAGAAATAAACCATAATACATCGAACTGAACGCATCGAGCATACTGTTGCCATATAGGTGGGAGGGGGGTTACTCATGAAGACCATTTGGCGTGTTACAACTGCAGCCACGTCAAAACGTGCGTCAACGGCAGCCACGACCACTATGGTCTGAATGAGTGTTCCTCCTCCCACCCATATAGGAAGATAGATGCGTTCAGTTTGCTAATTTGGGGTTTGTAGCATCTCGGTATTCAGTTATACTGATCACCATAATGGAAAAACCACGTTTTGTGGACGACATTAGTATCAAAAATGCCCTTACAGGGATACTGCTCCGTTCTCCGGTGGTTTCGGGTTTTCTAAAAGAAATACAAACACCAAAACTGCCTTTTAATGTAAGTCTTGTTACAGCCTCAGATATACCCGGTCAAAAATTTTGCAGCATTGGTCAAAGCGGCGAACAAGACGACCAAGCAAAAAAATATTTTGAAATTCCAATTTTTGCAGAAAAAGAACTGTTTTGGTACGGGCAGCCGGTAGCCATGCTCCTGGGACCGGATCCTGTTAAACTTCGGGAATTGGCTGAACAATGTACAATTCTGGCAGAAGCAACAGAAAACGAAGAAGTACTCTATGAGGAACCGAACGAGAAGCATCCGGAGCAAGGCCTGACTACAGATAAAAAAATCATTATTGAACGAAGCTTCAGCACCGGCTCTGTGGCAGAAGCCTTTGAAAAAGCGGAAACGATAGTAAAAGGAAGGTACAGCACAGGACTTCAGGATCCATGGCCCAGCGATCCACCGGGCGCCATTGCCATACCGGGAAGCGGAAATTCCATGACCATACATACAGCTACCCAATGGCCCGGTAATGTACATTCTTGTGTGGCTCAATGTCTCAATATCAAAAGCAGCCAGGTGAATGTGGAGGCTGCCCGGCTGGAAATTCACCTGGACAGCAAGATCTGGCAGCCTTCCCTTCTGGCATGCCAGGCATCGGTGGGAGCCCGGGTTCGCGACAAACCGGTTAAATTGATACTTAAACGGGATGAGGATTTTCTCTTTTCTTCCAAAAGCGCCGGAACGGTGATCTTCTTTGAAAGTGCCCTGAATAAGCACGGTCATATTTTGGGAACAAAACTGCACATAAACGCAGACTTTGGCGCTTTCGGCATTTTTGCCCGGGAAATTCTTGACCGTATTTCCTTAAGCGCACTGGGCGCATATAGTCATGGAAGTATTCAACTGGAAGGACATGGCCGGACAAGCCATGTACCCCCCGCAGGACCAATAACAGGCTTTGGCCTTGTTCAGGGTTTTTTTGCCGCAGAAAGACACGTCTCCCGGATCGCCGACACCCTTGGGCTTGATCCTGCCGAATGGCGGAAGAATTTTTTTCTTCGCAGTGGAAAAAAACTTGCAATAGGCGTGGAATTAAACAATTCCCCCCCGGAAGAGTTAATCGACAGTTCAGAAACGATGAGCGACTACCGCCGCAAATGGGCTGCGTATGAATTGCTGCGGAAAAACCGGCGTGAAAATCATTTTATACATAATAAAGAACCCATACGCGGTATTGGTGTTTCCCTGGCATATCAGGGAAACTCTCTTTTGTACGATCACAGAGGACCAAAATCTTACGAAGAAGGAGTTGAACTCACTCTGGAAAAAGACGGGATTCTGGAAATTCGTACAACCCTTCCCTGGGGAGGTAATCAAATCCAGATATGGCAGTCTCTTGCCGCTAAAATTCTTGGCGTGGAAAAAATACGTATTGTTACAAAAGCCGCGGCGCCAAAAAACGTTCCTGAATCGGGTCCTGCCTGCATGTCCCGGAGCATAAATATTATTACAGAACTGGTGGAAAAAGCCTGTATTGCCATTCGGAAACAACGTTTCCGCGATCCCCTGCCGATTACGGTTCACCGTTATTATCGTGCTTCAAGGGTCCAGCCCTGGAATAGCGATAAAGATGAAGAAAAAATCGATAAAAACGCCCTGGATTGCCTTAGTTGGGGAAGCGCTGTAGTAGAAGCGGAAATTGATCCGTCTGCCTATTCATCCAGGATACGCGGAATTTGGCTCTGCATTGAAGGAGGAACAATACTTTCGGAAGAAAGGGCTAAAAAGAGTATCTCAACTGCTTCATTGGAGGCGCTTTCATGGGTCATGCAGGAAAAAGTTGTGTACAAAAACGGCAGAATAGACGAAGCAAGCGTCAAAGAATACTCGGTCCAAACGGATGAATGTCCGCCGGTTTACATTGATTTTCTCTGGTCAGAAGGAAAAAGCCGGGGGATTGGGGAACTCCCCTTTGCCTTGATCCCTGCCGCCTATGCCCAGGCTCTTTCCCAGGCACTGGACTATCATTTTGACTGTTATCCTGTCGATTCCGGCGATATCCGGAAAGCAGTACTGAAGCTTTCAGCAGGAGAAGCGCAATGACCATACGGTTCATACTTAATGGTGAAGATATGGAAATCAACATTGAAGCAAACCAGAGGCTCATTGGCATTTTACGGGAACAATTTGGCCTTGTTTCATCAAAATCAGGCTGCCTCCACGGTAACTGCGGCGCCTGTTCGGTAATATTTAACGGAGCTGTTTCCCCTTCATGCTTAATCCCCGCATTCCGTCTTCAGGGCAGTGAAATAATCACCCTGGAAGGATTTTCCCAGCAGGATGAATACCAGGATATTGCTGCAGGTTTTGCGGAAACAGGGGTGGAAAGCTGCGGTTATTGCGATGCAGGAAAGATCCTTAGTGCGGAACTGCTCCTGGAAAGCAGTCTGCAGCCGGCTAAAGAAGAGTTTATAGCCGCATTCCGGGGCATACGATGCCGCTGTACAGACCCGGAATGCCTATACCAGGGCATACTGGCCGCAGGAATAATCAGAAAGCGGAGGATCTATGGCCGTTCATAACCAGATTTTAAGGCCGGGGAACCTTTCCGAACTGTTTTTACTTTGGAACCGTTTTCCCAACGCAGTCCTTTTTGCCGGGGGAACTGAGTTAATGCGTTCCATTGGCGGCTATAATGATTCACTGCCGGAAGCCGGCATTACCGGCATACAAAGCGAACCAGCCGGTGCACGTGGGGTATACCGTGAACAACCGGAACTGCCTGCAGAAATTCTTTCGCTGGAAAAAATCGAAGAACTGCGCGGCATTACCAGAACAGAACGTTATCTGGAAGCCGGTGCGATGATCCTTCTGGGAGAAATTATAGCGCTGGGAAAAATCGTACCAAACGCATTTTCCCAAACCCTCCAGGGTATTGCAGGCCCGTTGGTGCGTAATATGGCAACTATTGGAGGCAATATATGTTCGTGGGGCGATGCAATAGCTCCGCTTTGCGCTCTGGATGCACTGCTGGAAGTGCGTAATGCCGGAGGCAGCCGCTGGATTCCGGCGCTGCGGTTTTGTTCCATGCCCGAAAAACTCCAAAAAGGCGAACTCCTTACCCGTATCAGAATTCCACTGGAAGAATGGAGCTATACTGTGTACCGGAAATTCAACATTTCGGATTCCGGGGGTGAGGGGGGGGTACTGATCCTCATTGTCCAGAATCAAAAGAATATGCTTACCAATATTAATGTAGTTTTTGCCGGCGATCTCCTGCTCCGGGACAAGGACAGCGAGGCATTTCTGGAGGGAAAGGCACTCCCCCTGGACAGGCGGGATGCCGGTCATTACAGAAAATTCTGGGAAGCATACCTGGATAACCAGAAATACCCCTGCCCGCTGCTTCGGGATAAGATACTCAATGCCATTGAAACGGGGATTGCCGGCCTTTCCGGTTAGAAAAAATTATTCTTTTTCAAATCACGGTTATTGAAACCTTTCTTTTTTTGTGATATTTTATTGAGCAGGAAGCTTGTTCTATACTACGGAGTGTGTTGCGGCCGCCCTTGGTATACCAGGTTGAAATATTCTCATGAATCCGGACGGGTTTTTAACTTTATTGTTGTTCGGAAAGTATAATTGTGTCCGGATCATTTCACTTTCTGTTTGGTTCCCGAAAATGTTCCATAAACGTACGGGAAACAATCCCCCGATCTGCTGTGGAACTATCCGGCCTGTTGGGACACGATCCTTCCCCGCCGGCACAACCAATTATAGCTGTATGCGATGAAAACACCGCCCCGCTGGCCCGGGAAATTTTCGGCAATTTTGAAGAAAGTTACGTTCAGTTTCTGTCACTTCCTGCCGGTGAACAAAATAAAAACTGGCAATCGGTAGAAACCATACTTTGCTTTGCAAGAGAAGTCGGTCTTGGACGAGACGGCCTTTTTATAGGTATTGGCGGCGGAGTTGTCTGTGACTGTACGGCTTTTGCCGCTTCGATTTACATGCGGGGGGCAAAGCTTGCCCTGATTCCCACTACCCTGCTTTGCATGGTAGACGCCGCCGTGGGAGGCAAAACCGGCTTTAACCTTGACGGAATAAAAAACCTGGCGGGAACTTTCTATCCGGCCGGAAGCATTGTTATTGCATCCGAGTTGCTTGCCACACTGCCTCAAAAGGAATGGAAAAACGGCATTGCAGAACTAATAAAGACTGCTATTATCGATACAGAACCGGTTTTTTTTAACGAGCTGCAGCAACTGACAACAACGGTAAGGCAGCGGCAAACAACTGTATTGCAGCCCAATGAAATCCTGCCATTTATAGAAAAGGCTGTACGTACAAAGGGCCGTATTGCAGAAAACGACAGCGAAGAAAAATGCGAAAACGGCCGGGCGCTGCTTAATCTTGGGCACAGTTTTGGTCATGCACTGGAAAGCGCCCTGATTCCCGGCACAATCAGCCACGGCGAAGCGGTTGCCTGGGGCATAGCAAAATCCTGTGAGTTAGGACTGCAACTGGGAATAACTCCGCCTTTGCGTGCAAAAGCTGTCGCTGAAATCCTTGATGCATGGGGCTTTGAGACATCAAACGATCTTCTAAAGAAAAAACATAATGCAACCAAAACATTCCGCGAAGCGCTTATGTCTGACAAAAAGAAAAAAAAAGGTAAACTCCGGTTTATAGTACCTGCGGAATATGGAGTGGTTTTAGTTGAAGAGAATGAACGGATTTCACAATTCCTTGAAGAAATTGATGCGAGGATTTATTTCAGAAAGACTTCTCACGGAGGCACAGAGGCACGGAGATGAAAGAGAATGAAATAGGTGATGTTGTTGTTGAAACCGCCATCTATCTACATAAAAATCTTGGTTCCGGATTACTGGAAAACGTATACGAAGTTGTTCTAATGAAATTACTGGCTAAGAAAGGCTTGGCAGTACAGAGACAAGTATTAGTTCCCATTGAATTTGAGGGAGAACATTTCAATGAGGGATTCCGGATAGATTTGTTCGTTGAAGGAAAAGTAATACTTGAGCTGAAATCAATTGAAAAAATTAATCCTGTAAATAAAAAGCAACTATTAACGTACTTAAAATTGACCAATGCAAAACTTGGTTACATTTTGAATTTCGGAGCAGAATTAATGAAAGACGGGATCGTCAGAGTTATTAATGGAACGTTGGAATAAATATAATTCTATATATGCATCTCTGTGCCTCCGTGCCTCCGTGAGAGGATATATAACAATCTTTCTTCTCTGCTCTTCTTACCTGTTTGCACAGAATGAAGAAGCTGTTTTTGTTATCCGTGACATTACGTATGAAATTAACGGAAAGACCAAAGAATCGGCTCTGGAACGTACAGGTGAATTTAAAACCGGCTTACGGTTTACCGGAATACAGGCACTGGAAGAATATGTAACAGAAAAAACCCAGGACCTGCAAAACCTGCGTGCATTGAAAGAAAATGCAAGTACGATCAGCTACAGTCTGGGTGAAGCGGAAGAAGACGGCGCTGTACCGGTTTATCTGGAAGTTTCGGTAACAGACAGCAAAAACCTGGTAATACTTCCCGAGCCCAAGTACGATTCCAATTACGGTTTTTCTTTAAGCTTAAAAGCAAGGGAATATAACTTCCTGGGAACTCTTGCCCCGCAAAAACTTGATCTGGTGTGGGGAAGTGACGACAGAGACAGAAATTATCTTGGATTTTTACTTGATATTGCAATTCCTTTCCAGGCTTTCGGTTATGCATGGACATTTACATCATTTAATGAATACAAATATTACCTGACAGGTGAGCCTTTTTACGATATTAACGTTCTGGGAATCGCCATGGAAATTCCTGTTTCGTTTACTGCCTTTACTTTTGGTTTTGAACAGGGGATCGTTGTTCATGAAGAAAACACCGAAAAAACCCTCCTTTTTGAAGCAGATGCCGGTGAATACCATGACTGGTACCTCTTTAACAAATTATACGTTGACTGGAAAATACCCACACCGATTCGTGTAGGTAAATTCGGGAATGTCGCGTACACTCCCGGCGTGTACGGAATTGTCAACTACCAGCCCGGCGGCGATACGGGAGAATACCGCAACGGGCCAAGTACGGGAATAAAGCAGGAACTCGGCTTTGGAAGGATCGACTGGATTGGAAATTTCAGGCACGGTCTGAATGCTTCTGTCTTTAACGACAATGAATATAACTATTCCCATAATAAATGGGAAATTAGCGCCGGTTTTTACGGCGAAGCGCATCTCCGGCTTTCCAAATTGTTTGGAATCTCGGCGCGGTTAATGTATACAAAATGGATTAACGATTTTTACGAAAAAGCCGGAGATGTAATACGCGGATATAAAGACGAAGAACTTAATGCAAAAGAACGGCTGTCGTTAAATCTGGACTTTCCCTTCCGTCTTATCCGTTTTGTCCCTTCTGAATGGAAGGGAAACAGCAAGTACCGTTACTTTGACTTTGAACAGCACTGGTCGCTCTTTGTTGATCTGGTAATGGTTCAAAGTTACAGCAACAGCCACGGCAACAGTTATAGTTTCAGGCCGGATGATATTATTCCCGGCGCCGGGCTGGAAGTAATCACCTTCCCGCTTACCTGGCGGAGTTTTTATATACGGCTCAGCGCAGGCTGGAATGTGCGGGAAGCCGTACGTATTGGTAAGCTGCCTTCGGGAATACACCGGGAAATTTATATTGGCCTGGGTCATTACTATTAAACCCCAATTTGCCGTTGCGCATCTGTCATACACATTATCTGCATTAAACCTGGTAAAGGTAAGCGCCCCGGACTCGAACCTGGAGGAGTCCGACAAATCAGCCTCCTTACCACTTAAACAAATAAGTGAAAAATATTGGATCTACTATAGCTATGTGTTTTAGTGGTAAGGCTATTGTACTGTTAATATTCCTATTGCCCAGTGGTCTGTTTGTCGGAGAACTCCAGAAGTTCTCACCAGGACGCTTACCTCATCCTTTTCCGGTATTATTCCGGATCATAGTATGCCAGGTGCTCAACGGCAGATTATCGTTTGTACCTATCATGAAAACCTTAATTTAATAAACTGAACGCATTGGGAATAATGTTGCCATGTAGGTGGGGAGGAGGGTTACTCATGAAGACCATTTGGCGAGGTGAGGAAGATGCCACGTCAAAACGTGCGTAGAGAAAAGCCTCGACCACCATGGTCTGAATGAGTGTTCCTCCTTCCACCGATATGGGAAAATTGATGCGTTCAGTTCGCTGAATTGGGGTTTTGGAAATATGCATGGAAACCAATAAAAAACCAATTGTAGTTCTGGAAAATATCACTAAAAGCTATGCAATGGGCGAGCTTTTTGTTGATGCGCTAAAAGGCATATCGCTTGAATTTACGGAAGGCGATTTTATTTCTGTGGCCGGGCCTTCCGGATCGGGTAAAACCACAATGATGAACATCATAGGGCTTATCGACAGGCCCAGTTCCGGCAGTCTTTATGTCGGCAATAATAAAACAGAAAACTGCGGCAGGCGGGAATTAACCCGGCTAAGACGAGAATACATAGGTTTTGTGTTCCAATCGTTCAATCTGTTGCCGGTATTAACGGTATTTGAAAACGTAGAACTTCCCCTATTAATAGGAGAAAAAGGTCTTCCAAAAAAAGAAAGAAAAGAACGTGTTGAATATTTCCTGGAAGAAGTAGGACTTGCCGACCGGAGTAAACACAAACCGCCGGAACTTTCGGGGGGGCAGCA
>Ga0082212_10010669_pt1 | contig 11738 bp, 9 predicted proteins | sample TergutNt197P3_FD_71548 | JGI IMG/M metagenome (GOLD analysis project Ga0082212, IMG submission 71548) | Neocapritermes taracua P3 segment gut microbial communities from Petit-Saut dam, French Guiana - Nt197 P3 | ecosystem: Host-associated > Arthropoda: Insects > Digestive system > Gut ... | reverse complement strand
CGTTTTTACTGCCATGTTCGCGTACATCCACTCCTTTAGCCGCCTTGCCGATCCATACCGCCGATGGTATAGACCCCAGCAAATAAGCGCCTGTTAATATCAATAGGTCAATAATCATTTGTTGGCTGTTAAATTTAAAAATAAATACAAATATAGAGTTTTTTTTATTTTTACCATAAAAAAATAATACCTTTGCCCGTTCATTTTTTATAAAAACTATACCTGATGGCAAAAGTAATTGCTATAGCAAATCAGAAAGGTGGCGTTGGAAAAACCACCACAGCGATCAACCTGGCAGCAAGCATGGCGGTGCTCGAAAAGAAAATATTGCTGATTGACGCCGACCCGCAGGCAAACGCAACTTCAGGGTTGGGGTTCGATTTGCAGAATATCAAAAACAGTATCTATGAGTGCATTATTGATCAGATTGATCCAAACGATGCTATTTTAAAGACCGAAATACCCGGTTTGGAACTGATCCCATCGCATATCGACCTGGTAGGCGCCGAAATAGAAATGGTAGGATTGCCCAACAGGGAATATATCTTGAAGAATGTCATCCAACAAATTAAGGATGAATACGATTATATTTTGATTGATTGTTCGCCCTCGCTGGGATTAATCACCATCAATGCCCTGACGGCTGCCAAATCGGTGATCATACCGGTTCAGTGTGAATTTTTTGCATTGGAGGGGCTTGGCAAACTGCTCAACACCATCAAGCTGATACAGTCGCAAATCAATGTTTCGCTCGAAATCGAAGGCTTCCTGCTGACTTTGTATGACGCAAGGTTAAGACTGAGCAATCAGGTGGTGGACGAAGTACAACGTCATTTCCAACAAATGGTATTCAAAACCATCATTCAGCGTAATGTGAAACTCAGCGAATCGCCAAGCTACGGAAAACCGGTAATCCTGTATGACGCCAATTCAACCGGCGCCGTCAATTACCTGAACCTGGCTAAAGAGTTATTGCAGAAAAATTAAATATTTGATATGGCAAAAAAAAGCGCATTAGGAAGAGGGTTGGGTGCACTCATTAAACAATCGGAAACAGAACTTCCCGAAAGGCAGGCCAATGCGACAGATTCAATTGAGATCAGTAAGATAGAGGTCAATCCGTATCAGCCCCGTACCTATTTTGATCAGGCGGGACTTGAGGAATTGGCGGCATCCATCAAGCAGTTGGGTATCATACAACCCATTACCGTTCGCGAAATTGACGACGAGAAATATCAGATCATATCGGGCGAACGGCGTTACCGCGCTTCGTTAATGGCCGGACTTACCGAAATACCCGCCTACATCCGCCATGCCGACGATAACAATATGCTGGCGCTGGCGCTGGTAGAAAACATACAACGCGAAGACCTGGACGCCATAGAGATAGCCATCAGTTACCAACGCCTGATAGACGAATGTCAACTGACGCAGGAAAACGTGAGCGAACAAGTAGGCAAAAAACGGTCGACCATTGCCAATTACCTGCGTTTACTGAAATTGCCAGCCGAAATTCAGTTGGCTATCAGACAGGGACAACTCACTATGGGACATGCCCGCGCGCTGGTAAACATCGAACAAACCGACCACCAGTTGCAGTTGCTTCACGACATTATTGAAAACGGATTATCTGTCCGTCAGGTGGAAATAGCTGCGCGACAAATCAATAATCCCGAACTGCTTCCGGCTGAATCATCCGAAGAAACGGTACCATCCCCCCTTCCCCAAGCTCATAAGAAAGAGGAAACAAACGAACAGCCTTCTGAACAGGAAGTTGTTATTTACGAAGATCCTCAGCCTCCCGTGCTTATCCCAGGCAACGAAGATGAGCAACAACTGAAAGAACAGTTAAGCAGGTGTTTTGGCGTAAAGGTCGACCTCAAAAGGGATACAACGGGCGCAGGGCGCGTGGTGATACCATTCAGAACGGACGCCGAATTGCAGCACATCCTGCAAATGGCTGAAAAAATAGTTGAACATAGCGAAGCGCTCTCATGAGACGCAGTCGAATAAAATTGAAAGTTGAAAACCGGAAAATATACCTTGTTGTTGCAACTGTTTTGTGGTTGTGTAGTTTGGATGCGGCGGGACAGGAACCGGTAGATTCTACTTATGTTTCAGACTCCGACATCATCCTCATTTCCGATACTGTTGATCTGGCACGCATTTTTCCCTTAGACAGTCTGGATGTGGACGCTTATGCCAAACATTCGCCTGCCAAGGCTGCTATGATGTCGGCTGTGGTACCGGGGTTAGGGCAGATTTATAACAGACAATACTGGAAAGTCCCCATTGTTTATCTGGCTATTGGTATCTCTGTGGAGAGATTCCTTCATTATCAGAACCTGTACAACCGGTATAGACGTGCATACATCGACATCAAAGATAATGATCCTTATACCAATTTTCATCGAACTTTAGGATTTCCTTCGGGTTATTCGGATACGCAGATAGAACAGCTTGTCACTAAAAACAAGGAAACACTGCGTACTTATCGCGATTATGCTATTCTGGCTGTGGTAGGGACTTATATGCTGAATATTATCGACGCAAACGTATTCGCCCACCTGAAAGATTTCAGCCTCGATGATAATCTTTCTTTAAATATTCGACCATGTTTTTTAGAAAATGGTTTCAATTCTCAAATATTTGGTTTAACTTTGCAGTTCTCATTTTAAGTGCAATCATGATTCAGTCTCAAGTGTATCGAAAAATTTATGCGGTGTTAGTATTCATGTTGTTCATTCCCAAAGTGATATGGGCATACATGCCTGAATCATTCAGGGACATCAAAGGCGTCAATGACTCTATTCCCGTCGAATTATTTTATTCAGATTTCGATAAAAACTTGGATAGCTTGATGCGGATTTGGTATGTTCAGGAATCCATCGGAAGCGATACGCTGATAGCGACATTAGATATGGACGAATTGTCGTTCGTTACCGAACTGAATGATTCGATTTACATACAGCGTCTTTCGAAAATTCCTTCGTTGGTGAATCTTACCTATAATAACGTGGTCAGAAGCAGTATACTTGCTTATACCACGCGAAAACGAGACCAAATGGAAGTGATGCTTGGACTGGCGGATTATTATTTTCCCATGTTTGAAGAAATTTTTGATTTGTATGGATTACCACTCGAACTTAAATACCTTGCCGTGATTGAGTCCGCCCTGAATCCTCGTGCCAGGTCGCGCGTCGGGGCTACAGGGATATGGCAATTTATGCTGGCCACAGGGCGTATATATAAGTTGAAGGTAGACACTTTCGTAGACGAACGCCGCGACCCGGTTGCTGCAACACACGCTGCGGCAAAATTTCTGAATGATTTGTACAACATATACAACGACTGGGTGTTAGCGATTGCTGCATATAACTGTGGCGCCGGTAACGTCAACAAAGCCATCAAACGTTCGGGCGGAAAGACCTCCTATTGGGATATCTATCCTTACCTGCCTCGCGAAACCAGAGGATATGTGCCATTATACATCGGAGCTACATACGCCATGAACTATTACCGGGAGCATAACTTTACCCCGCGCTATATTGATGTGCCGCCGGTTTCGGACACCATTATGGTTCGCAAAAACGTAAATCTGGCACAGGTTTCCGAAGTGCTTGATATTCCCTTACAACTGTTGCGCGACCTCAATCCGCAATACAGTAGGGAAATACTTCCGGGGAACACTGCTCCATGCGCATTGCGGCTTCCGGCGTCCTATTCCGTAAAATTCATCGACATGGAAGACTCCATATACCGCCATAAAGCCAATGTGTATCTGAGTAATTCTTTTCGCGCAATAGAACCTGTCCGGTCGGTTGCAAGTACAGCCAACACGGCGGGTAAAGACCGTATCGTGCATACCATCCGTTCAGGAGAAACACTGAGCACCATTGCCCAAAGATATGGCGTAACTTCCGGTAACATACAGGCATGGAATAACCTTAGCAGTACCAGAATTATCGCCGGAAAAAATTTAGTGGTTTATGTCGCGCCGAATCAAGCACAAACACAAAGCGCTGCAACTGTAAACAGAGCCACCCAGCCGGTTACGGTTACAGCAACTGAAACAGGAAATGTCACCTATCATACGGTTAAATCGGGCGATACGGTATGGGGCATTGCCCGGCAGTATCAGGGCGTTTCAGACAACGATATTTTAAAATGGAACAATCTTTCGAGAAACAGTAAAATACAACCGGGAATGAAATTGAAGATTATGCAGTAAAAGGAATAAAGTATGGAAAGTATTCACATAGACAAAACGCAAAAGGCTCCGTTATTCATTTTGAAAGATGGATATATCAGGTTGTCCGGACGTTCGATTCCGCAAAATTCGAGACAATTATATAAAATATGTTTCGACTGGATAGAACAGTACATTCAATCACCGGCACGGGAAACTAAAGTCGATTTATTTTTTGAGTATATCGACACCTCGTCCATTCGTTGCGTGGTGGACATTCTTACCAAACTTAGCCGTATCCCCGAAAACACTCACAAGCGAGTTGAAATCAACTGGTATTATGAAAGAGATGACGAGGATTCGTATGATTTGGGGGCTTACATACAGGCACACCTGAAGGTTCCGTTCAATATCATAGCTATTGAAGAAGGAGGGGATATACCTACGCCGGTGCCAAAATAGTTTCAAGTTTGAAGTTTCAGGTTTCAAGTTAAAAATGAACTTATGACAGGTAATAATACTTTTACTATAATTAAACCCTGCGCCGTTAAAAGCGGGTACATCGGGGCTATTTTAGCAGACATACAGAAAGGCGGTTTCGAAATTTCGGCGATGAAATATATACAAATGACACAAACACAAGCCGAAGCCTTTTACAGCGTACATAAAGAACGGCCATTTTACGGTGAATTAGTGCAATTTATGATTTCGGGGCCTGTGGTAGTGGCCATTCTGAAACACGAGAATGCAGTGGATGAATACCGTAAACTGATTGGAGCCACCAATCCGGCCAATGCGGCTGAAGGTACCATCCGAAAAAAATATGCCAAAAACGTACAGGAAAATGCGGTGCATGGTTCGGACAGCGACGAAAACGCTGCCATCGAAGCTAATTTCTTCTTCTCTCAGTGCGAGAGGTTCTGACATTAAATATATTTGTAGCAAATTTTATAACTAAAAATTTTTGAATATGAAACTGGTATGTAGTGTTTTGTTTTTTTTCTGTTTTTTAATCAGTAGCCTTCAGGCTCAGACAGTGAAGCCTTTAGTGGAGGAAAAATGGCCGGAAAGCGATCCGGATGCAAAGTATTATACAGTAAAGGGGTATCGCCATGGAGTGAGTTTTTTTCCTAAGGTTCAATATCCTGAGGTGGAGTACACGCCTTCTCCGACCCTGACATTCGACAGGTATCATTCGGCTGATGTGGTCTATCACTGGATGAAAACATGGACGGAACAATATCCGAACCTGTTGGATATGTACGAAGTAGCCCGCAGTTACGAGGGTCGTCCGATTTATCAGCTAACGCTGACCAACAAGGCGACAGGTAAAGCAACCGATAAACCGGCAGCCTATTTTGAGGGCGGACGGCACAGCGGTGAAGTAACCGCCGTTGAATCGGTGATGTGGCTGTTGAAACATCTGCTCGAAAACTATGGCAAGGATCCGCAAATAACCGCGATGTTGGAAAAAAATACCATTTATATGAGGCCTATTAATAATCCTGACGGACATAATTTGTACATGAACACTGCGCAAACGGTCAGGAGTTCGGTTCGTCCCGTTGATAATGACGGGGATGGCCTGTTCGATGAAGATGGTCCGGAAGACCTTGACGGAGACGGATATATCCTGCAAATGCGTTTCAAGGATCCGGAAGGGACTTATGTGATTGATCCGAGAGACCCGACGGGACGTTTAATGAAGCGGGCTGAATCCGGTAAAGGCGAGTATACTATTTATTCGGAAGGTATTGATAATGACGGTGATGGTCTTTTCAATGAAGACGGAATCGGCGGGTTGGATTTGCACCGCAACTATGTGGAAAACTGGAGGCCTGAGCGCGAAGCAACGGGTCGCGGATGGACGCAGGGAGGAGCAGGGGAATATCCGTTAAGCGAAACGGAAACCCGTTCGGTGGTTACGTTTCTGTTAACCAATCCCAACGTTTATATCGTAAATTCAATGGATACGAGTGTGCCGATGCACTTGCGTCCTCCAAGTACAGCGCCTTCGTCGGCCATGTTTCCCGAAGACCTCAAATGGTATACGACGTTCGACAGCATCGGAAAAAGCATCACAGGATATGAGCGGGCGGGCGACGTATATTTAGATTACAGCGGAGGCGCAGGTTCGCCTTTGTTCGGGCATGGCCCCGATTTCGGATACTGGTATTACGGAGCGATCTGGTATGGCGACGAAATATGGAATACCGGCAGGGCTACCAAGGATTACAATGAGGATGGCGAGATAGACGATCTGGACAGGTTGATCATGAACGATCAAGAGTATGGCGGGAAAGCATTTTTCAACTGGAAACCTTACCAGCATCCGCAGTTGGGCGAAGTGGAGATAGGCGGGTGGAATCCCAAGTTCTTCACACAAAATTCCCCGCCTGAAGTTCTTGAGAAATGGGCAAAAAACGAAGCATTGTTCAATTTGGAAATGCTCAAGTATTTGCCTGAATTGCAATGGGATGATATTGAAGTGAAAAAATTGGAAGCCTATCAGCAGGATTCTACTGATTACCAAATTACCGTGTCGTACCGGAATGTGGGTAGACTTCCGACTGCTTTATCACAGGCCGATTTGGTGAAAATTGTGCGGCAGGATCAGGTAAAGATAACGCTTTCCAAATCTGCTGTGGAAGGAGAAAAACCCATGGCGAAAATTTTACCCGAAACAGGTTCGCAAGGGCGGCAACAGCAGGGAAGGCAACGCGCCGGAAGCAACGCTAATGAAACCACCCGCAATGCAGGATACACGCAAGGCGAAGGCGTCAATAGCAAAACGATAACGGTCAGGGTTTACGGCAACCGTGAAATCGAGGGTACGGCTACAGTTAGTACGACAAGGGCAGGAATTTTGTCGGAAAAATCGTTTGTTATCAAATAAATAATCATTAATAATTTTGATGTGAAAAGAATTTTTATTTTTACAGTGTTGTTAGCGGTATGCTCTTGTAATCCGAAAAACAAGGAGTTGTTGTCGCGTGCTTCTCCTGAAAGTCAGGGAGTCCCGTCGGAGGCGATTATCGCCTTTATGGATGAATTGGATCGGGACAAATTGAACATGCACAGTTTCATGCTGATTAGGAACGGCAAAATACTGTCGGAATGTTACTGGCCGTTTTTCAACGCTGAAAAAAAGCACCGCATGTATTCCGTGAGCAAAAGCTTTACCTCTGTGGCAATCGGCATGATGATAGATGAAGGACGGATTTCTTTAGACGATAAGGTTGCGGATTTCTTTCCCGAATACCTGCCGGACGATCCACACCCGTACATACTTCAGGCTACCGTGCGTCATTTGTTGATGATGGCCACATTCAACGAATCTACCTCATATAATCAGTATGACCTCGACTGGGTGGCAACCTTTTTTCAAGACTCCAGAAAAAAACATGAGCCGGGTTCAGAATTTCGATACGATACAGCGGCCACCGTTGTTTTATGCGCCATCGTTGAAAAACTAAACGGCATGCCCATACTTGAATATATGCGGCCGGTTTTTGATGAAATTGGTATCTCCAAAGATATTTGGTGTATTAAGTCGCCTGACGGACGTTCATGGACAGGATCGGGAATCATGTGTACAACAGAGGATTTCGCCCGATTTGCACTCCTTTGTCTGAACAAAGGCGAATGGAACGGAAAACAGTTGATCAGCCGTGAATATATGGATGCGGCAACTTCCTCTCAAATTGACAACAGCACACGTAACGGGGGTGAGTTTCAGTTCGGTTACGGATACCAATTCTGGCGCCTCAGAGATGGCGGATTTGCGTGTTACGGCATGGGCGGACAGTTGGCGCTGTGTCTTCCAAGCAAAAATTTACTGATGATCACAACGGCAGACAACCAAGCGATCAGGAACGGGATAGACCCCATTGTCACAGCCTTTTTCAATCTTGCCGGAAAAACAGAGAAAGCAACGCTGCCGGAAAATACAAAAGCACAGGAAAATTTAGCAAATAAGATATCAGCCGTATCCACACCGCTACCGGTCGGCAGCACAACAACGGCAAATGCAGCACAGTATTCCGGCATACGTTATTCTTTTGGAGACAATAACATGGAAATCAAATGGATGAGCGTTGAAATCACTCCGGAGAAATGTATCCTTCACTATGAGAATAACACGGGCGAACACAACATTATTCTTGGCATGGGCGAATATATATTCCAGAAATTCCCTGAAAAATATTTTGGCGTTCAGATAGGAACCAAAGACACCAATTATGATTCGATAGCTGCGGGGGCGTGGCAGGACGAAAATACGCTGTCGGGCGTTATTTATTCTATTGACGATTATTTGGGTTCTATACATATAACATTGTCATTTTTAAACGACAAATTGCAGGTAAGCATGTCGAAAGCGGCGGAGTGGTTCTTTGACGCCTATCAGGGAACAGCAGAAAGTAAATTATAAATAATCTCTCATGAAGTTTAAAAAAGAAATTAAAATAGCGCTCATAGTTACGCTGATTATGTTGCTTTTCCTTTGGGGTCATAATTTCCTGAAAGGTCGGAATCTGTTTTCCGCCTATAATTATTATCAGGCATATTTCGAAAAGATTGACGGATTGCAGATTTCAAGCCCTGTAACCATTAACGGTTTTGTTGTCGGCGTGGTGAGCGATATACAGTTTGCCTCCGAAAAATTAGACCGGTTGGCAGTCGAAATCGGGGTGAAGAAAAGTTTTAATATCCCCGATAACAGTGTGATCATGATCACCGGCGACTTGTTGGGTTCTAAATCCATTGTACTGATGTTGGGCGACAGCGAAACAATGGTGAAAAACGGAGGCATATTAACCGGTAGCACTACGCCCGACCTCGTGGAAACCATCACCGGCAAACTGATACCGATAGCCGATAGCGCTGATAAACTGATGGTTTCGATTGATTCATTATTGCAAATTTTGCAACATACGTTCGACGACGATTTGCAAAAAAATATCCAGAGCATCGTTGCAAATGTAGAACAGTTGGTGTCGGGCGAACGAAAGAAAATTGCCGTGATACTGACCAATTTCGAATCGGTGTCGGGTAATCTGCAAAAAAGTAACGAGGATATTTCGAAACTCATCGCCAATCTGAACAGTTTTTCGGAAACATTGGCCGCATCGGACGTGAAAAGTACCGTAGACAACGCAAACCGAAGCCTGACGCAACTGAATACCTTACTTTCAGGCATCAACGAAGGAGAGGGAACCATCGGACAATTTACCAGAAACGATTCGGTATATCAGTACCTGCAAAGGTCGCTCAACGATTTGGACAAATTGCTCATCGACCTGCGCGAAAATCCCAAAGATTACGTACATTTCTCATTATTTGGAAGAAAGTCGAAATAGCGTTTGATGATTTATGGGAACGCGGTAGGTCATAGCGAAAAAGCGCACCCCGTCAGGAATTACCTCATATGTTATTTTTTATTTTTATTTTTCCCTGAAAATAGTTTACTTTGCAGCGCGAAAAAAGAGATAATCATTGTCAAATATATTGCGGGGTGGAGCAGTGGTAGCTCGTTGGGCTCATAACCCAAAGGTCGTAGGTTCGAGTCCTGCCCCCGCTACAAAGTCAAAAATAATCCCTGTAAACAAGCAAGTTTCGGGGATTTTTATTAGATAATCGGATGAACCACATTTCTCATATTCTCAACTACTTCTCAACACATACACCTTATTCGACGTATATCTATCGTTGTTCATGTTTTCAACGCTCAATCTGTGTTTTTCAGCAAATCCGAGAATGTCGTTTTCTGAAAAGAAATGCAGTTCATTACTTGTTTTGTTGAACTTCAGCAGACGGGTAGAGAAAAACTCGGTGAGGCGGGTGATTTGATGCGCTTTATTCATGTTGCGATCGCCGTCGCGGATGATGATGATACCGCCCGGGAGAAGTTTTTCCACACATTGTAATAATAGTTGTTGCTGCGCTTCGGGTTGCAGATAATGAAGCACGTCGCTCAGGATAAACACATCGCTTGGCTGAAGCGGATATCCGACCACATCGGCGACAGCAAACTGCAAGCGGTCGGTTTTGGAAAAACAATGGTTTGCCGTTTCTATCTTTTCCTCATCATAATCCACGCCTGTAATGGTACGTTCATCAGATAGCGACGCCAACATGTAAGCCAGAAAGCCATAGCCGCATCCAAGATCAGTGACGATAGCGCGACGAGGGATCAAATTATCGAACATGCGGTAGTTACGCTCCATGCGCAGTTTGATGCGCAGATACCATTCCACCACCGGACCTTTATACACGTAATTGGTGATGAGTCGTTGCCTGAAATACGGATTATCGGTGGTTTGGTACCGTTCCTTCATGCTTTCGTAATGCCGCTTCATCAGGTCGGCTGTGGATTGGGCATTCTCGCGGTCGCTGTGTTGCTGTATCCGTTGCCGGTGGATGCGCGGCAATGTTTCAACTGCCAACTGTCCCTTGCGGATGTTGAACGGGTCGGTTTTGGGCATCACTAACCCCATCCCATACATGGTAACCGGCAAAATATCCAAATCCAACTGTTTGGCTAAATAAAATGCTCCATTGTGAAAACGCCGCATTTTGCCATCCGCAGAGCGTGTTCCTTCGGGGAAGACCGCCACAGAATAACCTTCGGCAACCATCGAACGCAAGGCGTCGGCGCTGTTTTCAAAACCGTCTTTCACATGATAGAAACCTGTATTACGGACTAATAAGCCGAAAAATGGCGAATTCCATACCCAACTGTTCACTAACATCACGATTTTCGGGTGCAACGACAGAATAGACAAAATATCGAGGAACGATTGATGGTTGGCTACAATCACGGCAGGACGTTCATCGTCATTGCGGGCTTGACCCGCAATCTCCTGAGATTTCTGATGAGGAGATTCCGCGTCAAGCGCGGAATGACGACCTTTTGAATAGCAAAATTTCTTTTTGAGAGGAATATAGCAATACAGGGTTGATTTTGCTAATTTACTCATCAGCCAATGGAGTGCATGTTTCTTTTTTCGCTTGTTGTAGGGGATGATTTTAAATACCACGCTCAACAAGGAAAGCAAAATGCTCCCAACGCCAAAATACGTAAAAACATAAATGGACGACAGCCAACTGTACATGGTATAGGGATATTTCCCCTTCGCGGTGCGCCCCGAAATAAACCACCTGAAAAGGAACGGTTGCACGGTATATGCAGCCAGTACCACCGCCAGCATCCCGATAACGGAAACCGTGGCGATGGATTTCAAGGCGGGATGGCGGGCAAATACCAGTACGCCAATACCTACAATCATTGCCACCGCCGACATAAATATCGCCGCCTTGTGCATCGGTAAAGTTTTGCGACCGGCGCGGTATTCGTCGCATAGCCCATCGGTGATGAAGATACTGTAATCGTCGCCCAAGCCGAAAATGAAAGTAGAAATGATGATACTGACGATGTTGAACCCGATGCCGAAAATACCCATCATTCCCGTAATCCATATCCAACTGAGCGCCATTGGCGTAAAGGTCATCAGCGTAAGTTCAATACGTCCGTAGGTAATCCACAGGG
>Ga0082212_10010668_pt1 | contig 11738 bp, 9 predicted proteins | sample TergutNt197P3_FD_71548 | JGI IMG/M metagenome (GOLD analysis project Ga0082212, IMG submission 71548) | Neocapritermes taracua P3 segment gut microbial communities from Petit-Saut dam, French Guiana - Nt197 P3 | ecosystem: Host-associated > Arthropoda: Insects > Digestive system > Gut ... | reverse complement strand
AGATTGGTTTTATCTATAATTTCTGAGCGATTTTCTGTATTTTTGCATCGCGTATAGTAACAAATCACCCAAAGAAAATGCAAACTACAGAAAATAACATAGATACCTCTTTTGTCCATTTGCACGTTCATTCGCATTATTCCCTGTTAGATGGAATGGCGTCTATCTCCGGATTGGTCGATAAAGCCATTGCTGACGGAATGAATGCCCTGGCGCTTACCGACCACGGAAATATGTTTGGCGCTAAAGAATTTTTCGACTATGTAAACAAAAGGAATCAAAAAAGGGATACAACCCAAAAGTTCAAACCCATTCTGGGAGTAGAGGCTTATTGTGCCCGCCGTAGCCTCTCCGATAAAACCTTGAAAGAAGATGGAGGCGGCTGGCATTTGGTGTTGTTGGCTAAGAATAAAAAAGGATACCAAAATCTTTGTAAGTTGGTTTCCGCATCCTGGATAGACGGACATTATTATCGTCCGCGAATTGATAAAGAGATATTGCAGCAATACAGCGAAGGTTTGATTGTCAGTTCTGCCTGTTTAGCAGGAGAAATACCCCGAAAAATTCTTGACGGAAATCTCGAAGAAGCCGAAGCTTCTATTCGGTGGTTTAAGTCGATTTTCGGCGATGATTTTTACTTGGAACTTCATCGGCACAAAACCGATAGAGACGATGCCGACCGTACCGTCTATGAAAAGCAGGTAGAGGTGAATGTCGCCCTGTTGGAATTGGCTCAAAAAACAAATACCAAGTTGATTGCGGCAAATGATGTACACTTTGTAGAAGAAGAACACGCCGATGCTCACGATCGCTTGATCTGTCTGAATACGGGAAAAGATTTGCACGACCCCAATCGAATGCGTTATACCAAACAGGAATGGTTCAAGACGCAAAAAGAAATGCAGGACATTTTTCCTGATTTACCCGAAGCCTTAGCCAACACTTTGGAAATTGCCGAAAAAGTCGAATTTTACAGCATTGATTCGGAAGCAATTATGCCGCTTTTCCCTATTCCCGAAACTTTTTCAACAGAAGAATTATACCGCGAAAAATATTCCGAAGAAACGCTTCGCAACGAATTTAACAAAGAAGATGAGAACCGTTTCGATAAATTGGGCGGATACGATAAAGTGATCCGTATCAAATTGGAAGCGGATTATTTGCGGGAATTATCCCTGCAAAAAGCCAAGCTTCGGTACGGAGATCCCATTCCTCCCGATGTGCTTGAACGTTTGGAATTTGAACTCGAAACGATGAAAACGATGGGATATCCGGGGTATTTTCTGATTGTACAGGACTTTATTCAAGAAGCCAAATCAATGGGCGTATCCGTTGGCCCGGGCAGGGGTTCGGCAGCAGGTTCGGCAGTCGCTTATAGTTTGGGAATTACGGATATTGATCCGTTGAAATACGATTTGCTTTTCGAGCGTTTTCTGAATCCCGACCGTATTTCCATGCCCGATATTGATATTGATTTCGATGACGACGGCAGAGCAGATGTATTGCGTTGGGTAGTTGAAAAATACGGTAAGGAAAAAGTTGCCCACATTGTTACATACGGAACGATGGCTACAAAATCATCAATCAAAGATGTAGCACGTGTACAGGGCTTGCCGCTTCAAGAATCCGACCGTCTGACCAAGTTGGTTCCCGATAGATTACCGGACGACAGAGAAGGGAATCCAATAAAAATGAACATAAGAAATTGTATCAAATACGTTCCGGAATTACGCGAAGCGTTGCATTCGACCGACCCGAATCTTTCCGATACATTAAAATATGCTCAAATGTTGGAAGGTACTGTTCGTCAAGTTGGTGTACACGCCTGCGGAATTATTATCGGAGCAGACGATTTGACCAACTATGTTCCGTTAAGTACGGCAAAAGAAAAAGGAAGCGACGAAGAACTGAGGGTTACGCAATACGAAGGAGCAATCATTGAGTCTATCGGTTTGATTAAAATGGATTTCTTGGGACTTAAAACCTTATCCATTATCAAAGAAACGATTGCCAATATCAAAAAATCGAGGGGGATTGATATTGACATTACCCAAATTCCCTTAGATGATGAAAAAACATACGAATTATACAGCAGAGGTCAAACGGTAGGTACGTTTCAGTTTGAATCGGAAGGAATGCGGAAATATCTACGCGACTTAAAGCCTACCAAGTTTGAAGACTTGATTGCGATGAATGCTTTATATCGCCCCGGTCCAATGGCATATATTCCGGATTTCATTGCTCGAAAACACAAACGAAAAGAAATTGAATATGACTTTCCGGAAATGGAAGTTCGCTTGAAAGAAACCTATGGAATTACGGTATATCAAGAGCAAGTTATGCTTCTGAGCCGAGATTTAGCCGGATTCACTCGCGGACAGTCCGATGAACTTCGAAAGGCTATGGGGAAAAAGTTGATCGACAAAATGGAAGCCCTGCATAGTAAGTTTATTGAAGGGGCTACTAAAAAAGGCTTCGGTCCGCCGGAAAAATTAGAAAAAATTTGGACGGATTGGGCGGAATTTGCCAAATATGCGTTCAACAAATCCCACGCCACCTGTTATTCGCTTGTTGCCTATCAAACCGCTTATCTGAAAGCCCATTATCCTGCTGAATTTATGGCGGCAAACTTAACGCGGAACAGAGACGACATCGGCGAAATCACCAAATTTATGGACGAATGTCGTTTGATGGGTATTGTTGTCAAAGGTCCCGATGTCAATGAGTCGGACTTGAACTTCACTGTGAATAAAACGGGCGACATTCGTTTCGGTCTGGGAGGCGTGAAAGGCGTAGGCGCTTCGGCGGTAGAAGCAATCGTGAAAGAACGAAATGCCAACGGACCATTCAAAAGTATTTTCAACTTCGTAGAAAGAGTAAATCTAACTACCTGTAACAAAAAAAATATGGAATCGCTTTGCTATTCGGGCGCTTTCGATACTTTTCAAGAGATAAAACGCGAACAGTTTTTTGCGACAAATGCAAAAGGAGAAGTCTTTCTGGAAACCTTGATGCGTTACGGCAACAAATATCAAACCGATAAAAATGCGGCAATGTTTTCTTTGTTCGGCGGATCAAACGCCATTGAAATTGCTACACCCAAAATACCCGCAACTGAGCCTTGGAGCAATATTGAAAAATTAAATAAAGAAAGAGATTTAGTCGGAATTTACCTGTCTTCGCACCCACTTGACGATTATTTCGTAATTTTGAACTATATTTGTAACTTGGAATTGAAGGAATTTGAGGAAATGAAAGCAAATCCTGTGAGTAAAGATCTTATATTCGGAGGAATAGTAACTTCTTTCAAGCAGGGAATCGTCAAGAGAGACGGCAAACAATACGGAGTATTGAAATTGGAAGATTTTTCGGGAAACGCCGAAGTTACTCTCTTTGGGGACGACTTTATCAACTATGGCAAGTATGGGATTCCCAATATATGTTTGTTGATTTATGGGAAATTTCAGTCTCGCAAATACAACGAAAACATTCGGGATTTCAAAATCAGTTCCATTCAACTGATGTCAAACGTAAAAGACACAGTCGTAAAGAAAGTTACGTTTAAGTTGCATTTACTGAATATAGACGATAAATTAATAAAAGATTTATCTTTTTTGATTAAAAATAATCCGGGTGGAAGCGCTTTATATCTTAAAATTGCAGATTCGGAAAAGCAACTGTCGGTTACGTTATTTACCGAAAATCAAAAAATTACAGTAAACAAAGATATTGTGCGTTTTTTAGAAGATAATAGAATAAAATTTACAATTAACTAACAATTAAAATAGGAATTTATGGCATTACAGATTACAGACGGAAGTTTTAAGGAACTGATAGCAGGTGATAAACCGGTAATGGTTGATTTTTGGGCAGAATGGTGCGGTCCTTGCAGAATGGTCGGTCCAACCATTGAAGAATTGGCAGGAGAATATGAAGGCAAAGCAATTGTTGGAAAAATGAATGTAGATGAAAACGACGAAATACCGGCAGAATACGGTATCCGGAGTATCCCCACGATTCTTTTCTTCAAAAACGGAGAATTGATAGATAAACACGTTGGTGCAGCGTCTAAAAATCTGTTGGAAGAAAAACTAAAAGCGATATTATAAAACTAAATACACCGTCATTGCGAGGGCAGTAGCCCGAAGCAATCCAGCCTGAGAGATAGATTGTTTCGCTCCGTTACTGATGACAAATACCGTTTTCGTCATTGCGAGCGAAGCGAAGCAAACCAGAAAAAATACACCGGATTGCTTCGGGCAATAGCCTCACAATGACGAAGAATGTATAAATATAAACTATATAAATTAAATTATTTTAATTATGGCGAAAATTACTGTTGTAGGTGCAGGAAATGTAGGTGCAACCTGTGCTAACGTTTTGGCGTTTAACAAAATTGCATCGGAAGTCGTTATGCTTGACGTGAAAGAAGGAGTTGCAGAAGGAAAAGCGATCGATATGTTGCAAACAACTAATACTTTAGGGTTTGAAACAAAAGTAGTGGGTGTAACCGGCGACTATGCCCGAACAGCCGGCTCGGACGTAATCATCGTTACTTCCGGAATCCCCCGCAAACCTGGTATGACTCGTGAAGAATTGATCGGTACAAATGCAAACATTGTAAAAAGTGTTGTTGAAAGTTGCTTGCGTCATTCGCCCAATGCGATTTTCATTATTGTATCCAATCCGATGGATACGATGACCTATCTGACTTTGAAAGCAACCGGTTTACCGAAAAACCGCGTAATCGGTATGGGCGGTCTTTTAGACAGTTCACGATTTAAATATTATCTAAGTCAAGCCCTAAACGTAAATCCGGCACAAATAGATGGAACAGTTATCGGAGGACACGGCGACACGACTATGATTCCGTTGAAACGTTTGGCTACGTACAACAGCATTCCGGTATCGGGATTGTTGCCTGCCGAAACGTTGGACAAAGTGGTTGCAGATACGATGGTCGGTGGAGCCACATTGACCGGTTTGCTGGGAACATCGGCTTGGTATGCTCCGGGAGCCGCCGCCGCTTACGTAGCAGAATCCATTGTTAATGACTACAAACGCATCATTCCTTCGTGCGTATCTTTGGAAGGCGAATACGGACAAAACGATATTTGTATCGGCGTACCGGCAGTTATCGGCAAGAATGGTGTTGAAAAAATCGTTGCACTCGAACTGAATGCGGAAGAAAAAGCATTGTTCGCAAAAAGCGCTGATGCGGTTCGTTCAACCAACCAAGTCTTGAAAGAAATAAATGTGTTATAAATGTTAATTATGAAACAACGTTCGACGTAGTCGAACGTTGTTTCATAATTTTTAATTTAATCCGTGGTTCTAAATATAGTTGATATTATCTATAAAGGTTTTCTCATAGGTGTTCTCGTATCTGCTCCAATGGGACCGACCGGTTTGCTTTGTGTGCAGCGAACATTGAAAAAGGGACGATGGCATGGTTTCTTCTCCGGAGTAGGCGCTGCATGTTCTGATTTCATTTATGCGGGGATCACCGCTCTTGGGATGGGATTTATTATTAACATCATTACTGAAAATCAATATCCTCTGCAAATAATTGCAAGCATTTTATTATTTGTTTTTGGAATTTATGTATTCCGGTCAAATCCTCTCAAGCGGCTTGAGAACCCAAACGAAAATATCAATTCATATTCACAAGATATAATTACCACTTTTTTTCTTACTTTATCCAATCCATTGGTGATTATTCTTCTTATTCCACTTTTTGCCCGTTTCAATTTTATTACCAAAGAAGAAACGATGTTTTCAATCTCATTGGGACTGCTTAGTATTGTAGGAGGTGCACTTTCCTGGTGGTTTATGATCACTTACTTCGTTGATAAATTGAGAAAAAAAATGAAACATCAGGGGCTATTGATAATGAATAAAATTATCGGATCGATAATAGTTGTATTATCTGTATTTTTACTGTTCTCTACGATTTTTGATTAGGGTAGCTTGTGGCCTGATTTAACAATTCCTTGATTTCCACTAATTGTTCCGGATGAAACCAACGAATTTCCTTATCGCGTTTAAACCAAGTCATTTGTTTTCGAGAGTAGATGCGGGTATTTTGTTTGATTTTTTCAATGGCAAACTCCAAAGTCCATTCTCCGGAAAAATATTTGAAAAGTTCTTTATAACCAACGGTATTCAGCGCATTTAGATGCCGTAGATGATAGACGGAGCGGGCTTCTTCCAAAAGCCCTTGTTCCATCATCTTTTCTACACGTCGGTTGATTCGTTCATACAATTCTTCTCTTTCCCTTTGTAAACCGATTTTGAGAATACGAAAAGGACGAGGCTTTGACGTATCGGTTCTGAGTGAAGAATACGGTTTTCCTGCCATTAGGCAGATTTCCAAAGCATGAATCACCCGCTTGTGGTTTTGCAAATCAACCTGTTTGTAGAACACAGGGTCTAATAGTTTAAGTTGTTGGCGAATAGGATCAATACCTTCTCGATGATACAGGGCTTTTAAATCGGCTCGAAGCGTTTCGTCGATCGTGGGGATTTCATCAATACCTTTACAAACGGCGTCGATATACATCATCGAACCTCCACTCATCAATATGTTATTGTGGGTTTGAAGCAATTCGTCAAGAAGCGTAATCGCGTCTTCTTCAAATTGACTGGCGCTATAATAATCGGTCAGTTGAAGTGTTCCAACAAAATAATGTTTGATTCGTGCCTGTTCTTCCGGCGTAGGAGCTGCTGTGCCGATTGGCAAATTTTTGTACAACTGCCGTGAATCGGCAGATAGAATGGGAGAGTCGAGATATTCTGCTAACTTAAGGCTTAATTCTGTTTTTCCAACTCCCGTCGAGCCCAATAGAACGACTAAGGTTTTCAATGTTATTCATTTTAATAATCATCGAACGGATTTCCTTCGCTCAGATTATCAAAATCTTCTTCGTCGTAATCGTCCATTCCAAACTCATCCTCATCGTAGAAATCCTCATCATAATGATGATTGGTTGCCGACATACGTGCACTTAGTTTTTCATCCAATGCTTCAAATTCTGTTGTTTGAGGAGGAGCTGTCCCTTCCCTGAAAACACATTCTGCCCGGGGTTGTAATTTCCCCGTAATTATCTCCCGTAATTCCATGAAAAACGAACGATCCGTAAGGTATTCGTAAACATACAATATTTTTTGTCGCTCTTCCTCCAACAAATCACTCAACCGGGTAGAATCCATGATATAATTATCTTCTTCCGAATTGGTGTCCATTTCTACCAAAGTAATTTCTTTCTCTTTGTTCCAATCTTCATTACAAATAAAAAAAGAAGTCATCTGGTCTTTGGCATAACCAACAGAGTCTAAAATTACTTCATGTAATTCAAAAAAAGTAGCATCGGAATCAATCAGAATATCCCTCCTAAAATCATCTACTTCATCAGACAATATGATAAACTTATAAACCATAACTCTTAACTCTTAACTCTTAACTTTTCACTCTTCACTCTTCACTCCAAATATCCTCTCACGATTCCTCGTTGAGAATTGGCGATAAAGGTAATAATAATTTCTTTTTCTACCGAATCCGGAATATTTTCTTCTATATGTTTCACTGCTTCTTTATTGTTCATACCTGATTGATACAGAATACGATAAATTTCTTGAATGGCTGAAATTTTTTCGTTATCAAAACCTCTTCTCCGTAAGCCCACGATATTTATTCCTGAATACGTAATAGGGTCGCGGCCAACAATGATATATGGCGGAACATCTTTACTTACCCGTGAACCGCCTTGACTCATAGCGTGTATCCCGATTTTTGAGAATTGATGCACCAGTGTTCCTCCACTCAAAATGGCATAATCATCGACTTCCACTTCTCCGGCTAATTGAGTTGTATTTCCCAGAATTACAAAATCTTTCAATACGCAATCATGTGCCACGTGAGAGTAAGCCATTAACAGACAATCGCTCCCTACGATGGTCTTGCCTTTAGATGCTGTCCCTCTGTTGATTGTTACACATTCTCTTATCGTGGTATTATTGCCGATTTCAACGGTTGTTTCTTCTCCTTGAAATTTTAAATCCTGCGGGATGGCAGCAATCACTGCACCCGGAAATATCCGGCAATTACTTCCGATTCGAGCGCCGCTCATAATGACTACATTCGGATGGATATATGTATTATCTCCGATGATAACGTTTTTCTCAATCGTTACAAATGGGCTGATGGTTACGTTTTTACCAATTACAGCTTCCGGATGTATGTTGGACATTGATTGATTCATATTTTGTTTATTTATTTTTAACGATTTGAGCCATTAGTTCCGCTTCACAAACAATTTTTTCACCCACAAAACAATAGCCTTTTACATCGGCAATTCCCCTGCGAATTTCAGAGGTCAAGTCCACACGGAAAATTAAGGTATCGCCGGGTACAACTTTTTGTCGGAATTTCACATTGTCGATTTTTAAAAAATACGTAGAATACCGGTGAGGCTCCTGTAAAGGATTTAGAACCAATATTCCGGCGGTTTGCGCCATTGCTTCTACCAACAAAACGCCCGGCATTACCGGTTCTTCCGGAAAATGTCCCTGAAAAAAAGGTTCATTGACCGATACATTTTTTAGACCTACGATATGCTTACTTCCAATCTCGATGATCTTCTCCACCAAAAGGAAAGGATAGCGATGAGGAAGCAATTCTTTTATTTGTTTAATATCTAATACCGGCGGAATATTCGGATTGTATAACGGGGCTTGTACTTCATTCAATTTAATTTCTTTACGTATAATGCGGGCAAACCGGTTGTTGATTTTATGTCCCGGACAAGTAGCAATGATCCGTCCCAAAATAGGTCTGCCAATCAAAGCAATATCACCCAAAACATCAAGTAGTTTATGTCGTGCCGGCTCATTGGGAAAAACCAAAGGTTTATTCATAATGTATCCCAACTCCGAAGCATCCTTTCGGGCAACTCCCATTGTATCCGCTAACTTATCATAGGATTCCTGACTGATTTGACGTTCGTAGATAACGATGGCATTATCTAAATCGCCGCCTTTGATTAAGCCGTTTTGCAACAAAGGTTCAATTTCCCTGACAAATACAAAAGTACGACAAGCGGCTATCTCTTTTTTAAAATCTTTCAAATTGTCTAAGGTAGCAAATTGATTGTCAATAAAGCGAGAATCAAAGGCAATATGTACATTTATTCCAAAACTGTCATCAGGCAGTATGATAATATGCGCTCCTGTTTCTTCGTCTTTTACTTCAATTTTATTTTTTACGATGTAATAGTCCCTGTCTTCTTCTTGCTCTACCGACCCGACTCGTTCGATTTCGTTGGCATAAGCGATGGCGCTTCCGTCTAATATTGGAAATTCGGGAGCATTCACTTCAATCAAGCAATTGTCTATCCTATAAGCATATAAAGCAGATAAGGCATGCTCTACCGTTGACACTTGCGCGTTATATTTGGATAAAATCGTTCCACGTTGAGTACTTTTTACATTTTCTGCCAAAGCATCTATCACCGGCTGTTCCGGTAGATCAACCCGTTTGATTTTGTAGCCGTGGTTCCCGGGTGCGGGATTAAACTTGATTTCAATGTCCAAACCTGTGTGTAATCCTTTGCCTTTTAACGAAAAACTCTCCTTAAGTGTGTGCTGTTTCATACCTGCTTATTTTGATCATTCTTTGTTCAATTCTCTTTTGAGAGAATCTATTTCTTTTTGTAATTGATTGTGGTTTTTATATATATCCGGTAGCTTTGAAAAAATAACGCTGGAACGGAGAAAGTTATTCAGATTAATGGCCGGAGAACCCATAACAGTTCTTCCGGATTCAATGTTACTGATCGTTCCGGCCTGGGCACAAATAGTGACGTTGTCGCCAATCGTTATATGACCTCCCAATCCTACCTGTCCTGCAAGCATACAGTTCTTTCCTACTTTGGTAGAGCCGGAAATTCCCGCTTGCGCAGCGATAGCAGTATTTTCACCGATTTCCACATTGTGTGCGATTTGAATCAGGTTGTCTAATTTTACGCCTCTTCGGATGATGGTCGATTCCATCACTGCTCTGTCGATGGTCGTATTGGCTCCTATTTCCACATCATCTTCGATAATGACGTTTCCGAGTTGTGAAATTTTTTTATACGATTCGCCTTCTTTCGCAAATCCGAATCCGTCGGAACCAATAACCGCTCCGGCGTGAATTATGCAACGTTGCCCGATTTTGCATCCGGCATACAGTTTCACTCCGGCATAAATAATCGTATTGTCGCCAATTTCAACATTATCTCCGATATACGACTGTGGATATATGGCTACATTTTTCCCAATGCTGACATTCTCTCCGATATAAGAAAAAGCGCCGATGTAGATTTCATCTTGTGAATAAGAGGCAGAAGGACTGATAAAAACCGGCGATTCAATGCCTGTTTTCTTCGGTATCGATTGTTCTACGAGATTCAATAAAGTAGCCAATGCCTGATAGGCATCCGGCACGCGGATAAGCGTCAATGTTTCAGGAAGCGCTTTTTCGGGTATAAAATCAATATTTACTAAAGCAATACTTGCCTTAGTTTCATAAATATAAGCTATATATTTCGGGTTAGCCAAGAAAGTAAGCGTCCCCGGTTTGCCTTCTTCAATTTTTGAAAAATCATCAACAGCAATCTGTTCGTCCCCCTCAACTTTTCCGTTTAGAATATTCGCAATTTGCTTTGCGCTTAACTTCATTTTATGTATTTCTAATTTTAAAAAATTACGCAAAGTTCGTAAATTATTTTGAATCTCCCAAAAAACAAAGGTAATACTTCTTAATTTTTTTGGAAAGAAGTTGAATATTCAGCATATCCGAAGCTGTGGATATGTCTTTTATGCTTCCGTCTTTGTATAAAATGGCGATGCTGTCGTCTTCTTCTCGATACATATCCGTAGTGATTGCATTGGCAGAAATCAAACAGGCGGCTTCTTCCGGAGATATATTGTATGTTTGTACATATTTTGCTGTTTTTTCTTCTATAATTTCTCGTGGAATAGGCGTTTGACTCATTTCTATCTTAAACAGTTTGCGATTAACCAATCCTTGACTCAAGAGGGATAATACCTTATCGGGATGTTTCACCCATTCTTTAAGAGCACACCAAACATCGTTGTCGTCTAATTCTACGAAAAAATCCAAAGCCTCCGGAGAGGTTTCAAAAACCTCTTTATCTACCTTATTATATAAGAAATAATTAAGCGCCGAAGTAACATTTAAATCCACTCCCTTGGTAGCTAAATGTTTTGCCCTTCGCAAGGTGTTTATCAACATATTCTCGGCAGCAACCGCTGTTTTGTGTAAATAGACTTGCCAATACATCAGTCGTCGTGCCATTAGAAAATTCTCAATGGAATAGATGCCTTTGGCTTCAATCACTAATCTATCGTCCTTCAAATTAAGCATTTTAAGAATACGTGCCGAACCGATGTTGCCTTCCGTAACGCCGGTGAAAAAACTGTCGCGACGAAGATAATCCAAGCGATCAACATCTAACTGTCCGCTGACTAACTGATGCAGAAACCGTTTTGGATAAACATCTTTAAAAATATCAATCGCCAAATCCAATTCTCCGTTCATTTCCCGATTCATTCGGTTCATCAGGAGCAGTGATATTTCTTCGTGATGGATTCCATCGACTAAGGTATTTTCCAAGACGTGCGAAAAAGGGCCGTGTCCGATGTCGTGCATCAAAATACAAGCCATTGCTCCGGAT